>Ga0334886_1003380_pt1 | contig 14280 bp, 14 predicted proteins | sample GraSluR1_MG_9_FD_207232 | JGI IMG/M metagenome (GOLD analysis project Ga0334886, IMG submission 207232) | Sludge microbial communities from methane-producing bioreactor in Wageningen University, Netherlands - Granular Sludge_27_06-R1 | ecosystem: Engineered > Bioreactor > Anaerobic >...
GGGCAGTGTTCAGTGGGCAGTGTTCAGTGGGCAGTGTTCAGTGGGCAGTGTTCAGTGGGCAGTGTTCAGTGGGCAGTGTTCAGTGGGCAGTGTTCAGTGGGCAGTGTTCAGTGGGCAGTGTTCAGTGTGTCAATGCCTGAATAAGCTTGACCTTTGGGGCTTCTCGCTTCCCTCGCTTGTCCGCTTTCCTCGCTTGTCCCTGCCCCTCCTCCAAAACAGCCCAAACTATCCCGCTTCCCAAATGTTTTATACATTTGTAGACTTATGCTAATTAATTTAGAACTAATCTAAATAAACAAATGCCCAACAACAATCAGGATAAGATACTTGCGGAAGTAACCGGCAGTGAATATAAGTACGGATTTTTTACTGATATAGATACAGAGACGGCACCCAAAGGGCTGACCGAAGATACCATCCGATTCATCTCTGCCAAGAAAGATGAACCGGAATGGCTCCTGGAGTTCAGGCTCAATGCCTTCAGGCATTGGCAGCAGATGAAAGAACCCAAATGGGCGCACGTGAAATACCCTGATATCGACTTTCAGGATATCATCTATTACGCGGCACCCAAGCGCAAGAAGGAACTCAAAAGCCTCGACGAGGTGGACCCGGAATTGCTGGACACCTTTAATAAACTGGGGATCAGCCTGGAAGAGCAGAAACGCCTGAGTGGTGTGGCCGTGGATGCCGTCATCGACAGTGTATCGGTCAAAACTACTTTTCAGGACACCCTCAAAAAGTACGGTATTATCTTCTGTTCCTTCAGCGAAGCTGTAAAAAACCATCCCGAGCTGGTGAGGCAGTATCTGGCATCGGTAGTCCCGATGCACGATAACTACTACGCCGCCCTTAACTCGGCCGTTTTCAGCGATGGCTCTTTCTGCTATATCCCCAAAGGGGTGCGTTGCCCGCTGGAACTTTCCACCTATTTCCGCATCAACACGGCCGGTACGGGTCAGTTTGAACGTACACTCATCATTGCCGATGAAGGCAGCTATGTGAGCTATATGGAAGGCTGCACCGCCCCGATGCGCGATGAAAACCAATTGCACGCCGCAGTGGTGGAAATTGTGGCCCTGAAAGATGCCGAAGTAAAGTATTCCACAGTCCAGAACTGGTATCCCGGCAACAAGGACGGGGCAGGCGGAATCTATAATTTCGTGACCAAACGCGGCATCTGTAAAGGATCCAATTCCAGGATCAGCTGGACCCAGGTAGAGACCGGTTCGGCGGTAACCTGGAAGTATCCAAGCTGTGTGTTGCTGGGCGACAACAGCGTGGGGGAATTCTATTCGGTGGCTGTAACCAATAACCACCAGCAGGCCGATACCGGAAGCAAGATGATCCATCTGGGACGCAATACCCGGAGTACCATCATTTCCAAGGGCATCTCGGCCGGCAAGAGCAACAACAGCTACCGGGGCCTGGTCCGGATCGGGAAGAAAGCGGAAAACGCCAGGAACTTCTCCCAATGCGATTCCCTGCTGCTTGGAGATCAATGTGGAGCGCATACTTATCCCTATATCAGTGCTGAAAACCGCTCCAGCGTGGTAGAGCACGAGGCTACCACCTCAAAGATCTCCGAAGATCAGCTCTTTTACTGTAACCAGCGAGGAATCGATACGGAAAAAGCCATCGGTTTGATCGTGAATGGCTATGCGAAAGAAGTGCTGAGTAAACTCCCTATGGAGTTTGCCGTGGAGGCACAGAAATTATTGTCCATCAGTTTGGAAGGAAGTGTTGGTTAAACAAGAAAGGATAAAATAATGTTGAAGATTCACAATTTAACGGTTTCGATTGAAGACAAGAAGATACTCGATGGGCTAAGCCTTGAAGTGAAGCCCGGGGAGATCCACGCCATAATGGGACCAAACGGGACCGGCAAAAGCACCCTCGCCAATGTGATCGCCGGTAAGGAAGGCTATGAAATTGAAAGCGGGAGCATTGTCTATAAAGGAAAAGACATCCTGGAGATGTCGGTAGACGAAAGGGCCAACGAAGGCATTTTCCTGGGCTTTCAATATCCCGTGGAAATCCCCGGTGTGAGTATGACCCATTTTCTCCGGACCGCCGTCAATGAAAGACGGGCTTATCACGGCCTGGATCCAATGCCGGCGGGTGAGTTCCTGAAGATGATGGAAGCACGCAAACAATTGGTGGAAATTCAATCCCAGCTGGCAAGCCGCTCGGTTAACGAAGGTTTCTCGGGCGGAGAGAAGAAGCGCAATGAGATTTTTCAAATGGCGATGCTCGAACCTGAACTGGCCATACTGGATGAAACCGACTCAGGCCTGGATATTGACGCCCTGAAGGTGGTAGCCAATGGCGTAAATAAGCTGCGCACCAAAGAGAATGCTTTCATTGTCATCACCCATTACCAGCGCCTGCTCGACTACATAATCCCCGATTTTGTGCACGTACTCTTCGGGGGAAAGATTGTTCGCACCGGCGACAAATCCCTGGCCCTGGAACTGGAAGAAAAAGGATACGAATGGCTGAAAGAAGGCCACCAGGCAATGGCCGACTAAAGCAAAGGAGAGAAGAATGAGTGCTATTATCACGGAAGGCGGACTGAAGGAGAAGATGCTCCAGCTCTACGAAGAACTCCGTCAGCAGAACTTCAGCAAGGATTCGGAGCACATCCGACAGGTCAGGCAACAAGCTATTGAAAGCTTCAAAAAGCTGGGGTTCCCTCAAGCAAGCCAGGAAAAGTGGAGACAGACCAATCTGAGTAAACCCCTGATGCTGGAGTATGTCCATCATTTCGAACCACTTCAACAACAGATCGACATTCAAAAGATCTTTCAATGCGAGGTATTCGACCTGGATACCATATTGGTTACCCAATACAATGGCTGGCTGGTAAGCGATGGGTTAGCCTTGCAGAATCTGCCCGATGGCATCATCATCGGCAGCCTGGCCGAAGCGATGCAGCATTACCCTGACCTTATCCGGAAGCATTACAACCGCTATACCGACAGCGACAGGGACGGGATGAACGCCCTGAATACGGCCTTTGCCCAGGACGGGCTGTTTATATACGTCCCCAAGGGTGTTGTTGTGGAGAAACCTGTCCAGATCATCAATCTGGTCGATCTCAAAGAAAACATCTTCGTACAACCCCGGAACCTGATCATCCTGGAAAAAAATGCCAGCCTGAAGCTCATCCACTGCGATCATTCACTAAAACATAGGGAAAGTCTGATCAATTCTGTTTCAGAGTTTTATGTAGGAGAGGGCGCATCTTTGGATCACTATAAAATCCAGAATAAAGACAACAGCTCGACCCTGATTACCACTACCTTCTTCCACCAGGAGAAAGAAAGCAATATGTCTACCAACACCATAGTACTGCACGGCGGCCTGGTTCGCAACAATACCCACGCCCATCTTGCAGGAGAGCACGCCAACGCGAATATCCTGGGCCTGTCGCTGGTGGATGGAGAGCAGCACGTTGACTCACAGGTTTTTGTAGATCACGCTGTTCCGCATTGTACCAGCAATGAGATGTTTAAAGGCATATTGGACGACAAGGCCAGCGGGGCTTTCAACGGACATATTCTGGTAAGAAAAGATGCACAGAAGACCCTGGCCTACCAGAACAACCGTAATCTTTTGCTCACCGACAAGGCGCGGATACATACCAAACCTCATCTGGAGATTTACGCCGACGATGTAAAATGCAGCCACGGGGCCACCATCGGACAACTGGATCCGGAAGCAATGTTCTATTTGCGCACCCGGGGTATCTCCGCCCAGGCTGCCCGTATGCTGCTGATGTACGCCTTTGCGGCTGAGGTGATCCGCGAAATCAAAATTCCGGCCCTGAGGGAGCGAATTGATGAGCTGGTAGCCAAGCGCCTGAGAGGGGAACTCACAATCTGTGATCAATGTGTGATTGATTGCCGTGAAAAAAGAGTGGTTTCCTTCGATATCGATATGAGTAAAGTCTGATACCTCATCCCTATGAGCCTGAACATTGATGCGCTGCGCAGGCAGTTCCCCATCCTTTCAAGGAAAATCGGCAAGCATACGCTTGTTTACCTCGACAATGCCGCCACCACCCAGAAACCGGAGCGGGTGCTGCAAATTGAAACGGATTACTACCGCAGCATCAACAGCAATATTCACCGCGGGGTGTATCATATCAGTCAGGATGCCACAGCCCGATTTGAAGCAGCACGGGAGAAGGTAAGACAGTTTCTGGGTGCTGCCGAAGCCAGAGAGATCATCTTTACCCGTGGCACGACTGAGTCTGTCAATCTGCTTGCCCATAGCTTTTCACAGGCTTTCCTGAAACCCGGAGATGAAATCCTGATCAGCGGGATGGAGCATCATTCCAATATCGTCCCCTGGCAAATGGCCTGCGAGCGTCATCAGGCTAAACTCAAAGTTTTACCGCTGCATCCCGATGGCAATCTGCAGCTGGATGCCCTGGATGCAATGTTGAGCCCGCGCACCCGCCTGCTTGCCCTCACTCACATTTCCAATGTATGTGGCATCGTCAATCCGGTGAAAGAAATCATCGCCCGCGCAAAAGCCAAAGGAATTCCGGTTTTCCTCGACGGGGCCCAGGCTGCACCCCACCTTAAAGTGGATGTACAAGACCTGGATTGTGACTTCTATGCTTTCTCGGGCCATAAAATGTACGCTCCGATGGGCATTGGCATCCTTTACGGGAAGGCAACACAGCTTGAAACTATGCCTCCCTGGCAGGGCGGAGGAGAAATGATTGCAGAAGTGCGTTTTGACCAGACTACCTACAATGAGATCCCTTACAAATTTGAAGCAGGAACCCCGGCGGTGGCCCAGGTGCTCGGACTGGCGGAGGCCATCGATTTTCTGATGGAATGCGGGATGGACGAAATCCATCAGCGAGAGCAAATGCTGCTGGAATACGCCCGCAAAGAACTGAGAAAAATCCCCGGCATACGCTTTTATGGCGACCATCCCGGGAATGCCAGCGTCCTTTCTTTCCTGGTTGGAGAAATACACCCCTACGATCTGGGAACCCTCTTGGATCATTTCGGCATCGCCATCCGTACCGGTCATCATTGCGCTCAGCCTTTGATGGACTTCTGGGAAATCCCGGGGACAATGCGGATGTCGCTGGCCTTTTATAACACTACGCAAGAGATTGATATCTTTGCAACATCATTGCGGAAAGCCATCGCAATGCTGCAATAATCCCCTGAAAAGGAACCCATAAGCGAAGCATAATGAGCATAGCGGAAAAAGCGCAAGCCCTGGTGAACGAGTTTTCGATGTTTGAGGAATGGCTGGACAAGTATAACTATCTCATTGAATTAGGAAAATCCGTTCCTCCGATCGACCCGGCCTATCGAACCGATCAATACCTGATCAAAGGATGCCAGTCGCGTGTTTGGCTGCACGCCCGGATGGAGGATGGCAGGGTTCTGTTTTCAGGCGACAGCGATGCAGTGATTACCCGTGGCATTGCCAGTATGTTGATCAGGGTGTTTAGTGGCCATCGCCCGGACGAAATTTTAAATGCGGACCAGGGATTTGTCGACCAGATCGGACTGAAAGAACACCTGAGTCCTACCCGCTCCAACGGCCTGGTCAGTATGCTACGGCAAATCCGCCTCTATGCCTTGGCCTTCAAAGCCAAAGCCGGAGAGAAATAAGGAAAGGAAGCAGAATGACTTTGCAGGAACAGAAAGTAGTTTTGGAAAGTGCCATCATTGCAGCACTCAGAGAGATTTATGATCCGGAGATCCCGGTTAATATTTATGATCTGGGCTTGATCTACGAGATATCCCTGGATGACGAACTCAATGCACATATCCTGATGACCCTGACCACCCCCAATTGTCCGGTGGCCGAATCCCTTCCTGCAGATGTAAGGGAAAGGGCTTCGAAGGTGGAGGGCGTGAAGTCGGCGGAGATTGAACTCACCTTTGATCCACCCTGGACGCAGGATATGCTGACGGAGGAAGCGCGTTTGGATCTGGGCTTATTTTAGCGAGCCATTTAAGTCAGCCTTTAGAAGGCATAAGTCATAAGGGACAGTGGACAGTGAATCAGTGATTTAGTGACATTTATCCTTGCTCCTTTCTCGCTACTTGCTCTGAGTTAGTCGATGGATGTCGAAGGGTTCCTCGCTGCCTGCCAGCTGGGAGTGATTAAAACAGAAAGTACAAGCTATTCGGACTTGACCATTCAGAGGAGATGGTTTTACTATCAAAAAACGTGAATAAGAAACCAATAAAGAATGGACAAGCTTTTATTGAATGCGGTTCGGTGACAAAACTTCCGTTTGAGAATGAGACAATGGATATCGTTACAGCAAATGAGACTGTTCAATTTTGGCCTGATATTTCCGAATGCTTTTCCAAGATTTATCGAGTTTTAAAAAAAGATGGACGTTTTTATATCATCAACAGATATCCTCCTGAAGGTTCAAAATGGTGGAAAATGGCCAAATTGAAAAATGAGAAAGATTTTAATAATTCTTTTCTTAAAGCTGGTTTTACACAAATTGACTTAGACCTTAAAACAAGGAATCCTATGTACACAGGAATGACGATACTGTTATTTGGATTTTCAATATTCTCAACGAACGTTCTTGCCTTGTTTTTACCCTTATTTTTTATGACAATAGTCAGATTGATTTTTATCAAAAGAGAAGAACAACTAATGTTTGAAACTTTTGGAAAGGAATATCTTGAGTATAAAAAGAAAGTAAGACGATGGATATAAATCAACTCCACACAATCGAGTAGGCCGCCCCGCCAGCCAGCGCTAGCGGGGAGAGCCTATCACACGGGGCACGCGATTGCAAAGAGCGTTGGCAACAATTTAAAGATGAATCTGCATCTACCGGAAAGTATGGGTAAGTGGAAAATCGAATCTAACTTTCGATTAACATTTTTAGAAGACAAAAACTGTTGCCAATAAGTAAGGTCTTGCGCCAGGGCGAGACAAGGTGTGCGGCGCGTAATGGAGAATGGCATATTTTTAATCCGGAATAAAATTATGCCCCTCGCGAAAAGGTCTGCAAGGCCCTGGGCGGTATGCAAAAACCAAATAAGATGAAAATAGCGCCTTTCATTCTGATCATCCTCCTCTCCACAATCGTGGCTTGCACCAAAAAAAGTGTGGAAAAACCTGACGTTCCGATCGTGGACGGGATAATATACACTGAACTTGACCCCCTGATACACCTAAGTTCCGTGGACACGCTGATCGCCCACGGTTCAGGATGTGGAAATATTCCTTCCCCTGCAGACTCCATCACAAGTATTTCGTTCGATATCAACAATGACGATACCCTTGACTTCACGCTCTCCTGCAAGTCCTGGTACTACTTCGTCAGTGCGAGCTCCCCCTGTGCAAACTACCACACAAGCATTTATCTCTCTGGAACCGCTGAGGAACATAAAGTGGGCATCACGGAGCCTTTCAATAGTGTTAAACGATACCTGCCCGATGAAGTGATTGATGCTTCCCAAAACTGGTCAAATCCAGCGATGCTGATGTTGTCGTCTGCGACCGCCCCTTTTTCCACCAACTTCAATGACACGGCCTATGTAGGCCTTAAAATTCACACAGATCAGGGAGATTACTTCGGATGGATTTATTTTGATAAACAGGGATATGACCTTACCGTAATATCCTACGCAGTGCATCAAACGGTAAACAGCCCGATCAGGGCGGGACAAACTGAATAGTGAAGATGCGCGGTAGTTTTTAGCATAAACGATGTGAAAGCAACTCCCCTTGAGGTATGAATGAATGCGCGCAGGAAATCATTGAAAAGATCCGCGGAAAACGAAATGCGGAGATGAAGAAAGATTTTGTAAAACAGCCGTTGGCTGGGTTTTGAGGGAATACTCCAAAACTGACCAGCCACTTGTGCGCCACTTTTTGGCGCATCATAATGAATGGACCACAAAAGAAGTCAATAAAAATGCGTCTAAGTATTTCGGAGACAAATAAGGGGGATTTTCCATAACCCTCCGCTGAAACACCATAGTGTATCCAGGCAATAGGGTCAAAGGGCAAGGCTTTTTTCTTAACTTTGGGTATGCGTGCCTTGCGAAAACAATGAAGGAATCTTTGCCCGAACAATATTACAGGCTGCTCCCTTATCTTCGCCTCTACGGCCCTGTCGGACGGAAAATGACTCTTAATAAGCACATAAAATGAAGCCTCTTCCTCTCTTCCTGTGGCTGCTCACGGGCCTTCTCCTGCCCCTTGCCCTGGCCGGCCAGCCCTGTTTCCCCAATGGCATTGTCTTCTCAAACCAGGCAGAAATTGACAGTTTTCCCATACACTACCCCCACTGTCATCATATAGGGGGCGATGTGCGCATTTATGGCGCCGGAAGCATCCGCAACTTATTGGGAGTTAGCATCATTGATACTATTGACGGGTCGCTGGATATCAGTGGAAATGACTCCATCCTTCAGCTTGGCGGCCTCCAAAATCTGAAGTTCATCGGCAATAATCTTTATATCTTTGATAATGGCCAATTGGAAGCGGTCAATGCGCTATCCGGCCTGGTCCATATAGGTGGGTTGGTGCATATTCAAAGCAATCCGCAATTAAGCAGCCTTAATGGTCTGAATGCAATAAAGTACATCCCCGGGGACCTGGTCATCCTGGAAAACGACCTCCTGCAAGACCTGTCGGGAATGGCACCCGATTCCATTGGCGGCACCCTGCTTATTGGGGAGAACCACGGATTGCGCTCCTTAGACAGTCTGCAATGCCTGCAAGGGGTGGGAGGTGATCTGGAAGTTTACTTTAATGCGCAATTACAAACAATTTCAGCCCTCACAAACCTGAAGCGAATAGGACGGAACCTCACTATCTCCGGTAACCACAATCTGACATCCCTCCTCGGACTGGAAGGCATTGATTATGTGCCCGGACACTTCCTGCTGGGGCGCAGCCGGTGCGTGAAAGACCTGCACGGAATGCAAAACCTTGGAATGATCGGCCAGTCTTTGTTTATTTCAGACAATGACTCCCTGGAAAACCTTCATCATCTTCTCGGCCTGCGAAGTGTGGGCACCTTCATCAGCCTGCAATCCAATCCACTTCTTGCAGATATCACCGGACTGATGAACCTGAAAACAATGGGTGGAATGCTCGAAATCAGGGATAACCAGGTTCTGACACATTTAAGCGGCCTGGATAGCCTGGACTATGCATCCATCTCCAGAATAAACCTGGAAGAGAATCCTGCGCTGTCCTACTGTGAAGTGAGAAGTATTTGTGATTTTCTGGATCATCACCATCACCCATCGTATTTCTCCATCGAAAATAATGCCTTGGGATGCAGCAGTGAGTCAGAAATTAAATCAGCCTGCGATGCGATAGGCATTTCTGAATATATATGGGCAGATCAGGCGATCGCTTTTCCAAACCCCAGCAGTGGCCTCATTCATTTTCAGCCCGGAGATTATGCGAAGGATGCCAGGGTAATGATCTTTGACGCCTATGGCAGGCTGGTACACGCCACAAAGGGGATCCCAATGTCCCTCGATCTGTCAGCCAATGCTGAAGGAATGTTTATCATTGAAATCAGAAGTGCCGACAGAATGGTAAGAGAAAGGCTCATCAAGTTATAAAACAAGGATCTGAAAAGGAGCCTTAAAGCACCCGGGCCGTATGGAAAAAAAAGCAAGCAATAGCATATTTATCGCCACCAGTCTGGATGGCTACATCGCGGACAAATCCGGGGGCATCGATTGGTTGCAGGCGTTGCCAAATCCCGGGAATGAGGATATGGGATATCAGGAGTTCATCCAAAGAATGGACGCAGTGGTAATGGGAAGGGGCACTTTTGAAACGGTGCTCGGATTCGATATCCCCTGGCCATATCAGAAAAGGGTATTCGTTTTATCTGAAAGTCTGAAGGAAATTCCGGAAGCATACAGAGACAAGGTATTCCTATTAAAAGGAAAGCCTGCAGAGGTCTTAGACCAGATACACGCGAAAGGGTATCACAAACTTTACATTGATGGGGGGAATACGATCCGGAATTTTCTGAAGGCGGACCTGATAGATGAAATGGTGCTGACCACCATTCCGGTGCTGCTGGGAGGGGGCTCCCCCTTATTTGGGGATCTGCCCTGCCCATTATCCTTTGAATTAAAGGGCAGCAAAACTTTTTTAAATCAAATAACACAGCGCCATTATGTACGGAAACGCTAAAGTCCTGCCGGCTTGCGCTGCTTGTTTGAGCCTGCATTAAATAATCCTTCCTTTGCAAATCAGAACTTAATCATTTATCAAAGCATTTAAAATGAAAAACAGGACGATTTTACTGCTGGGGTGCTTGCTGGGAATGCTTGGCCAGAGCCGGGCCAATGATCCGATTTCCACCTCCATCATCGGGCATTGGTTTGTGGTGGAAAGAAATTATCACTACGCAAGCAACGAGGGGGTCAATGAGGAAGAAAATGTGACCTATCATTTTGTCTTTCAAGAGGATGGCACAGGCTATTGGATGGTTGAAACAGAAAAAACACCTTCCAATGGCAAGCCGGAAAAAAAGGAAGAGAAATTCAACTACAAATGGAGAGTACTGGATAATAAGGTCATCCTGGACTTTTATGAAATGAATAGAACTTTCGAAAGTGTTTTTGATTTGTCGGATGATGTCCTGACCCTAAGCGATCCGGAGAATAAAACCAGACAGTATTCCAAAAAGCAGGATTAGAAGGCCGTTCTGCGCCCGGGCTATGCCGGCGCACTTCGCTTGTCGCGTGTTCCGCAATGGAGGTGAGATTACTTGATATATGATGTGGGATTTTTGAAGGAAGGTATCTGCAGATCAAGCACATAACGCATTCATACCCTTACTGTATGCTCTTGCCTGCCTGCCGGCCTTTAGATTCGCACTCCAATTATCTTACTTAATCATTGTTATTAAACGAGGGGGGTCTGGGGGGAGACTCATAACTTATGGTTTAGGTTGATAACTTTACATAAATCAAAAAGAACGGGGTGAACTTTCCTGCCGGTTAGGCTACAGACCTACCGCCTGTATTAGTCTCCGCTGTCCGTAGCGTCCTCGCTACGGACTTGTAGATCCTTGCTAAAATTGTCAAAACGCATTCCTGCATCCCAGGCTGGAGCCAACGCATTTTATCTTACATAGCGAAGACGGTTTCCAGCCGCCAGGTATGGCTACGAATTGCGGAAGGTGATCAAAATGCGATTTTCTTTTTTTTCGTGCTCGAACTCGAACTCGAGCTCGCGCTGAATTACGCTAACTGCTCAATGGGTGTCGTCACAGACGACAAGCCCTTACGCACGCGCTGCAAGCGCCTGCCTACCGGCAGGTAGGCGCGCGAACTCAGCCTTGTTTTCATACGGAAATGCAATGAGACCGTAAAAACAGTTTGAGTTTACAGGATGAGTGTGGTGAAGAAGCTTAGTTTCTGTTGGGTTTAATATCCGCACAGCGGATAAAGTCTTTTTTCGCAGGATAATAGCTGATTGGCGCTAAAAATTTCCGAATCCTTGTAGGAAATTTAGCCAATCAGCTATGGTTTTCAGCCGCCAAGGGCGGATGAAAAACCCCTTGAACACTTCGTCGGCCGATTTCTATCGGCCTCCTCAGTGACCCTGGACTGGTCCCTGAGCAATTTTGCGCAGCAAAATTTGTCGAAGGGTGGGCGAGCAAAGAAATGAACAAAGAATAGAAAATCTGGTCGCATCAATCAAAACTAGAGATACTGGTATTTCCTCAGTCTTGCCTTCAGGCCGGCCCTTCGACACCCTTCGACAGGCTCAGGGCAAGCGCTCAGGGACCAGCTGGCCCTACTTTTTTCTTGATAAAAAAGTAGCAAAAAATCAAGGCTGCATTGCCTTTCCTTGAAAACTACGGCTTCGGATGGGAGTCGCGATCCGAGCCGCTTTTTCAGTGCACTTGATCATCCTCTCCCAAACCTATGCTCGCGGATCGCTCCATTTGGAAGACCGCTGACACTTGCCGACGCCATCCTCAGCCTTGTTTTCATACGGAAATGCAGTGAGGCCGCAAAAACAGATTGGGTTTAACCCTTCGTCTGGCCTTATGATCTTGCTGGCCTTATGGCCTTCTGTCGCCTCTTCCAGCACTAGTGTTAGAAACTTAACACTAGAATTTGGAGATTTGAAATATATTTTTATAGCTTTACGCGGCGCAAGGATTTGGCTGGATTTTCGGGAGAGTGGCTAGTGTTGGGTATAGCAGTTATAACCACCAAAGTTCGCTTGCATTTACGTTATACGGCATTTAAAACAACCGACAGCAAAAAATAACCTAAAAATAATGTGCTAAGTGCAAAGTCCTAACAAATTCAAAATTAACTTTATCTTGTATTTTATAAATAAACACAAATGAGCAAACTGAAATATTTACTTGTACTGGCTTTATCCATTATAACAGTTTTCACTAGCTGTGAAAAAGACGAAGAAAATGACAAAATTGATCCGTCTGACAGATTAGAACAATATGGTATTCTCGGGAAATGGAGGCTTCAAGGATTGACAATTGGCGGAATTACTGATATGTCAATTCATTTTGACACCCTCGAATTAATAGGAGATGGTGAATTAGATGATTTAAAAGGAGAATTTACAAAAACACAATACGGACCTGATATCAATGGCACATTTGAACTCGACACTGCAAATAGTATAATTCATTTTGATATTAATAATACTCAAAAGTCATTTGTAGGTGCTGTTTCAGATAACTGGTTGACCTTTACGTTTTATGAGGATAGTGTAAAAATTATTGAAGATTGGAAAAAAGAAGAATAAAAACGACCGTACAACATCACCTATACGCAAGCAGGAGTTTTGTGCTTCGTAGGACAGGTAATTGCTAAATTTGAAGTTCAGTTCTTCGTAGGTAGTTCAGTGGTTAAAATCCCTGCCTGCGTATAGCTGCAACTCGTTATGGGCAAGTTAGATGAAATAGAAGCTTCCCACGCAAACATTACTTCTTAGTCCTAATAAAAAACCTAAGTGGAGTCCAGCAACCACAAGTTAAACGGGGCGATATCGAAAAGCCTTACGAGTAGAATCCCTTAAAATAAACATTATGAGAACATTAGCAAACATTCTTTGGCACGTGCCGTTTTTAGGATTTCTTTCGGCTCTCGGAACCTTTATCATTGGTGGTCTATTTGTTATCACTGTCATTGGTGCTCCAATTGGTCTTGGTCTTATTCAGCTTTCAAAGTTTTTGTTGACTCCCTTTTCTTCTGCAATGGTGAGCAAAAAGGAATTAAAGAATGAGCAAAATAAGCTTTGGCAATCTTTTAGTCTAATCGTTAGAATAATCTACTTCCCATTTGGTCTATTCTTAGCAGTAGTGACAATTTTTCAAATTGCAGGCTTGTTTGTGACAATTATTGGTATTCCTGTTGCGCTTGTTTTGGCTAAATCTCTGGGCACATATTTTAATCCTGTTAATAAAACTTGTGTTCCAAAAGCAGTACAAACTGAATTAGAGCAGAGAAAAGCTAAAATTCAAGTTGAAAAACACTTAGGATAAAGTAAACCTGCCCATAATCGAGTAGGCCGCCCCGCCAGCCAGCGCTAGCGGGGAGAGCCTCTCACAGTTCTGCTGAGCCTGTCGAAGTACCACTGTACCCTTCGGCTGCACTTCGGCACTCATACCCATACTGTATGCTGTATGCTCTTGCCTGCCGGCGGCAGGCAGGCTCTTGCATAGAAAACAACTTCCACAATCATCAGGCTACCATCTCAAATCAAGTAATCTTCAATCGAGTTTTGCAGTATCCCTTTGACTCCTTGTCACTCTTGCATAAAATATCTCCCGTAGGTCAGAAGATCAGCAGGCCAGAAGGTCAGAAGAGCAGCAGGTCAGAAGAACAGCAGGTCAGAAGATCAGCAAGTCAGAAGATCAGCAAGTCAGAAGGTCAACGGTATTCAGGCATTGACACACTGATCACTGAACACTGAACACTGACGTAAGCCTCCGGCCAAGTGCATCTTGTTTTTAAAGAAGGAAAAGATAAAGGGTTTACTCCTGGTAACCGGGAAGCAGTTCGTGGAGTTTGTTAGCGGGATAGTCGGGAAGCTTTGTCAGGGTGTCGCGGAGCCAGGCCCAGGGTTCGATATTGTGCTGTTTGCAGGTGGCCATCAGCGAGTACACGATGGCGGCCTGTTGGGCTGCATTATGGGAGCCGGCAAAAAGATAATTCTTGCGCCCCAGCGCCAAAGGGCGGATGGTATTCTCGATCAGGTTATTGTCAATTTCAAATCGACCTTGCCCAGTGT
>Ga0334886_1003384_pt1 | contig 14276 bp, 13 predicted proteins | sample GraSluR1_MG_9_FD_207232 | JGI IMG/M metagenome (GOLD analysis project Ga0334886, IMG submission 207232) | Sludge microbial communities from methane-producing bioreactor in Wageningen University, Netherlands - Granular Sludge_27_06-R1 | ecosystem: Engineered > Bioreactor > Anaerobic >...
TCGAAACAAAGAGGGTAAATTAATTTATAGGTGGTATGAAAAGGATGATTAAAGAGCAAAAGAGGTGTTTATCATAAAATAAAACCTTTGACAAAACAGCAAATGTAATATAAAATAGAAATGAACCACTGAAATTGTGAATACAGCGTAGGTGGTGAATCAAGCGCCCGTTGAAAAAGACGTGGCTAAAGTTTACTAAAACCTTCCGTTCTAAGTACATAGAATAGGTTGAAGGTAAAATAGGGCAATCTGCGGGTTGCCCTTCCAAAATTAAATATTGTAGAGCTCTTAGAGAGCCGTTTGAAGAAGTTTAACTACTTCTTTAGCGGCTCTTTTTTTATTTTAAATTTTATTTAATATGCAAAGGAGTAAATAAAGATGGACGAAGCACTATTACTCAAACTTAAACAGGCACTGCAGAAAGCAGGGCTTGATGAGGAATTGTCTAAAGACATCACGATAACAGATGAATCACAAATAGAAGCGGAGATTGAAAAGCTTAAAAGTAAGCAATCAGGCACAGCAGACCCTGACAAGATTTTGAAGACATTAAAAGATGCTGGACTGGAAGAATCTTTTAAGAAGTATCTCCAGAGTGAAACGGACAGGCGGGTTACTCAGGCAATTAAAACCCATGATGAAAAGATTAAAAAGGAAGCAGAGGAAAAGGCAGCTAAGGAAAAAGCAGACAAAGACAAAGAAAAGAGTCAAGAAGGCATGACAGAAGACCAGAAAACAATCGCAAATTTAACAGACCAGGTTAGCAACTTAACTAAACTGGTTCAGGGCTTGAGTGAAACGACTGTAAAGTCAAGAAGGGAAGCCACGATTAAAGATGCACTGTCTAAGGCAGGGCTGAAAGAGGGCTTTTCCAAATTTATTACAGTGGAAAAAGATGAAGACATTCCGGAAGCAGTAGAGAACTTGAAAAAAGAGGTCTTGACACTGCAACAGGAAGAAATAGACAAGAAGCTGAAAGATGGCGGAACACCTTTAAAGGGACAATCTGCAGGAACTATCGAAGAAGAAAAAGCTAAGGAATATGCAAAACAGCGAAACGAAGGGGCTGCAGGACAACCATTTCAGGGTAAGGAAGTCATAGAAATCAACAAAGGGAAAGACAATAACAACAACAATAAACAATGAGTAAATGAGGTGAAAGATAATGAGTTTACAAATCACTAAAGATAGCGGATCTGTTTATGATCCAGTGTTTTTAAAAATCTTAGAAGATATACCTGGCGGAGTTACTGTTAAAACCGACAGATTTCCTGATGGTATAACTGAACTCAAAAAAGGTGCATTGCTGAATGCTGATGCTTCCAGTGCAGGTTTATACAATGTAATCAAAACAGCAAGGCTGACTGCTACTCCGACAGGCGGAACAACTGTTTTGGCTATAGAACCTGAAGACCACTTATTTAAAGTGGGCGAATTTATATACCTGTATGGAACAACCGCTTCAACAATTACCAGAGTATCTGCAACTGCTATTGCCGTAGCTCATACTTTAGTGGCTACAGGTGGGGCAGTATCCGGTGGGGTTCTATATGAAACTGCCACTATTGCTACTGCAACTCCAATGCACAGTGCGGATGCTATTTTGAGAAACAATATCAAGGTTAGAGATGATGAGGGGAATTTACTGGACAATTTATTTGCAGGGGCTGTTGTAAGAGGAACTGTAGATGAATCCGAATTACCCTATTTTGTAACTACCGCACAGAAGACAAGTTTAACCGACAGAATAAGGTTTGCTTAGTCTTAGTAATATGATGACAAATAATTAATTAAATACGAATTATGAATGAGGTGAAACATAATGGAATACTCACTTTTAAAAGAGATAAACAAAAAGAATCTGCAGGCATACTTGAATGAACGAGTATTTGAGAAACTGTATTGGCCTACATTCTTTCCTTTAAAATCCACTCCGTTTTTAACTTATGAAACTTTAATAGGAAGTAAAGGGAATCGTGTAGCAGCCGATGTAGTTGCTTATGATGTGTCTGCACCATTAAAGACCAGAAGGACTGTTAGTAAACTGGCTGGAGACATTCCGTCTATCCGAATGAAAAAGAAAATGACTGAGAATGACTTGAATACTTATAATATTCTGAAAGCTCAGGCATCTCCAGACCAACAGGCTATTTTGGATTTAGTTTTTAACGACGTTGATGATGTTGTTGACGGTGTAAATGCCAGAATGGAATGGTTAGTTTTTCAGGCATTATCCAAAGGTAGTGTAAGTTTAAGCAGAACTACCAACGCAGGCGGTGTTGTAACCGAAGAAGCCATTGACTTCCAGTTGCCAGATGACAATAAGAAAACAGCATCTGTTGTTTGGACTGCTTCAGTAAGTACAACCAAACCTATTACCGATATTGAAACTGTAATGAGTGCTGCGGGTGATTTAGGGCTTAAACCGAGATATATACTGATGAACCGTTCCAAATGGGTAGAGTTCAGGGCTTCTGATGAAACAAAAGACTTTGTTGCCCCTTATGCTTTATACGGCGGGACAAGAAAGAAAAGAGCTCCAAGTTTAGCGGTGGCAAATGAAGCTTTAGAATCTGAAGGATTGCCAATTATTGTGTTGATAGATACCAGAATAAGCTATGAAGATGTAAATCATACTATCGTATCTGTTGACCCCTGGTTAGATGCTTCCGGAGCTGACCGGTATGTTACTTTCTTAGAAGACTTAAAATGTGGCGATATGCTTTATGGCCCAATTGCAGAGGAAACTAACCCGCCTAAGCAGGTTACACAGGCTAAGAAAGGCAATATACTGGTTTCCAAGTGGAGCGATGTTGACCCTGTTGCTGAATATACCAAAGGTGAAAGTAATGTTTTCCCAAGTTGGCCAACTGTAGACAGAGCTTTAATTTTAGATACCGAACATACAACTACTTGGGGAGCATAAGAACTGAGGTAAAGGAGCAGTAATTGACAAATTTAGAGGCTTTGCAATCACAAACTGAATATAGTAACGATAACTTGCTGGAGAAGATTCTGCTTGATAACGGATTGACAGCCAGTGCAACTTATGCGGCAGGTAATTCTAAGGATATAGACTTATGTGCCGCATCCTTATATTTTACTTTGGCTGCCCATCCTGAATTTAGAGACGGATCAACTTCAATCAAGTATAACGCAGTCCAGTTAATTGCTATGGCAAGAGCTATACTGCAAAAATACGGTCTTGATGAACCGACAGTAGACGGAGCTGCAATATGGTAATACAGAGATATCCCCATACAGCAACTATAAGTTATCACACTCCAGGGACATTCAACACTGTTGGAGCTTATGCAGAGGGTACGCTTGTTACCATAAGTATAAGCTGCAATATACAACCTAACAACAGCAGATACATTATAACCGAAAGCGGGGATATGATTGGCTATAGCTATTTTATAACTGCACCATTGTTTAGCGATGTTGATAACGTTCCTAAAGATGCAAAACTGGAGTTTTTTGACAAAGAGCATGTGTTGTTACATTTGTTTCCGTATCAAAACCATGTAGAAATGAAGGTATAAAGTCAATATGCCGTTAATACCAGGATTCAAAGGACAGGATACAGACAGACAGATTGACCAGTTTGTTATGAGCATTGAAGAACGTATTATCATGACACTTGCAATGGTCGGTGAGCAGTTTGTAAACGATGCCAGAAATACCAGAACTTATCAAGACCAGACCGGCAATTTGAGAAGCTCAATCGGTTACATTATTGCAAAAGACGGACATGTTGCAGTTGAAAATGTAGAAGGCAAGGCAGAGGGTAAAGCTCAGGCAAAAAGGATTGCAAGGGAAATACTGCAGGAGAATAAGCAGGGTTTTGTACTAATCGGAATTGCAGGCATGGGTTATGCAGCAGCAGTAGAGTCTAAAGGTTATGACGTTATTACAGGCAGTATACCGGCGGCAATAAGGTTACTAAAACAGAAGGTAAAGGAATATGGCTTATGAAGACAACTTTTGACATATCAGATATCTTGTACCCGATTATAAACGTAACATCTGTTACAAGTACGATTGACGGCAGGGTTTACAGGGATAAAAAGCCGTTAAACTCTGAACTGCAGGATATTATTGTTATTCCTTTGTCTAATTTTAACGGTGATGAGGTTATACAGGAAGCAACATTTATGGTTAACTGCTTCTGTAAAAACTTTGATAACGGATTGCCTAATATAACCAAACTAAAAACAATTACAGATGCCGTGATAAAAGTCATTGAAGATTACAGTGCCACAAGCAATTATTATGTCTTTGACATTACTAATCAGACTGTTATGCAGGATACAGACCAGATAAGTATGAGTTATGTAAATTTAAGGATAAATTGTTATATAGAAAAATGATAAGTAATAAGTAATAAGTAAATGAGGTGAGTAAAATGAGTGATACCAGATTAATCGGGATTGAATCAATAAGAGTTGGACCGACTTTAAGTTCTCTTGAAACAATACAGTATATAGTTCCTGACAGTGCACATCTTGTCATAAATGCACCTTCTGTTACTGACTTATATTGTGACGATAAAGAGGTTGCAGATATACAGGTGCTTGCTGCAGGGAAAAAGACTATTGAATTTGCTACAAGAGATATGGACACGAGTATTTTTGAGCATGCCTTTGGCGGTACAGTAACCACAGCAACAACTAACGGTGTTTGGGAATCTCCCACAGGTGCAACAGTAGTCAATGAAAAAGCCTTTGAACTAATATCTAAAACCATTAACGGAAAACAACTGAAAATCGAGATAAAGAGGGCTTCTTTGTATGCCGGTGCGGACTTGAGATTTACCAAAACCGAATCAGGGCAAATAACTTTTACCGCAGATGTATTACTGCCTGATACTGGAGTGCCAATAAAAGTTAGCATATTGGGTGCTTAAAACGTATATGACAGTGGTTTACCATGAAACATATTAAACATAAATTTAATTTGCCCGCTACTGGGATAACTGCACCAGGGCGGGCAATATTTTAGAGAGGAGTTGTTATGGCAAAAGACAATAAGAGTAAAAAAAGCAAAAAATATGTTGAGGATAAAAAGGATAAGGAAGTTAACAAAGATATGCAGGGGAAAAAAGCAGAAACCGAAACCACAGATACCACAAGTACAATAAGAAATACAATAGATTCAGTTCTGGAAAAAGGTGTTGACTTTACCATTAAGGTACAGAAACAGAATATACTGCATAAACTGCATATACTGCCGACAGAGAGGCAATTTGTTATCTATCCGTTAAATATGGGAACAGTGCTTAAAATCAGTGAAATATTGTTTGATATAAACACTGATGAGCTTGATGAACCGTTGAATAATCCTGATAAGGAAAATGATAAGCAATTTAATTTTCTTGAAGCCGGAGTTAACCAGATTATTGAAAACAAAGACAAGGTAATTAAGATAATTGCTTATGGCATTACCAACAGCAAAAAAGAGCCGTCAAGGCAGTTAATTAACTTTTTAGACAACAATTTAAATGCAAAGGAAGGGCTAAAGCTGGTTACCCTGATAGTACAGCAAATGAACGTTTCCCCTTTTTTAGCTTCTTTGGTCTCACTAAAGGGGATGAATCTGATGAAGATGAAGAAACGAGAAACAACCCCTGGAGAATAATAGGCGGTTTAATGCACTATTTTCCAGGTATGACTATGGAAAACATTCTCTGGGATTACAGCTATACCAATATTGTAATGCTTTTAAGCTCTGTACCGAAATATGATGCTAAAGAGGATAAGAAAAAGAGGGCGAAAGAATTGGAAATTAAAGATATAAGTGAATTAGAAGGATTAATTTAAAAAGGAAGGATGATATGAATAAACCTAAATTATCAATTTGCATAATAGCCAAGAATGAAGAAGGGAATTTGCAGAGATGCCTTGATTCATTGTTGCCTATTATCAATATGAAAGATGACAAAACATTAGAGCCGTTGACCGAGTTGATAGTTGTAGACACAGGATCGACGGACAGAACGGTTAATGTTGCCAGAAAGTTTACCGATAAAGTTTTTGAAAAAGAGTTTATACCCTGGGATTTCAGCAAGGCACGCAACTACAGCATATCAAAAGCAACAGGTGAAAGAATTATGTATGTTGATGCAGATGAGGAATTGACACAGCGGTCTATCTATTTTCTGGAAAATGTAATACTAAATCCACAGTATACACAGCCAACTATTTTTGTAAAGCTATGCAACTTTTACACAAAGGATTTAAAGCAGTATTCGGAAATGATGCAGCCGAGAATATTCAACAATGACCCTGATTTCCACTTTGAGCAGGCAGTACATAACAAGCCGGTATGCAAAGCTCCGTACCTGTTTGCAAATGATGTAGTGTTAAACCATTACGGTTATATCTTCCAGGGCGACAAAGGAGAAAAGTTATTTGCCAATAAAATGGCACGCAGTTTACCGATGCTGGAAGAAGAATATAAAAAGAATCCGGATAATCTGCATAACCTTACTCATTTAGTAAAAACCTATTATGTCAAAAAAGACTTTGACAGCACTATAAAATACGGTGAAATATGGGTAAAGCAGATGAGAAAAGAAGAATTCAACGAAGGTTGGAATGCCTTTTTAGAGGTATTTGTTGACCTTGTAGGGGCATATTTGGCCAGAGATGATGTTAAAAATGCCGAAAGAATAGAAAGAGAAGCATCCCACTACTCTAATCGGATATCGCAGATTTATTTAATGCTTGGAAATTACTGGACAGGTAAAGACAATGACAAGGCAAAAGACTATTTTGAGATTGCAATAGATATCTGCAAAACCGAAGGCTCTTTATATGACAGCCTATTAATTAGTAATTCAAAAGCAGTATTGCCGGAGATACTTAACTGGCTGGCTATCTACTACTTTGAAAAAGGTGATTATGAAAAAGCAGGGGATTGTATGAATAAAGGCATAACACTCAATAAGGGGCGGTTGCCCTTGCGGTGGGATATATACAACGCTACCAAAGAGGCAAGGGAACGGTTATTAAAGGTTTAGACTTAATTAGACAAGGCAGGGTGATTTAAATGGCCTTAGACACGGGACACAGCTTATATTGGAAGACTGGAATTGACAATCAGGGACTAAAAAAAGGCTCTACAGAAGCTAAAGGAATATTACGCACTTTATCCAAAAGTGTAACAGGTATGGACATATTTGCAGGACTGGGTATAAGTGCAACTATTGCTTTTACCAAAATGAGCAGGGAAGCCTATAATTTTTCTAAAGATTTTGAATCAGCAATGAAAGAAGTACAGACTATCTCTGAAACTGTACAAAAGAATTATGCTGGTGTATCTAAAGAAGTTATCGAGATGACTAAAACAGTTCCGGAGAATGCCAAAAACCTTGCCAAAGGTTTATACCAGATAGTATCCGCAGGTTATGACGGAGCTGAATCAATGGATATCCTAAGGCAATCTGCTGAACTTGCGGTTGCCGGAGTTACAGACACTTTTACCGCTGCTGATGCTATAACCTCTATCATGAATGCTTACGGTGAAGCTGCTGGAAATGCGGAGAATATTTCAGATAAGCTATTTACTACAGTAAGGCTTGGAAAAACATCAATGCGTGAACTTGGGCCGGAGATTACCACTGTAACAGGACTTGCCGCTCAAGCTGGTCTTGCTTTCGATGATTTAATGGCTATTATTGCTCAAGGTGTTAAGACTTTAAAAACTCCAGAAATGATGACAGGCCTTAGAGGTATGCTGACTGCTATAATCAAGCCAACTACAGAAGCTGAAAAAGTTATTGAGGATTTAGGCATTCAATTTGATGTTGCAGCTATCAAAACAAAAGGATTTAAAGCATTTTTAAACGATGTCATGAAAGCTACTAATGGCAATATTGAAGTATTAAGCGAACTGTTTCCGAATGTAAGAGGTCTTGCAGGTTTATTATCTGTAGCAACCGAAGAAGGTGAAGCTTTTAATCAGGCCTTAGAGGCAATGCAAAATTCAGCAGGGGTAACAACCGAAGCTTTTAAAACAATGATGGACTCTACAGAAAACCAGTTAGCAATACTGCATAATAACGTTATGGCAAAATTAAAGCCAATCGGAGACAGCATGCTCTCGTTTATGAACAACATTGCAAGGGGCATTAATGACGTCATGACAGGGGCAAAAGACAGTTTTACCGACTTGCAGCGTAGCTATGTAGAACTTACTGATACTTTAGAAAGCAGAAAAAGTAGAATCGATGACCTGATACTTACCATCGAGGGATTACGGAAGAAGACCGAATTAACCAAAGATGAATCTGTTGAATTAAGGGCTGCTGAAGAAGCTTTAGCTACTTATTTTCCGCATCTCAAAAGTGCTGCTGAAGGTGCTGCTGGTGGTATAGATATCTTAAATATTGCAAAACAGGAATCCTATAATCTAAGTGTAAGGATTATGGAGCTTGAACTTGAGCAGGCAAAAATAGACAAAATCAGAGCTGAAATAGCCTTAAAAGAATATCAACTACAGGAAGATCGTTCACAAAAAGAAATAGAACGGCTTGAAATGCAGATGAAATATCGCAAACAGGATATCAAAAACAACATGAGTATACTGGAAATGGCTAAAACTACTAATGAAGAAATGGAAAAGATTCTGGAAAGTGATACCGAATATTTAAAATTACAAAATGAATTATCCATAGCTACAGAAGGCAGGTCATTACAGGAAAGACAGTTACATCTTGATTTAGATAAGGCAAAACAAAAAACAGATGCCCTAAGTGAAGCTTTAGACAATCTGAAAGAAGCAGGGGAACAAAAAATAACTCCTAAAGTTGATACTGATACTGATACAGAAACTCCAACAGGTGGCGGTGGTACAGGTGCTGAAGTTGTTGCAAGCGATGACATGGTAAAAGAGGTAGAAGCCAACTTAAAAGAAATGGCTGCAAGGTATAAGCAGTATTTAGCCGATGTTAAACAGTTTGGTTATGACTATGTAAAAGAACACAACTCACAGCTTGTAAAAGACGGCGAAAATTACAGGCAGTATTTAGAGGATATGCGGTCTAAGTATTCAGGATATGCGGAACTAAGCAAGGCAATAGAAGAAGATATTTATGATTACAATAAAATTATTGAAGAAAAAAGACGGAAGATTGAAGAAGAACATTTTGCATATATTGCTGAAGAAAGAGAAAAAGAATTACAGGCTGAAAAAGATAAATTTGATACTCTAATTAAAAACTACTCTGAAGGCTCTGAAGAATATTTACAGGCAGTAGAACAGCATAAGCAGAATGAGCTGGAAATTAACCAAAGATACGATAAGCAGATTGCCGAAGAAAAACTTGAAATGTTTAAGGTGGAAATGGCAAAACCTGATAATGAAACTGTTGAAAACTATAAACTAAGGCTTGAACTTGCCAGAGAGGCATTAGGGAAAGAAACAGAGGCTAACAGAGAATACTTTGAATTTATCAGGGCAAGATTAGACGAAATTATAAAAGCTGAAGAAGAAGCTTACAAAGAAAAAAGAGCATTACTGGAATCATATTTTGAAGCTTACCAGACTACAGAAGAAAAGATTCTTGCTATTCATAAAAAAACCAATGAACTGCTATTAATTGCCGAAAATGAAACAGAAAAAGAAAGATTAAGAAATATTGAAAAGCGGTTAATTGCTGAGATAAAGTATAACGAAGCAAGAGAAGAAATACAGGAGTTAAGGGGCAGTAAACATGAGCAGTTGAACAATGAAGAATTAAGGGCTTTTATCAGTCATTTAGAGGAAATGAAAACCAAATATGCAGATTTTGCCGATGTTCTGCAAATGATTGACAAAGAAATTGAAAAATCACAGGAGCAGATGTGGCAAAACCTGAAAGACAATATAGACGAAACTGCTGCACTACTACATCAACTTGCTGATTTTGTAGGTAACTTTGACTCAGAATTAGAGGGAATGATTAATAACCTTGCCAATATGGTTAGCGGTATCGGTACATTGGTAGCGGGTATTTCCTCAGGTAATATTTTCGGTATTTTCAGCGGTATATTATCTATTGTAGGCAGTATATTCAATCTGTTTGTACAGCATAAATCAGAAGTACCCGAACTGAAAAAAGAACTGCAGGAGATAACCTTAGAACTGCAACGGCAACAGACCATATTAAGCCAGTCAACAGGGGAAGCCAGAATAAACGAGATTAAAAAGACTATCAGCTTATTAAAAGAGCAGATTGCAACTTATGAAGACATGATACAGGCGGAAAAAGAAGCTTACGGACAGTTTCTCTGGTGGACATGGGACGAAACGGATCAGGAAAAAATTGAGCAGTGGCAATCGGCAATAGAAAATGCCAATGCAGCAATCTATGACCTTAATCAACAATATCAACAGATTCTAACTGGTACAACTCCGGAAACAATAGCCAATGCTATAGCGGAAGGTTTCAGGCAGGGGCTTGATTCTGCACAGGTTTTTGCAGACACTTTTGATGATATGATGAAAAATGCCTTGATAGATGCCTTTAAAAGGGCAATTATTACCAGAAATATTCAGGAATGGTACAGACGGTTTGCAATGCTATCTGAAGATGGATTATCTGCACAGGATATTAATTATTTATCATGGGTTTATCAGAATATTATAAATCTGGCGGAAACTGAATGGCAGGCTATACAGCAAATTGCATCCCAGATTGGTTTACAATTAACCGATGTTTCTGAAAATTTAGACGAAGCGGAAAGTGTAACAGGTTTAGCAGGGGCAATATCGGGGATAACCGAAGAAACTGCGGGATTATTGGCTGGACAGTTTCAGGCTATCAGGATTAATACAGTTGGGATTTTAAACAACATGGAATCAATTATTATTATCAATTCTGAGATAGCGGAAAATACAAGATACAACAAATATCTGCTGAATATATTAGACAGATTAAACAACATGAGTGAATCAAGTTTAAGAGGGATAGGGGGCAGTTAATATGGCTATACAATCAGGCTATTTATTAGACGGAAATGATTTAGCCAGTACATACGGCGTATATGTAAGAAAAGTTGACGGTATTTTAGACTTTTTAAAACGTAAAGGTGATACTGCTTACAACTGGCTTGATGAAGACGGTGAAGAACATTTTACCGATGCAGATGACATACATTTTGAGGCAAGGGATATAGTATTATCCTGTTACATAAAGGCAACTGCAAAGGCTACTTTTATAACCAATTTAAACTCATTCAAGACAGTTTTAAAAAGCTCCGGACTACATACCTTGAAATTACCCTATTTTGATACAACTTACAGCGTATATTTTAAGGCTGGTGGCAAATTATCCATGCTTACAGGTTGGAACAGTCCGGTAATTGTAGGGCAGTTTTTGCTGACACTCAGAGAGCCGAATCCATCATAAAAGAAGGTTATAGCAAATGGCAACAATGAATATTTATAGAGGAACTGAACTTTGGCTAACGATTAAGACAGATGACAATACAAGGCATATCAGGCAAGTATTAGGGGAAGATATTATTAAATCTACTTTCAGCAGCAATTTGTATCTTGATATTAATATTGGTGATTTTACTGTTTATAACGGAGTTGTCTACCACATTAACAACAAGCCTAATGTCAAAAAGAATGCAACAAATTCTTATGATTATGAAGTTACTTTTGAATCAGAATCTTATGAACTGCTTAAAACTCAGTTCCTGGATTTAGACGGCAATTCTGATTTTAGCCTTGTAGGTAACGTTGAAGACTTTATTGACCTGATTATTACCAATATGAACCGTGAACATGCCAACTGGGCAAGGGGAGCTTGTGACCAGACCAATACAAGCTATAAACTGCTTACTTTTTCCAAAAACAATTGTATGCAGGTATTGCAGAAATTATGCGAAGAATTTGAAGGGGAATTTTATTTTGATTATGACCTGTACTTTGAAGAACCTGCAAGCTTACCTTATAAACCCGCAGCGGGGGCGGTAATTGGCTATAAACCCGCTGCAGAAGCTGAACATAACTATAAACCTGCAGAGATGGTTTTATATTATAATTATAAGGATATTTGTTTTACCGATAAGGCAGGGGAAGCAAGCGGACTGACATTCTTGTATAAGCAGGGCTTGCGGAATATCCAGAGAACTACTCTTAGCGATAAAAACATAGTTACCCGTTTATATGCTTTCGGGGCAAGAAAAAACCTGTCAAGCGATTACAGAGACCACTCCATGCGGTTAAAATTTGTCTATGAGGGCAAATCTTACTTGGAAAACAATGTTGATAAATATGGAGTTATAGAACACACTGAAATATTTGATGATGTTTTCCCGCATAGAACAGGTGAGATAACTTATGTATCTGAGGCAAGTACAATAAAATTTGTTGATAATGCAATGGATTTTAACCTTAATGATTATTTACTTCCTGGAATAACCGCTAAGGTGCATTTCAATTCAGGCGATTTAGGCGGTTATGAATTTGAGGTATCTGCTTATAATCATTCTACCAAAGAATTTACAATCATAGCTTTTACCGATGATCAAGGCTATACCATGCCAAATGATACACTAAAACCTGCTATCGGTGATAAATATGTTCTGACTGATATTAAGATGCCACAAACTTATATTGATGCTGCGGAAGCTGAATTACTGGCAAAAGCTCAAACTTACCTTGCTGATAATTGTAACCCCAGAGTAACCTATATATTAGAGCCTGACTGGCGATACTTTAAAACCCATTTAATCAGTTTACAGGTTGGGGATTTTATAACCATACAGGATACGGATTTAGGGATTGATACAACAACCAGAATAGTAGAACTTACCCAGTCATTGGCTAACGAGTACAAATATACCCTAAAATTAACCGATAATTTAGAGGTACAGTTAATCCAAAGGCTATACTCTGAAACAGAAGATTTAAAGCATAAAATTGAAGTTGGTGAAGGTGGGGACATAATCAGGGCAAGGCGCAACTGGCGGACATCGGAAGAATTGCGGAATATGATTTATGATACTGACGGATATTTTGATACCGGTAATATCAAGCCTGAATCAATTGAAACATCTATGCTGTCAGTGGGGACAAAGTCAACACAGTTTATCCTAAAGGGAGTAGAGATAGAGGCTAATTACCAATCTGATGTGTCTAAATTCCATGCAAGCGGGGGCAGTTTAATCCATTTATCAATTGATGATGATGCAGTAAGAACTTGGACATTATCCGAAAATACTCAAACAAGTTTAGTTGATGCAACAGCTTATTATATTTATGCTAAATGTACAAAGGAAGCAGGTTATACAGGACAGATTGTAGTTGATGAAAACCAGATAAAATTTGATGAAGACCCTACCTATTATTATTTTCTAATCGGTGTACTGCATAGTGTTGTTGATGATGTAAGGGGGATATCACTTACTTACGGTCAAACCATTATAAACGGCAAATTTATCAGGACAGGTAAAATAGAGTCTACTGACGGCAATACTTTCTTTGATTTGGATAATGGGGAGATACAGGGCAAGATTAAGTATTCCAGTGGACAGTATTACAGCAAGGTATTCAGGCAGGCAACAGCACCGACAACAGGCATGGTAGAGGGCGATTTGTGGATTGATACCTCTGACGGAGATAAACCGCATACCTATAACGGCTCAATCTGGGTACAGGCTTACACGGTAATTGACGGCGGGAACATCGAAACAGGCTCAATATCTGCTGGAGCTTTAAACATCTCTAACCTTGCTGACATTGCTAATCTACAGCTTGGGGCAACTGGCTATATAAGGACTGCGGGAAAAGAATCATTTACCGATACAACTCCAGGCTTTTGGTTAGGTTATGACGGTGCATATAAGTTTAGTTTAGGGGATTCTGCAAATTATATTAAATGGAATGGCTCAACATTAAATATAAAGGGGACGTTGGACGTAAGCAGTTTAGCAGCAATTAATGCAACTTTAGGGAGTGTAAGTTCCGGAACAATAAGCTCAAGTCAATTAAGACTTACTACCAGTACAAGTTATTCAATCTATTTTACAAGTAGCGGGATGTATGTTTATGATGGGTATTCTGCACATGGTGCTCCGTCTGTTACATTTTATAAAAGTGGTCTTAAAAGATTCGGTATATTATTAGGTTCAGCAGGTACAGGAATATATTCTGAAACTAAACTTGCATTGAATGGTGGCGGTACTGAAGTTTCAATTAGTGGTGGGGTTATGACTTTGCCTAATTTAGGCAGCAATCCTACTGGTCAATATGGCGGTATCTGTATGGTAGGCGGGCAA
>Ga0334886_1003387_pt1 | contig 14273 bp, 12 predicted proteins | sample GraSluR1_MG_9_FD_207232 | JGI IMG/M metagenome (GOLD analysis project Ga0334886, IMG submission 207232) | Sludge microbial communities from methane-producing bioreactor in Wageningen University, Netherlands - Granular Sludge_27_06-R1 | ecosystem: Engineered > Bioreactor > Anaerobic >...
GGGCTAATTCCTACATATCGTTTAAATAGTTCACGAAAGTGCTGAGAGGAAAAACCCACTTCGGTAGCAATTTCTCGAACCCGTAAATTATCCTGATTGCGAAGGTGAATGATTTGCAAAGCTTTTTCAATAGCGTGTTGTTGCTGCGGAATCAAATAAGGAAGATCACCACGGGATGAAGTTCTTAAAAGAAGGACAATAATCTGCTGCAACAAAGCTCGGCATTGCATTTCAGCAAATGGAAGAGAACCTACGATTTCTCTCTGCAGTCGGTAACAGAGATCGAGAAAAACACTCATCTCAAGGTCGGTAAGTTTAAAAAAACCAATTGGTGGTAAATTTAACAATTTTTTGGTTAAGGATTCTTCCAGTTCTGGGAATTGTACTACGACAATTTCAACCCCTTGTGTGAGCCCGGTTGCAAAACCATGAGCTAATCTGGCAGGAAAGAAAAAAACATCACCCCTCTCGAAGTAACGCCTTTCAGAACCTAATTGAATTGTGCATGATTCCGATTTCACCAGACCAATTTCCAACTGGGAGTGACGATGAGGTGAAACCTGCCAATTAGCGGGGAAGGGAGGATCATTAATAATAGCATAATCTTTTACACCATGATCATTTAGAATATTAATTTTTTTTAACTCAAGAGCTATTTGAACCACCCCATATCTTCAGAACTATCTATTCATTGTATCGACCATCTTCCTTTTTGACAAGAATTTCAGCGAAAAATGGTTGTAAAAAAAATGAGAATGATTAAAAATAGATAAGGAAGAAGCGTTAGTTGAATGGAGTTATACCCTAAACTTTTAGTTGTGAAAAGTATCTGTTCAAAGAACTGAAAATTTATATTCCATCATTAAGGAGAGGGCTATGAAAATTGGGATCGATAGTTATTGTTATCATCGGTATTTTGGCGAAGTATATGATTTCCAGCAAAATCCTGGAAAAAGAATAACCTTTGACCAATTTTTAAAGCGGTCGAGTGAACTTGGGGTTGATGTTGTTTCCCTTGAAACTTGTTTTTTCCCTGAAAACGAAAAAGATTTTTTGAAAAAGTTGAAAGATCAATTAATTGAGTTAAAGTTGGATCCAGTGGTGGCTTGGGGTCATCCTGATGGTTTTGAAGGTGGGAAAAAACCCGAAGCAGTCAAGGACCTTAAAAAGCATTTAAAAACTTGTCAAGAATTAAATGCACAAGTTATGAGAATTGTTGTCTCCAGCCTGGCTTTCCGACATGAACCTCATGGCCCTCAAATCGAAAAAGTATCAAAAATTCTTCAAGATGTTATGCCCCTATTTGAAGATTATGGCGTAAAATTAGGCATAGAAAACCATTTTGATTTCACTTCTGATGAATTGCTTGAGATTATTGAGAAAGTTGGTTCTTCTAACCTCGGGGTAACCTTCGATTCCGGTAATGCTCTTCGTATTGGAGAGGACCCAATTGAAGCTGCCCGTAAACTATTCGATAAAATATTTGCTACTCACATCAAAGATGTTGCTCCTCTATATGGTGGGAATCCATCCGACTGGTATTTTTTTGCCAGTGTACCAGCAGGAAGGGGCATTATCGACTTTCCCGGTTTGGTTCAGGTTTTTAAAGATAATCATTATCAAGAGAGTTTGACCTTAGAAATTGATTATTTAGATCCAAAGTATGGGGATGAAGATCAAGCTGTTACTGAGAGTATAAAATATTTACAGAAAATTACTGTGTGATAGGTGAATTCCATGGATCAAAAGGGTTTTTTCCAGGTAGATTACTCAAAATCGGACTTTATTGAAGTGAAGATTGGTATGTTGGGATATGGTTTTATGGGACAAGTTCACTCTAATGCATTTATAAAAGTTCCTTTCAGTTTTTCCGATCCGGTTGCCCGACCTGTCCTGTTGGCAATATGTGGTCGTAATCAAAAAAAAGTTGAAAATACTGCGCGCAGGTTTGGTTACAAGGAGTATTGTCTTGATTGGCAACTACTGGCTAAAGATCCCCGGATTGACATTTTTGATAACTGTTCACCAGACGATTGGCATTATCTTCCTTCCATAGTAGCCATGGAGAACGGAAAACATGTTATATGTGAAAAGCCTTTATCTTTAAAGCTTGAAGAGGCTTTTCAAATGGCTCAGAAAGCTCGGGAAACTAAAATTAAGACGATGTGTTGTTATAATTATCGTTTTCTCCCTGCAGTTCGATTTGCACACCAGCTTATTAAACAGGGAATATTGGGAAAAATTTACCAGTTCCGAGCCAAATACTTACAACAACAAGGACATAATCCTTTTGAGCACATTGAAAAGGTGTGGTACGCTCATGGTACCAAATCTGGAACTCTTATGGGAATCGGAAGTCATATTATTGATATGGCACACTTTTTAGTTGGCGAAATAACAGCGGTCAGTGGATTAAGAAAAACATATAATCAGATGCGAAAAGATACTTCGGGAAAGGCTAACCCAGTTTCTGCAGATGAATGTACTATTGCAATTTTAGAATTTAAAAATGGCGCAATTGGGACAATTGAATCATCAGGAGTAAGTACCGGGAGAAAAAACTATCAAGGTTGGGAAATTAATGGTTCCAAAGGGAGTATAGTTTTTGATCTTGAAGATTTAAACCACTTGCAAGTTTACTCTACCGATGCAAACCCACCTGAAATCCAAGGTTTTAGTAATGTTTTAGTAACTGATTCCGAGCATCCGTTACAAATAAATTATTTGCCTTCTGGCCATATTCAGGGTTGGGAATATGGACATGTTCACGCTCTTCATCATTTTATAGATTGTGTAGTTAATGACAAACCCGTGGAGCCATTGGGAGCTTCCTTTCAAGATGGATATCGGGTCCAAGTAGTGATTGAAGCCATCAACCAATCTTCAGCAAGAGGCAAACGGGTTGAAATTAAAGAGATTGGACAGGATATTTGAATTTATTCCTCAAGAGAAATATTACCTGGAGACAAATCGAAAACATTTACTTGAAGATGAACATCCATGCTGCATAGCAGCGCCAGATGAGGATGAAAATACCTACCCAGGAATCGTTTCCCCCTTTAGAAAAGGGGGTAAGGGGGATTTGATTTTTTACTGTTCCGTCATTGCGAGGAACGAAGTGACGTGGCAATCTCATTCTTAAAAACAGTGAGCCGTGAGAAGTGAGCCGTGAGTCGAATAAAAGAAACAGCGATTGATGATAATAACGACCAACTGGTGATTCTTTTCAGAAAGACTTGAAGATTTTATTCTTAATCATATTTTTGAATTAAAAAAGAAAAAGATGAGATCCTCACGGCTTCTTAATACGAAGCCTCATGATGACGGTATTTTTAAGCATTAGTGTATTTTCAGGATAAACCCTCACGCTGCATAGCAGCACTAGATGAGGATGAAAATAACTCATTTAGAAATGAATCTCCCCCTTTAGAAAAGGGGGTAAGGGGGATTTGATTTTTTACTGTTCCGTCATTGCGAGGAACGAAGTGACGTGGCAATCTCATTTAGCTATTTTTTTAAAAAATAATTAAAGGATGACCGATTTAAGAATTTATTTGATGATATTTTTAGGATAAACCCTCATGCCACTTTGTGGCACCAGATGAAGGTGAAAACAAGGATTCGACATGCCATGGCATGTCGCTACATTATATGAAGATCGGGCGCAATAAATTGCGCCCCTCCATTTTATATTCTTTTGTAGGGGCTTAATTTATCTCGCCCGTAGGTTTTCAAGATAGATATTTACTAATAATGGTGGTAATCGATTTGGAGTTCAATCAATCAGGAGGTTTTTCTTTTGGATGAAAATCAACCCCTCTTAAAGATTATAAATGTTTCGAAGAGTTTCCCGGGGGTTCGAGCCTTAGATAAGGTGAATATGACTTTAATAGCTGGGGAAGTTCATGCTCTGGTTGGAGAAAATGGAGCTGGTAAATCCACTTTGGTGAAAATAATATCTGGAGCCTATACACCCGACGAAGGATCAATCGATATAGAGGACAGGTCTTTTCGCTCTTTGAATCCTTATCAAGCAAGATTAAACGGAATTGCTACCGTTTATCAGGAACAACAATTAGTTCCCTGGTTGTCAGTAGCGGAGAATATTTTTTTAGGAATGGAACCTCGCACCCGTTGGGGAAGTATTGACTTTTCTGCTATGAAAGAAGAAGCGGAGGAAAGAATTCACTCCTATGGCTTAAGTATTCAGCCTACTGATATAGTTGCTGCCTTATCCGTAGCAGCTCGCCAGGAGGTTGCTATTTTAAAAGTATTAGCACGTCAAGCTAAAGTTCTTCTTCTCGATGAACCAACCGCATCTTTAACCGGATCTCAAGTGGATTTTTTGTTTCATTTAATTCATCAACTTCAACAACAAGGAATAGGTATACTCTATATATCCCACTATTTAGACGAAGTTTTAGAAATTTCCCAAAGAATAACCGTGTTAAGAAATGGACAATATGTTGGGACTTTCCAAAAAGGAGATCTTACCAAAGAAACCTTAATTGAAAAAATGGCAGGTCATAAACTTGATTTCTCTGCAGCTATTAAAAAACCAGTTGGGAAAAAAGTTTTAGAGCTTAAAGAAATTTCCTGCAATAACGTCCTTCAGAATGTAAATCTCTCATTGCACGAAGAGGAAATACTCGGAATTCTTGGAGGAAACGATTCTGGCTGTCATGAACTTATTCGGTTACTTGCTGGACTATTGCCTTTTTCTCAGGGAAAAATGTTTTTAAAAGGAGAGCCCTATTCTCCTACTTGTATTTATGATGCCTTAGAAAAGGGATTATTTTTTATTCCGGAAAATATGCGCAAAGAAGGTTTGATTCTCCCCCTTTCTTTAGCCAAAAACATCACTCTTTCTAATCTTAAAGAAATACTCACCCAAGGCATGATCCACTTGAAAAAAGAGGGAGACCAAGCTCAAAGTTTAGTGAAAGCGCTAAAAATTGTTACTCCATCAGTGAAAACTGAAGTACAGTATTTGAGTGGGGGAAACCAGAGAAAGGTTCTTTTTGCCAAGGCGCTTTTTGCCAATGCTCAAATCTGGCTCTTGGAAGAACCTACCCAAGGTGTGGATGTAGAAGCCCGTCAGGAAATCCATCGTTTACTTATCGATATAAAATCAAAACAAAAAAGTATTCTTCTCGTTTCTTCAGATCTTGAGGAACTTATTACCATAGCTGATCGAATTATCATTCTACGTCGTGGGCAAATAGTAGAAGAAATTGCCGATTCTTCTTCTACCAGTCCCAAAGAATTACTGCAAGCTATGTTAGGAGGGTAATCATGTTTTCTTTTGCTACCATTGGAAGAAATATATTAGTATTAGTCCTTTTAGTCATTATAATTTTTACTGGAATAATCAATCCTCGTTTTTTAAGCCTACAAAATATATTAAATATTCTCCAACAAATATCGGTTTTGGGTATTGTCAGTATTGGGATGACCATTCTTCTCATTTCTGGTGGACTGGACCTTTCGGTCGGAAGTCTTATTTCTCTTAGTGCTTATGTCGGTGGTCTTACTATTGTTCAAACTCAGTCTTTAGGTCTTGGTATTCTTGCCCTCTTTGCCTGTGCAGTTTTTTTTGGTTTTTTAAATGGGGTTTTGGCGGCAACCGAAAGGGCTCACCCTTTTATAATCACTCTGGGAACAATGACCTTTCTTCAAGGTGTTGCAGTAGTGATAAGCCGGGGAAGTCCAATTAATGGAATGGGTGGACTTTATGAATTGATTGGTATTCGTGATATTTTTGGATTACCTGCCCCAGCAATTATATTTATTGGCTTACTTATTCTTAGTCATTTCTTTCTAAGAAATATTCCTTTAGGAAGGTATGCTTTTGCCATTGGTGGCAATCAAGAAGCCTCTCGACTCTCAGGTATCAGAATAAGCCGAATGAAAATTGCTCTTTACGCCTTAAATGGATTATTTGTTGGTGTTGCAGCTTTGGTTTTAAGCTCTATACTCGATTCGGCTTTGCCGACCATGGGAACTGGATACGAATTACGCTCAGTTGCGGCAGCGGTAATTGGAGGAACTCCGCTTTTTGGTGGAAGAGGGAATGTCTTTGGTACCTTGGGAGGAGTTTTTTTATTAGGCTTAGTTTCTAACAGTATTAACCTACTCGGAATAAGCGCCAATTTTCAGGGAGTAGTTTTAGGGGCAATCATGGTTGCTGCAGTAATGTTTCAAAAATCCCAATAAAAAGGGAGGTGAAAGTGACTTATTTTTCAATAAAAGAAAGATTAAAGAAATTAAAATAAAAGTTTTAAAGGGAGGTAAAAAATGTTTCGAAGATTATTTCTTACCCTGTTGATTTTGGCAATTATCATAGCAGGATCAGGAAGTATTGTCTTAGCAGAGGAGAATGAGATTGAAATAGCCTTTATTCGAGCGACCGGTGAACCTTACTATCAGTATGGTTCCCAGGCTGCTGAAGCGGCTGCAAAAAAATTAGGAGTCAAAATGGTAGTATATACTTCCAACCTTGATTCCGCACAAGAATTGGCCAACGTGCAAGATGCCATCGCTCGTGGTTGTGATGGTATTTTAATTTATGCTGTTTCTCTATCATCAGAAAGAGCAGCGGTTGATACAGCCAGTAAGGCAAAAGTACCAATATTTTTCCAAAGTGGTTATCACACCGATCTTCTCCCTCTTTCGGCAGGATTTATGGATAACTCTTTGAAAGAATTTTCAAAACCCTTGGGGATATGGATGGCTGAAAACCTGGAAAAAGGAAAAGTAGCTGTTATCGAAGGAGCTTTGGGACGTGGTGATTCCGAAGCGTACACTGAAGGATTTAAGGAAGGCTTAAGTCAAAATCCTAATTTAGAAATAGTAACAACAATTTCAGCGGAATGGAATAGACAAAAAGCCTATGAAGCAGCTACCAATATTATCACTGCTCATCCTGACATCGTAGGATTATTTGTTCAAAATGAGGATATGACAGTTGGTGTGGCAAGCGCTTTGGAACGCCTTGGCAAGCTTGAACAAGTTACAATTGTTTCCCAAAACGGAGCACCTTACGGTTTGGATCTCATAAGAGAAGGTAAACTGCAATACACCAATGCCAATCCGCCATCTATCGCCTCGGTCATGGCTTTGCGCATACTCTTAGGTGTTGTAAAAGGAGAGATTGAGCCAGGTCATTTTTACTGGGCACCAACTCAACTAATAAGTAAGGAAAACTTGGATGTAACTTACCGTTGGGATGCTTCCGAGGAAGAAATTGAACAGTGGCTCGATCTACCGTTGCCCGAACCGGTTATTCCTCCACCAATACTATAAAAACCTGACTCTAAGAAGTAATTCCATTAGCAAAAAACTATCTTTTGAGTCGCAAAGCTTTAGGAAATTGGGGCGCAAAAGTGCATTGCGCCCCAATTAAACTCATAGCAATCCTTCATTGTTTTACTTCTTCGCTTTTCCCTGATTAGCGACGGCTTCCATGGCTTTTTTAACCGTTTCTTCATCCCCAATGTAATAATGTTGAAGAGGCTTTAGAGATTGGTCTAGCTCATATACCAAAGGTATTCCAGTGGGAATATTGAGGCCGACAATTTCCTCATCTGAAACATTGTCCAGATATTTGACCAAAGCTCTTAAGCTGTTTCCATGAGCGGCGATGAGTACTTTTTTACCCGATTGGATTGTAGGAGCAATAGTTTGATGCCAGTATGGGAGAAAGCGGGCAACTGTATCCTTCAGGCACTCAGTCAAGGGCAGGTCTTTATCAACGAGATCTTGGTAACGTGGGTCTTTGCCTGGGAATCGGGGATCAGATTTTTCTAAGGCTGGAGGTTGAATATCATAGCTTCTCCTCCAAATTTTTACTTGTTCTTCTCCAAATTTTACTGCGGTTTCGGCTTTATTCAAACCTTGCAAAGCGCCATAATGACGTTCGTTCAAGCGCCAGGATTTTTCTACAGGGATCCACATTAAATCCATTTCATCAAGTACAATCCAGAGAGTGCGAATTGCTCGTTTTAGAACTGAAGTAAAGGCTATATCAAAGGTAAAGCCCTGTTCTTTTAACGCTCTTCCGCCCGTGTGAGCTTCTTCTATTCCTTTATCGGACAAATCAACATCTGTCCATCCGGTAAAGCGATTTTCCTTATTCCAGGTACTTTCTCCGTGACGAACGAGCACTAACTTTATCATATTAAAAAACCTCCTTTTAGGTTTGTGGATTATTCATTGTAACGAAATTAAAAAACTTAAAATCAAAAATATTATTATACTGTATCTCTTTAATTTTATCCTGAAAATACCAATATTGGTGAAAAAAGAATAAACAAAAAAAGAAAAAGGCACACCCCCTTGAATCCCCCCTCAATGGGGGAATGAATTCAACAATTCCTCTCCTTGGAGGGGTGCCGTTTACGGCGGGGAGGGCGCTTTTCATTCGTCATCCAGAGCTTTCATCCTCACCCTCACCTTCTTCCATCAAGGGAGAAGGAACTTTGAGTCGTCATTGCGAGACCTGGTTTTTTGAGGTCGTGGCAATCTCATGATTCATTTTTTATTATTCTCCCATTGGATAAAGGGGGAAGTATTGGGATTCGATTGGTTTACAAAAACTCAAATCCCCCTTACCTCCTTTGCTAAAAGGGGCAACGATTTCTGGGTAGGTATTTTCATTGTCATCTGGTGCCAACGTTTGGCATGAGAGTCTATCCTAACCTTCCAGATATTCATCTTGTCAAAAAGATACCGCACTTTCAATTGTTGGTTATTTTAACCTTTTTTTAATTAAGAAATAAAGAATTTAAACAAATTGCCGATTAATTATTATATCCAAAGGATTGGGGTAAATTGAAATGGATCTTAAAGAAGCTGTCCGTCAAATATTGGAACAATTTCAAGCGATTGCTCATCAACTCCCTCAGTTAGTGATACAAATTGATGGGAAGCAAATTGGAGCTTTCTTGGATAAAGGAAATGAGTATAAAATTGATGATGAGAAACTCCAGTTCATCGTCAAGGAGATAAAAAATCGATATCATGGTCCGATTAATAGCCAAATAGTCCGGAATATTATTGAAGACTTGGAAAAGGATTATTATTTTAATCGTATGGAAATGGTTTTTCAAAAAAGTTCCTTTAGCAAGCCGGTCAATGTGTTTTTTGTTTGGAAGGGAGATCTAAATGAAGAACAGCAAAAAAGAGTATTTTTAGCGACTGACCTATGGCTTCGATTGGAATTAAAAGTTGATTTTGTGAATTTAGACGATGGTTTGTATCGTCAATTTTATGATGAGTAGTAAGAAAAGATTAAACTTCCTCTGATAAATCGCTCCAAACACTCTCATTTAACTCATAATCATAAAGAACCAGTTTCACTCTTTTTTAAAAAGATCATTTTTTAGAAATTTTGGGTAATAACTTTGGAAAAGTGAATTATTATTGGGATTTCGTATCTTTTCAATAATCGAGGAATCGAGATTGACTATAATCATGCTTTCCTTTCCTTGATAATCTTCAACAACGATTTGTCCTTCAGGATCACATACCATTAAGCCTCCGCCAAAATCCTGTCCAAGTGCGTTACAACTGGCGATGAAAATACGATTATCATATGCTCTGGCTGGAAGGAAAATATGCCAGGATTGTTGTCGATCTTTTGGAGTTCGTGCCGATGCATAAGGACAAAAGACCAGTTCGGCTCCTTGAAGAGAAAGAAGGGTTGTTATTTGGGGGAAGTGAAGTTCCCAGCAAATTTCAATACCGAACCGAACTTGAGGAATATCAAAAACCGGAAATTCATGACCAGGAGAAAAAAATGCAATTTCATGTGGAGCTAAGTGGGTTTTACGATATTTAAAAATTTTTCCATTGGCCGTGCAAATAACTTGAGCGATATAGGGATTCAGGTTATGGATTTTTTCACAAACACCAGCCAGGATAGTGATTTGTTTATCTTGAGCCCATTGGGATAAAATCCTTGAGCTGTAACCAGGTATCGTTTCGGCATATTCAGGGCTACATTCTGGAGAATAACCGGTTACTGAGAGCTCAGGAAAACAAATGATGTCAACCTGATTTAAAACTGCATCATTGATATATTTTTTGATTTTGGATAGATTATTGTCAATGTTGCCAACTTCTGATTTCATTTGGATTAACGCTATAACTAAATTTTTCATTCTATTACCTTTCTGAAAAGACTCAAGAGAAGTGAAATTTTGTTCAATATTATTATAGTTATAAATAACCATATTTGTTAGCTTGACAGGTTAAATATTGGGTGTATAATAAATTATAGCCACAGGTTCTGAGGAATAAAAAACCGAAGGATTGGAAGAAAGAAGTTCCCGATCGAGAGATAGGAATTTCGAAGTTTTCCCGAGAGGGAGAGTGGAAGGCCAATCCTGAAGCGCTTCGCTATATTAGAAAGTGATTTCTTTTTTCGAGGCGAGATTTAGGTTCAAGAGTTTGTCAGAGCCTGTGGTTTTTTTGTTCCTCGATTCATTATCTTCTTTTAACTGCTATATGAGTAATCATAACCCTAAAAAGGTATAATATTTTTAGGGAAAAACCATTTATCCATTTCCAATAGATTAAAAACCAAAGGAGGACTCATCCCAAACATGGAAAATCTTAAATTTTTAGAAAAGCCAGTTTTATTTTCTCCCAGATTGATCATTGGATTATCGGGGTGGATGGATGGAGGATATGTGTCAACCGGAACTATTGTTTATTTAAATAATAAGCTGAATACTGTTAAGTTTGCAGAAATAAATCCTCACCCTTTTTATATATATAATTTACCGGGATCTATGGAGGAAATCGCTCAATTTCGTCCTTATACAAAAATTACCGACGGATTAGTAAATGAAGTCCAGTTTCCAACCAATGAATTTTTTGCTGACACCAATAATAATCTCATTCTATTCTCTGGTAAAGAACCAAATATTCATTGGGATCAATACTGTCAAATTTTATTTTTTATGTGTGAAGAGTACCATATTCAAGAAATATATTTTATTGGAAGTGTCAACGGTTTAACTCCTCACACTCGAGATCCGCGAGTCTATAGTTCGGTCAGTGATGAAAAGTTAAAAAAAATTCTTGAGGAAGAAAATATTCGTTTTACCACTTATGAAGGTTCCGCCAGTTTAATTACCTATCTCACCTTTTTGGCGAAAGAGAAAGATATAAGCATAATTAACCTTATTACTGATGTACCAATGTATATCCATGCAACCAATCCAAGAGGGATTATCTCCATCGTAAAAAAAATCACAGCTTTACTTCAATTAAATCTCGATTTTTCAGATTTAATTCCACTGGTTGAGCAGTTTGATAGTAATATGGCTGTTGCCATGCGTGAGCAACCGGAGTTGGCCAAACAAGTGAAAAAACTTGAGGAAAATTATGATAATGAGATAGTTACTGATAATCAGAATTTCGAGGAATGGTTGAAAAAGCACGGCCTTGATAACCTTTAGAAAATATTGACAATCTAGAGACGAATTAAGTTATATTTATTGAGTGGGAGTTGCCTCTCGCATCAACTAAACTCTCTTTTTTTATCATTGCTTTTCTTTGAATGTGGTCATTAAATTCTTAAAAAGCATTAAGTCTTATTAATAAAATAGCATCAAGAAAGACTACAAAAAAAACTCAGAAATACGCATAAAATTCTGCTGGATATATTTTGAATGTAGTTAACTCAAAAAACTTAATGAAATAAATAATTGGAGGTAACTATGAAAGCTCTTTTTGGAAAATCTCCATTTCAACTCCAATGGCGAGATGCACTTGTTCCCCAACCTCAATTAGGACAGGTATTAGTACGGGTTGAAGCAGGAGGTATTTGTGGAACCGATCTCCATTTTCTTCGAAATAATGAAGATTGGACGCCTTTAGGTCATGAGGTGGTTGGAACCATTGAGCAGATCGGTGAGAATGTTGATGACAGTCTGATTGGAAAAAGTGTAATTGTGGAAAACCATGCAGCTTGTGGGGTTTGTAAACAATGTAAAAATGGCCGTTCATTGTACTGCGAAAACTTAACAACCTACATGACCGACCAAGCTGGTTTTTCTGAATACCTTGTGGTGAGGCAAGATATGGTGCATGTTTATGATAAGAAATTACTTGATTCGCTTCATGCCAGTTTAGCCGAACCACTCACCGTGGCATTAGATATTACTTTACGGGCTGAGCTTGAGCTCAATGATGAAGTTGTTGTCTTTGGGCCAGGACCTATTGGATTGATGGTAGTTGGATTAGCTAAACTTCAGGGAGCTCGACGGGTTTTCCTAGTTGGTTCCAATCAATCCACTCCCCGGGCATCTTATCGTTTGAATTTGGGAAAGCAAATCGGTGCCGATGTAACTCTGAGTTATGAAGCGAACGATGTGGTAAATGAGATTATGAGTGTTGTTCCCAAGGGTGTCGATCGAGTCATTGTAACAGCGCCTCCTAAAACCATTGCCGATGCTATTCAGATATCCCGTTTTGGAGGTATTATTGCATTTAATGGAATTGAATATGGAGAAGGAAGCCAAATAACTTTTGATGCCAATGAATTTCATTTTAAAAAGTTACAGCTCAGAGCCTCTCATGCAATTCCGAACCATTATTTTCCTATAGCCATTGACCTTCTGAATCGACATAGTTTTCCTTTAGAGGCTTTGTTGTCTCATGTTTTTCCATTTAATGAGGCAGAAAAGGCTTTTCAAATAGCATCAAGCCAAAAAGAAAAGGTTGTAAAAGTCGTTTTGAAATCTTAGCAGTTTTTTCTTTATAATAACTATTAGAACCTTTAATGCATATAAATTTTTTCTTGTTCTTTAAAAAGTTTTAAACTAAATATCACTTCGGTAAAAACTGAATAATTTTCAGTGTAAATTAATAGTTCGAGGAGGAAAAATACTATGATAAGAGAAATACCAGAAACCGAATTTCATCAAAGGATCAAACGAATTCAGAAAAAATTAGTTGAAAAAGATTTTGACGCTTATTTAGTTCATTCCAATGAAGCAGATCATGCGAGTGTTCGATACCTAAGTGATCATTGGCCAATTTTTGAAACGGCTGGAGTGATCGTTCCCAAAGAAGGAGACCCAATCTTATTGATTGGACCAGAAGCTGAGCCTTTTGCCGTTCAAAGGAGTAAGGTTAAGAAAATTCGAAAATTGCTTGCTTATCGTGAATCGGCTGAACCGGATTATCCAGATATCCAAGTATCAACTTTTAAGGACGTATTTGATGAAATATCAGGAGGGAAAGAAATTAAACGTTTGGCATTAGGAGATTACGCCATTCTTCCTATGCCAGTATTTGAAGGAGTAAAAGAGGCATTAGGGCCAAAAGGAGAGATAATACGAGCTGAATGGATCATTTCCGATATGCGAGCGATTAAATCAGAAAATGAGGTTGCCATGATGAAAGAGGCGCACCGAATTAGTGAATTAGCTCTCGAGGACCTTTTGAAAGAAATGAAAATTGGAATGACCGAGAAAGAAGCGATGGGTATTCTTTATCATGCCATGTATAAGCATGGCGCTGAATGTGAAGCCTTTCCTAACTATATTTTTGGGGGCAAACAGACACAAAATGCTATTGCTCGGGCAACTTATAAAAAACTTGAGTCAGGTCAGATGATTCAGCTTTGTGTTGGAGCTCGATACGGTGGATATGCTTCTTCCGTTGGTCGCCCAGTTGTTTTTGGAAAAATGTCTTCAGAAATGAAAAAACAAGTGCAATTTGGACTGGATGCTCATTTAATTACCTATGAATGGATTAAAGAAGGCGTCATCGCGAAGGATGTTGCTGAGAAATATTATCAGTATTTTGAGAAACATGGCTATGCTCAGTACTATCTATATGGACCATGCCATGGTGCTGGTATTATAGAAGTTGAAAAACCCTGGATGGAAAAAACCTCAAATTATCCTTTGAAAGAGAATATGACTTTTATGGCAGATACCTTCTTCACCACTCCAGATTATGGCTTTCGTTGGGAAGATGGTTTTCGAGTAACAAAAGATGGATGTGAGGCGTTTTCTTCTGCTCGGAGCGAGATAATTGAGTTATAACCTCTTGAAATGGAAGGACAAGATCGCCAAATTAAGGTTTAGCACCAGATGGCAATGAAAGTCCAAGGTTCGACATGCCATTGCCATGGCATGTCGCTACTTTAAACGAAGGACGGGCACAATGTATTGTGCCCCAACAAATTTTTATTCTTTTATAGGGGGCTCGATTTATCATGCCCGTAGGTTTTCAGGATAGACCCTCATGCT
>Ga0334886_1003397_pt1 | contig 14254 bp, 10 predicted proteins | sample GraSluR1_MG_9_FD_207232 | JGI IMG/M metagenome (GOLD analysis project Ga0334886, IMG submission 207232) | Sludge microbial communities from methane-producing bioreactor in Wageningen University, Netherlands - Granular Sludge_27_06-R1 | ecosystem: Engineered > Bioreactor > Anaerobic >...
CATATCGTACCAAGGTTGCTTCGACAGGCTCAGCAACCCCAGGCAAGGTTAGCAGGGTCATCATATCGTACCAAGGTTGCTTCGACACTTCGACAGGCACTTCGGCAAGCTCAGCGTACCACTCAGTGCAACGCAGGCTCAGCAACCGCAGGCAAGGTTAGCGGGGTCATCATATCGTACCAAGGTTGCTTCGACAGGCTCAGCAACCCCAGGCAAGGTTAGCAGGGTCATCATATCGTACCAAGGTTGCTTCGACACTTCGACAGGCACTTCGGCAAGCTCAGCGTACCACTCAGTACAACGCAGGCTCAGCAACCGCAGGCTAATCAATTGTTTTCTTTATCCTCCAGCAGTACATCGGCTAGCTTTTTCATCACCTAAACCACTCAACCTGTTTTCCGGTCAAAGCCGTCAAGCTAAGGACACAAAACAAATAAATAAAAACAATTCTTTTGATTGGTTTATACATGAAAGTCGCCTGTCTCAGCTTGTCTCGTAAGTAATAACTGACGAGATAAGCGATAGCTGACGAGGGGATGCGGAGCATAACGAGAGAAGTAAAAAGTTTGAAAGTCAAAAGTCATAAATTGGAAGACGTAAAGTCTACATTCCAGTCAATCTAAATCAAATTTGTGGTTTGGTGTCTTTGCGTTTAAAGGCTCAAGGTACGATGCTAAAACTAAACCTTAAAATCCCATCCCAAAGCCCATCTCAAAAATGTTGTTCTTGCCGTGCAGGTAGGGAGCCGAGAACATGTTGAGGTACTGCTGGGCTGTACGTCCATCCACATCGTAACCCTGCACGTTGCTGATGGTGTATTTACCAAAGATTCGGATATTTGGAAGCGGACTAACCTGTGCCGCGAATACCAAGCTACTGCTATCCCACGTAATCTCTTCCAAAACGGGTAGCTCATCAATCTGAGGATCGCGTCTACCACGGATATACTCGTAGTAATGCCCCTTGCGGGCGTAGGTGTACGATGCCGACAGCTGTAGCGTTCCGGCTGGGTATAGCCGAAGGGTGGCGTAAAACTCCTCGGCATTATCCTTTAGGTAGTGCCCCATGTTGTATTTGTTGGAGGAGAAACTGGTTGTGGGCTCGTCGTGCAAAAATGTAATTGGGTTGGTGAAGGTATATTCGCCGCCCAGCACCACGTTGCGTATAGGCCAGTGGCTCAGCGTAAAACCGGCTTTGTAGCTGTTAAAGTTGTGACGCGTGGGATCGCCAATACGTTTTACCGAGAACTCATCGATAAAAAGTGTTCCGTATAGGTGTAGGTGTTTTATTTGTCTTGAGCTGATATTGATGAACATGGCGTTGTTCTGAAACGATGACCCCCAGTGAACCGTGTGCACCAACGATTTGTAGAAAAAGAATGGGATAAGGTAGGCTGGCTGCACATCCATATCGCCATACACAATGGAGTTGCCAAAGGAGATGTTTAGCCGGCTGAATGGTTTCACGGTAAACATGTTGGCTGCTATGTACATTCGCCTTTGGATGGTACGAGCGTTTCCCTCGGCCGGGAATATTGAGTTAACGCTATCGATAGCTTCCGATACCAGCCAGCCGTGGTAGTAGCTAAACTCGAGCCACTTGGCGGGGTTCATATGCAGCTTTACCATAGGGAATGAGGGCGTGCGCCCCGAGAAGATATTGCTGCCGTTCTGGTTGTCACCCCACATCATATGATCTTTGATCAATCCCAGCGAGCCCCAGTTCCAGCTCCAGGTTATGCCGCCTCGCATCTCGCTATACTCACCACCAGGGCCGCCCCCGGTTAGCGCTTTGTATGTGCCGCCCGGCTCCTGCGTTAGGAACGATGGCTGCGCCAAGCGCTCACCCGCCTGGTAGTTGTCGCGTAGGCTGGCGTAAACCGACCAGCTATCGCCTATGTACGTAATGGCCTCGGCACCACCATACGATACCCAAAAATCTCTTTGTCCCCCCGAAAAGTAGCGAAACCCATAAACGGGTCGCATGAGCGCCCTAAAGAACGAGTCCCTATAGGCCACCTCAGGGGGAAGAAAATGAACCGACACCGACGAGTCGCGCTTAAACAGCTGCCATTCGCCCTCCTTCAGCTTGCCCAGTTCCAGCTGGTACTCCTCCATGTGGTGAGCTAGCCGTGCCCTTTGCGAGCGGTTAAGCGTCTGCTCCTGCTCACTGGCTTTTTGCAGGTACTCTGCAATGGTGGTGCGGGGGTATGGCTTTACCGTGGAGTTGATTTCGATAACGCGTATGCTGGCCAGCTCGTCGAGGAAATTGTAGATATCTTTGTCGCTAACATGCTGGTAAGCCACCTGCGCCTGCAGGGCTATACCCGTGATTATTAGGGCGAGTGTGTATGCTGTTCGTTTCATCAATATCAGGTGTATCGTTTTTATAGGTAGCTGTAAAGGTAGCAAATTGTTTGTTGATGTGGTTGAGGGGGAGTATGGTGGCCGGAAGACCGAAGGCGGAAGACGGAAAGTCGAAAGTTAGAAGTCAGAAGAGGGAAGTCTGAACGTCGAAAGTTCCAAGGCATACCCTGAGCAGTTCGGCAGGTAGAATACTGAGCAGTTCGACAAGCTCGCTGACCACCCCTCGTTCGGCCGAGGTTCTACCTCGGACGTAATATAAAAACAGGTTGTGCCTGTCTAATGCAAAAATCAGTGGCAACCTGCAAAAATATATTCGACGGAGGCACAGCCACCGCCGAACGAAGGAAACAACACTTTTACGAACGACTTTCTGTGGTTTGCGACATATATTCGAAGGACATTTTGGGTGTAGGTGTGAATATACTTTAGAATTTGATTGATGTTTTGCTTGCTGATGGGGTGGTGGGGCTATGGTGTGATGATGCGATGCGTGTGAGGTGGATATTTCGCCTAATCGCCTATTCGTCTATTCGCATAAACGCCAGATCGCCTCATCGGTTAGCTGCAACTATTATCTTTTTAACCAAATTCTTAACATTCTGCCAAACTAGCTCCTTTACCCACGGCAAAGCCGAGTTGGTCCAGCGTTGATAATGATAATGCGGTGATGCGTTTTTGCGATAATGCGGTGATGCGGTGATGCGCTGATGTGATGATGCGAGGGTGCGTGATGCGATGGTGCGATGCGTGTGAGGTGGATATTTCGCCTAATCGTCTATTCGCATAAACGCATAAACGCCAGATCGCCTCATCGGTTAGCTGCAACTATTATCTTTTTAACCAAATTCTTAACATTTTGCCAAACCAGCTCCTTTACCCACGGCAAAGCCGAGTTGGTCCAGCGCTGGGGGTGCACGGTAATCATCATTTGATGTGGTAGGCTGCCACGCTCTGCTGGTCTGATAATGGCCCTTGTGGTGCGGAAGGTTAGCCCAAGCTTGTTCCATTGCTCCTGCTGTGGAACCCTATCGCGCACGCTTACCCGCCAGCCTTCCCGGCAGCGGCTGGTATAGGTTAGGTTAATAAACTAGAGTAATTCCATTGCCAATTACTTAAAAGCCACATGGAATAGTCGCTAAAACAGATCGGAGGGATTAATGGCAAGAACCTCCTCCCAGTGTAAGTTTTTGTTGTCGATAAGATACACCCTTTGGGGCTTGAAACTTCGCACAAAAACTTCCATCCCTTTGGGTGGCTGCGAAGTAGTACTTTTCACCTCAATAGCCACAATTTTATTTTGCCTTTCTAAAACAAAATCAACCTCGTTGCCCCTGTCGCGCCAGTAGTAAACCTTGTAGTTGTTGCTAATGGATTGATTTACAAGGTGTGACCCAATTGCCGATTCAATTACTCGACCCCAACCCTTTGGATTGCCTCTAATTTCAGAAAAATGCAGGCCGCTCTGGGCACTTAACAGCGCATTGTTGTGTACCTGAAACTTGGGACTCGATGCCCTTTTGCGGATTACATCAGCTGCATACTTTTCAATGCCTCCCAGCAAGCCAGCCGTATCGAGTAGATTTAAGTAGTGAGAAAGTGTGGTTGTGTTGCCGGCATCCTGAAGTTGCCCCTGAATTTTGGTGTACGATAGGATTTGTCCCGAGTAGCTACACCCCAACTCAAAAAGTTTCCTCAGCAGGGCTGGCTTATCGATACGGGTAAGCATAAGTATATCCTTTGCTATGCTGGTTTCAATAAGGCTGTCGATGATGTACCTTTTCCATCTATCTTCGTCTGAGATAATTGCCGCACTGCCCGGATAACCACCGTACCAGGCGTAGGTGCAAGCATCCCATCCAAAGGACTCCCGCATCTCGCTAAATGACCAATGCGACATATACGTTAGCTCAAATCGGCCAGCGAGCGATTCGGTAAGCCCCTGTTGAAGCATTAAACGGGATGACCCCAAAATTAATACCTTAATGTTTACTCCATTGCGGGTATCTTCGTCCCATAGCCTTTTTACCATCTCACTCCACCCGGTAATTTTCTGAATCTCATCAATGGCCAGGATATACTCGTTTAGCTTGTTGGTTCTCATTTTAAGCCTAACGCCCTCCCATAATTGCTCTATCCATTGGGGCGTTCCAGCAGGAACGGCATCAGCCGACTCGAATGCCCACGGGACAGTAACCCCCTTGAGCAGCTGGTTAGCCAACGTGGTTTTGCCTACTTGGCGAGGACCCGTTATAACCTGAATAAACAGTCGGGGTTCTTCTAAGCGCTTCTTTAGCTGTTTGATATGGTGTCGCTTGTGCATCTTTGCGCAATTTACTCAATATGATGAGTAAATTTACTCAAAGTTTTGAGAAAAAATTATGGAGTAGCAAAAAAATAGCCCCGAAGGGCATATCCAATTTTAACCATCAAATATCATTTAGTACTTCACCTAAAATACTCTAGTGCAAAAAGCAGTGGCAACCTGCAAAAATATATTCGACGGAGGCACAGCCACCGCCGAACGAAGGGGGGTAGTGAGTGGTGAGTTGATAATATATCTCATCCCTCACTCGTAATATGATAAAAGGCGACATCCAGGCTAATCGAAAAGCGATATTTTTTCCCAACTAATAACCTCAATGCCTTCAGAACGTTTTTGGATATCGGTGCCAGCATAAATAAGTTTTCCCTGTTTCTCTCCCGTAAGTTTTAGCCAATACCTTAGGTTTTTAAAAAACTCATCGTGTATGGTTTTACCCGATTTTATCTCTAATGGAATAAAGGATGTAGTTTTGTCAATTACCAGATCAATTTCCCGACCCGTTTTATCTCTCCAGAAGTAGATTGAATCCGTACTACCTAAATTATTCTTTTGTTTGATTATTTCAGAAACTACTAGGCACTCAAACAGAGATCCCCTTAGCGGATGCGACTGCAAGTGCTCTATTTTATGGATACCAAGCAATGAGCAAGCTAGGGAGGTGTCGTAAAAGAATAGTTTTGGTCGCTTAACAACTGTTTTATTAAAGTTTTTATAGAAAGGAGGTACTAAGTACACTATAAAACTGCTAACCAGAATACTTAACCACGATTGTATTGTTTTCACATCGACCCCAACCTCAACGGCAAGGGCTGTATAGTTGACCTCCTGAGCGGTTCGCCCTGCCAGTAACCTCATAAACTTTTCGAACACAAGCAAATCTGTTACATTTTTTACTTGCCTAACATCTCTTTCGATATAGGTCCTGATGTAGCTGGGCATCCATTCCTTAATGCTTATATTCTGGTCGTAAATTGGTGGATAAAACCCATTGATTATGTAATCATTCTCAGAATATGGCAAATTATATGCTTTAATCTCTGCAAGTGAAAAGGGAAAAAGGTTTAAAAGCCCAACCCTGCCTGCTAAAGATTGAGTAATCTGTTCGTTTAGCAAAAAGTTGTTTGAACCGGTTAGTACAAACTGACCAGGCGTTGTACTGTTATCTACAATTTCCTGTAGATACGAAAGCAACAGGGGGCTACGTTGTATTTCGTCTAGAACAGCACCTTTGGGAAATTGCATAAGAAATCCACGGGGATCATCAATTGAAAACCTTCTGGTGTCGGGATTTTCCAGTGTAACGTATGGTTTGTGCGGGAAAGCGGCTTTTACCAGCGTTGTTTTACCCGATTGTCGCGGCCCGGTTATGGCAACAACTTTAAACATTGAGGTTAGCTGTTCAAGCCTTTTTAATGCGGTTCTTCTAATCATACTACAAATATACGGAATAATATGGAATCATAATCCACATAATTCTACTTTTTTAAAGATAAGCGAAGTTACTAAGAACTTACAAGGTGAAAGAAGAGCGGGTATAGGGTTACTGATTCCGAGTTCTGCGTTCTTTGTTTCGCGTTACAGGTTCTGGGATAGGGTGTTGTGTTGTAGCTAATCGGGAGAGTAGTTCTCGATAAACCAGACTATATGTGAACAGCTACCTAATAGAAATTAAAGCCCTCTTTAACACGTTTTTAGCGTTTTGCCAAACCAGCTCCTTTACCCACGTCGCAGCCGAGCTGCTCCAGCGCTGGGGGTGGACGGTAATCATCATTTTATGGGGTAGGCTGCCACGCTCTGCTGGTCTGATAATGGCCTTTGTGGTGCGGAAGGTTAGCCCATGGCTTTTCCGCTGCTCCTGCTGTGGCATCTTGTCCCTAACGCTTACCCGGTTGCCCATTCCACCGGCGGCCAGTAACGGTTAGGTAGAAAAACTGGTCGAAATCCATATCGAAGTAGGGCTCGCCAATAATACCCAGCTTGCGGTAGTCGTACTTGGACCATATATCGCTGTTGTCGTACTGTGAGCGGGAGCTGCCCTGCATACCGATGGTTATAGCATCAATTTTTGAGGCGTATCTTATGGAAGCTCATGTTAAAGTATAATGATTATCCGTTATGATGCCTAAAGCCTTTACGTCATTGCGAATCCGCCAGCCGGCGGATGAAGCAATCTATAAAATCCTGTTAATTAAAAGATTGCTTCACAAAGGACGTTCGCAATGACGTGTCGTTGTAATCAACTCATTCGTCGTAGGTGTCATAGCGGACAATCATTAAAGTATTAACTATTGAATAGAACCCTATTCAACAATACTGGTGATTCCCTGCCATGGTATTAAAGTAAAATCCCATGTACTAATAGATTCCTCCCCAGCGTAAATAACAATTTTTTTTGCTGTGCTATCCGGATAATTCTTTAAATTTTTGAAGTAATCTTTGCTAAAGGTTTGACCTGCCTTTATTTCAATGGCCATACAACGAGAGGAGTCAAGTTCTAGGATGCAGTCAACTTCGGTCCCATTACTTTCGCGCCAATAGTATATATTTGGTTGTTTTCCAAGGTTATAAAGCTGTTTGAGGATATCGCTAATTACCATATTCTCGAAAAGTGATCCGTATAGGTAGTGTGTTTTCAACGTCTCTGGACTACCTATGCGAAGCAAGGAGCACGCCACCCCAGTATCGGAAAAGTAAAGTTTTGGTGATTTTATAATCCTTTTGCTAAAATTGTTATGGTAGGGCTGAACTAAAAAAATAATGTAGCTCGCCTCAAGCAATGAAATCCATGATTTTACTGTATTTACAGCAACACCCACGTCGTTGGCAAGTGATGTGAGGTTTAGTATTTGCCCTACCCTTCCGGCACATAAAGCCAGAAACCTTGTGAATGTGTTTAAATCTTCAATTGCCTTTATAGATCTTATATCACGTTCAACATATGTATGCAAGTACGATGGGTAAAAATCGCTGGCATTAATTCCCTTCTCCACTAAACGCGGGTAAAAACCTTTGTAAATGGTACTGAACACATCAGCCGTTACACCTACCTCGTTAAAACTAAAGGGCAATAGATGGCTAACATAAATCCTGCCTGCTAATGATTGCGAAATGTGCTGGTTCATTAGAAAACTCTGAGAACCCGACAGCACATACTGTCCAACAGCTCCGTTCTCATCGGAAACTGCCTGAATGTAGCTAAATAGCTCGGGTAGATTTTGCACCTCGTCAAAAATAATGCCTGGCCCGTTGCTTTTTAAAAAGCCTAAAGGGTCTTCCATAATTAGCTGACGATAATCCACCCTTTCCAGATTATAGTACTTATAGTTTGGAAATGCGTTAAGCAATAGGGTGGTTTTACCCGATTGCCTTGGCCCTGTGAGTGATAGCAAGGGGAACAGGCCCAGCATTTTCTCTAATTGGTGCTGTATGTCTCTTTTAATAAACATTGGCTATGCAATTATGCAATCACACTGCAAATATACATAATTAATACTTCTGTTCACCAACGCCTAAAAGATTTTTTGCTATAATTATCCTTTTAACCAAATTCTTCACGTTCTGTAATACCAGCTCCTTTACCCACGGCGCAGCCGAGCTGCTCCAGCGCTGGGGGTGGACGGTAATCATTATTTTTGGTGGTAGCTTTCCGCTGTGTGCGGCGTTAATTATTTGGCTTGTGGTTTTAAAAACCAGACCCTTTTTAATCCATTGCTCCTACTGTGGAACCCTATCGCGCACGATTTCGCGCCAGCCATTCCAGCGGCGACCGGTATCGGTTAGGTAGAAAAACTGGTTGAAATCCATATCGAAGTAAGGCTCGCCAATAATGCCTAAATCTTTGTAGCTATAGTGCTTCCATAAATCTTTGCCATCGTATCTGCTTTTGGGACTGCCGTGCATACAGATGGTGTTAACATCGGCTAGCTGGCGGAAGCTGTTACGGAAAGACACCAGCGCGATCGTTTGGTTCTCTACTTCGGATCGTTATTCATAAAATCCAAGACTGCATCTTCAATTCTCTTTCTAACCTTAGCCCACGAGAGGTTGGGGTTATCTAGTATAGCTGGCCAATCGACAAGATCAATATCATCGAAGAAAACTAAACTTTTCAGTATGTGTGTATCATTATGTTGTGAGTATTTTCCCTTATAGAACGTAAGCACTTGCTCAATGCTAAACCTTGATAGAGCGTAATAAATATCGATAAAGTCCTTTGAGCGTTGCCCGCTTACGGGAATAGCATTTAATTTCATTGCTATTAGATCCTGCTCCGACAACAAACGGATTCCACTTAGCACCAGAGGTGCCGCTAAATTGGGATATCGATGGGCAATTAAATCTACCTTAACTGAATTGATGCTACCCTTGACAGTATTCTGAGCCACAAAGTCAACCTGAAACGAAAAATCATATTGAACCTTCTCGAGCAACCATGCTGTGTCAAAATCGGTGTTTGTGAATAAATCTATATCGATTGACTTTCGATGCCCATACAGTAAAGCCAATGCAGTTCCTCCAGCAAGGCAGAAGTTGTTCATATAAGGCTTGCTCTGAATCGACCTTAAGAGTTCCAGTGTTGCTGGCGCAACTGTTTGCGTATGTAGCATTTAAATGATTTCAGGGAGATATTAAAATAAAGTGCCACAAAATTCAGTGTTTTAGGGTCGAGGTAGTTTAAAGATGTTATTACCTTAATCACCTCTTCCTTGCCATAATAGTTAACCAATGCGGAGATTTCCTTGGTAGTACCCATGGCAATAACCCGTTCCACTACCAATCGCTTTGCCTTGTTTGGATCCAACTTGCTAAAATCAACATCCCAAAAATAATGAGGATTTAGCTGTTTAAGTATGTTTCCTTGTTTTGCCATATCTGTACATACAAATATACAAAATTTATATGCATTTATCATTATTTATTCTGGTCCCCAACGCCTAACCGATTTCTTCACATTCTGCCAAACTAGCTCCTTTACCCACGGCAAAGCCGAGTTGGTCCAGCGTTGATAATGATAATGCGGTGATGCGTTTTTGCGATAATGCGGTGATGCGTTTTTGCGATGAGGCGATAATGCGAGGGTTTTATTTCAGTGACCAGGTTTTTGAGTTATTCTGCATCTTAACTAGCATAGATATTATGTGATCGTATTTGTCATCTAGGTATAAATATTTGTCATTGGTTATGTAATTGTGAGCTAATGCAAACTGAAGCCATACCTGAGTCTCCGCTGCCTCCGATTCGGAATCGGAAAGTTTTGAAATAAAGTGCTTCTCGTACCGACGCTTTCTAAATGCTTCGCCAATATTCGCGCAAACAGAACGTGAACTTCGTCTGATTTGGTCGGTTAACGAGTATCTTTCCTCGGCTGGAAAAGATTTTGTGATTTCAAATATTTCCAATGCTGTTGCAAAGGCTAACTTGTAAACATCTAATTCTTTGTGGGTTTTGATTATCATAGTTGTATGTTTTAGATAATGCGATAATGCGGTGATGCGATAATGCGGTGATGCGATAATGCGGTGATGCGATAATGCGGTGATGCGATAATGCGATAATGTGGTGATGCGATTATGCGATGATATCACTTTTCGCCTCAACGCATAATCGCCCCTTCGCCCTTTCGCCAAATCGCCCTTTCGCCAAATCGCCCTTTCGCCAAATCGCCCCTTCGCCCCTTCGCCTCATCGGTTAGTTGCAACAATTATCTTTTTAACCAGATTCTTCACATTCTGCCACACTAGCTCCTTTACCCACGGCGCAGCCGAGTTGGATCAGCGTTGATAATGATAATGCGGTGATGCGTTTTTGCGATGAGGCGATGATGCGATGATGCGAGGGTGCGTGATGCGATGCGTGTGAGGTGGATATTTCGCTTAATCGCCTATTCGTCTCTTCGCATAAACGCATAAACGCCAAATCGCCTCATCGGTTAGCTGCAACGATTATCTCTTTAACCAAATTCTTAACATTTTGCCAAACCAGCTCCTTTACCCACGGCAAAGCCGAGTTGGATCAGCGTTGATAATGATAATGCGGTGATGCGTTTTTGCGATGATGCGATGATGCGCTGATGTGATGATGCGAGGGTGCGTGATGCGATGATGCGATGCGTGTGAGGTGGATATTTCGCCTAATCGCCTATTCGTCTCTTCGCATAAACGCATAAACGCCAAATCGCCTCATCGGTTAGCTGCAACGATTATCTTTTTAACCAGATTCTTCACATTCTGCCATACAAACTCCTTTACACTATACTGACCATAAGTGCTAACTAAAAGTCATTACAACATCCTAAGGTTGTAAATAATGCTTGTGCACAACCATCAAATATCATTTAGCACTTCACCTAAAATACACTAAGGCTTCTTCATTATTACCTTGTGGGTGAGGTCTCCTCTTCAATGCCTTTATACCTGAAGCATCGTGTTCTTAGGAAAGGTTTGCGTAGGTTGCACATCCCATCACAATCGTAAAGGTATGGAATATGAATAGCAATTGGTTAACTCAACTTTCGCATACAACTTAATCCCTTGATGTATAGCCAATTAATTATCTTTTAAGACTCATATACACCTAGTAGTGAATAACTTAATTGTTTCTGCAAATACTTTGTGAAACTCTGTGTAATCCTTCGTGAAACTTCAACTTCGTTGAGCCTGCTTGCTTGCCAGCCATAGCCGTCAAGTTAAGCACAATTTTAATGTATATGAAACCGTTAATTTCCTTGTTCACACCCTCGTAGAGGGTATATAGCAATAGGGTATTGATTGCAAAGCCTAAAGCACCCCTGCCTTACTGCCGAAGGCAGGCAGGCCGTAGGGCGTGCAATAGATATTAGGATCCCTTATTGCGCACCAGCCTGCGGCAGGCAGGTCTACGAAGCGCTAAATTATTTTCATTTATTTATTCAATCGCTATGTGCCCTCTACGAGGGCTATAGCATTAAAATTTTGCACAAACCAATAAATAAATTGTTAATATTTGTTTGTTTTGCATCCTTAACTTGACGGCTATAGCTTGCAGACAGGCAAGCGCGCACAAAACGCTCGGTTGTGCTATAACTCTTTTACTATTACACAAAACCTGCCCGCAGCAGGCGGGGACACAAAGACTTGTGTTGAGCTAGTCGAAGTAAGACACAAAAATCGCACCTGCCTGCACTACCGTTTAGGTAGGCAGGAAGAACAATATTTAAAACACAGAATTCCAGACATATATGCGTTATTGTTTTGCTTGCGAAAGTTGAGCTGGTTAATATAAAAAACCGAATAGCCATAAAGGAATTCTATTCCCGAAACCTAGTTCAAGATCATCAATAGCAAGATAGGCATCAGGTACTTCTTGTATTTGAAAAGCGGGTTTATTTTTCCCTCCTATCTCAAAGGTATATTTGGAATCAACTATAAAATCGCCCTTTACAGGATAATTTACACAGTGAATACTGCGTAGCTGATTAAAGAAAAACGTTTCGCGCTGGGTTCCGATATTGGGTTTATCAAAAAACAAGCAGTTTAAAAGATTTGTATTGTTCAGGTAGATTTTGGATGGTTTCTGCATTTTTTTCATCCCTTTAGCTGTTTTATCGAGAGTAGCTAATAGCTCTGCCTTTTCGAGTGCATCCAGATAATTCAGCAAGGTGCGCTGATCGGCAATAAATAGCTCCGACCTGAGATTAGTTAAATTGGGAGTGTAAGGTGCAGACTCAGAAAGTACTGCAAGTAATTTTTTGAGTTTGATATGGTTTTCGTGCGAAAAGGAGGCAACAGCAGGCAAATCTTGCTCAAGTATTACGTTAATTGTATCGCGGAGACGATTGCAAAACTGATTGGGGGCTTCATTATAATATGGATAATAACCATGCTTGAGATAATCAATGAATAATGGGACTACCTTAAGATCATTGGTTATTGTTTTAGCAATTTCGGAGTGATTGTTTAACAATTGAGGTAAGGAATAAACAGGCAACTCGGTATTATTTATCAGGTTAATGTATTCACGAAACGATAATCCAGGGAGGTTATAGCTGCATTTACGGCGGCTTAAATCGCCATGCCCTTTAAATAATTGCAGCACTGAAGAACCCGAATAAATTACCTGCAGCTCAGGATACCTATCATAAATTACTTTAATTTCGGCCGACCAATCGTGTTTGGGGAATTTGGAAGGATATTTATGTACCTCGTCTAAAAACAAGTATAAACCACCAAATTTGGTAAAATAATCGGCAGTATCGATAATCGAATGATTGTAAAAGTAAGGATCATCTAGCGATACGTACAAAACGGCGGATGGGTTTGTTTTGCTAAGACTCTGTGCTTGTTGCAGCATGAGGGTTGTTTTACCAACACCTCGCGCCCCTTTTATCTCTATTAAGCGGCACTTCCAGTCGATGGTGTGATAAAGGCTTCTATAAAAATCTGCCTTAACCCACCTTATTCGCTGTTGGCTTAGTTCAAAAAGAGATTCCATTCTCAATAAATTGTTATGCGACACACAAAGATAGAGTTTACGTTGTAATGCATTACAAATTTACATAACATTTATTGTGATTAACTACAAAATGTGTTGTTTTAACATTGTACGACAACCTCTAGAAGTTTGGGCAGGCGTCTACTACGGAGATGATTTTCAAATACTACTTGAAATCATACTGATAATCCGGATTCTCTTTCATAACCTTGGCGCTGGCGAGGAGGTTCTCGATGAAGCAGACAAAATGTGAATTGCTATCCGAAACTAATTAAAACCCTCTTAACCAATTATTTAATATACTGCAATGCCAGCTCCTTCCCTTACGGCGTAGCCGAGTTAGTCCAGCTTTGGTGATGCGATTATGCGATAATGCGATAATGTGGTGATGCGATTATGCGATGATATCACTTTTCGCCTCAACGCATAATCGCCCCTTCGCCCTTTCGCCAAATCGCCCTTTCGCCCCTTCGCCTCATCGGTTAGCTGCAACTATTATCTTTTTAACCATATTCTTCACATTCTGCCATACAAGCTCCTTTACCCACGGCAAAGCCGAGTTGATCCAGCGTTGATAATGATAATGCGCTGATGCGTTTTTGCGATGAGGCGATAATGCGAGGGTTTTATTTCAGTGACCAGGTTTTTGAGTTATTCTGTATCTTAACTAGCATAGATATTATGTGATCGTATTTGTCATCTAGGTATAAATATTTGTCATTGGTTATGTAATTGTGAGCTAATGCAAACTGAAGCCATACCTGAGTCTCCGCTGCCTCCGATTCGGAATCGGAAAGTTTTGAAATAAAGTGCTTCTCGTACCGACGCTTTCTAAATGCTTCGCCAATATTCGCGCAAACAGAACGTGAACTTCGTCTGATTTGGTCGGTTAACGAGTATCTTTCCTCGGCTGGAAAAGATTTTGTGATTTCAAATATTTCCAATGCTGTTGCAAAGGCTAACTTGTAAACATCTAATTCTTTGTGGGTTTTGATTATCATAGTTGTATGTTTTAGATAATGCGATAATGCGGTGATGCGATAATGCGGTGATGCGATAATGCGGTGATGCGATAATGCGGTGATGCGATAATGCG
>Ga0334886_1003400_pt1 | contig 14241 bp, 16 predicted proteins | sample GraSluR1_MG_9_FD_207232 | JGI IMG/M metagenome (GOLD analysis project Ga0334886, IMG submission 207232) | Sludge microbial communities from methane-producing bioreactor in Wageningen University, Netherlands - Granular Sludge_27_06-R1 | ecosystem: Engineered > Bioreactor > Anaerobic >...
TTCAAGTAGGAGTTCAACGCCAAGTAAGACATGCATTTGCAGTTCTAAAATTCAGATGGGATAAAAGAATCCCCACCTGAATTAAGAACTTGCTTCAATCTAGACTTAGTTTACCAGTCAACTGGAGACTAAAACTATATTCTGAAATTAGAATATAGTTTTAGTCTTTTCATTTATAAGAACTATTTGAATGTTTTATTTAGAAGGTTAAGTCTAGTCTAATAATTTTTTATATTCATTTTAAATCAATTATAGATAAGCAATATAGCTGAAATGGGGGAATTAAAAGTGAAGCAGAATAAATATGATGATAGCATATTTTTTGATAAGTACAGCAATATGGAACGTTCAAAAAAAGGTCTTGAAGGTGCGGGGGAGTGGCATGAACTAAAAAAAATGCTGCCTGAGTTTAAAGATAAAAGAGTTTTAGATTTAGGATGCGGCTTTGGGTGGCATTGCCGATTTGCCATAGAGAATGGTGCAAAGTCAGTTGTGGGAGTTGATATTTCACAAAAGATGTTAAAGGAAGCAAAAAACAAAACAAAATCTGAAGATATCCAGTATATCTGCATGCCAATTGAAGATATTAATTTTCCAGATAATTCTTTTGATATGGTTATCAGTTCTTTGGCTTTTCATTATATTGAATCTTTTCAGGATATTTTAAACAGAATCAACAAATGCCTTTCAAGTGGCGGTGACTTTGTGTTTTCTGTGGAACATCCAGTTTTTACAGCACAGGGAACACAGGACTGGTATTATGATAATCAAGGTAATCCACTGCATTGGCCAGTTGATAAATATTTTACCGAGGGTACCCGTAAGGCTGTTTTTTTGGGAGAGGAAGTTATAAAGTATCATAAAACATTGACAACCTACTTAAATGATCTCATAAAAGCTGGATTTGAAATAACAGGTCTTGTTGAACCAAAGCCAGCAGAAGATTTGCTTTACACTGTTCCTGGAATGCTGGATGAACTACGCAGGCCAATGATGCTGCTTGTATCATCAAGAAAGAAGTAATTTAAAAGCCTGTTATAAAGCTTACAAAGTTGCTATTATCAGTGATATATTTATGTTTTAAGAAATAGTAACAATAAATATAATGGATATATTTATATAACATTCTAATTATTAGTTGATAATTTATAAGGGCTAGTATACTATTTATATATAAGAAGTTTGGACTATTGATGATTTAGATTAGTTGCGTATTACAATAAAAATATTATTGACTGAGGGGAGAAGTTACATGGCAATGAACTATTTTACGATTATAATTACCATTTTTAATTTCATGGTATTATTTGCAATTATAATAGCTATATATAAGGCAATAAAAGCTTTTAGAAATTTTATTAGCAGAAATAAAGAGATAGATAGAAAGTTAGATGTAGTTTTAAATAAATTAGAGAATGAAGAAGATAGATGATTATTACACTTCTATTGAAAACAATTTTGGAGGAAATAAATGAAATTAAAAATAAAGAGGGAAATAATCAGCTATTTAATATGTATAGTAGTAGCTATAGTTCTTACAATGGTAGTTAATAAATTAATATTATTTAAGATTAAGGTCCCTACTCCATCAATGTATCCCACAATTAAAGTTAATGATCAAATCTTTGTAACCAGAATACATAATAAAAGTAATTTAAAACGAGGAGATATAATAGTTTTTCACTCAAAGGAATTAAAAGAGGAATTAGTGAAAAGACTTATAGGGCTTCCCAATGATACTGTAGAAATTACAGATGAAGGTTTAGTTTATGTTAATGGAAATAAATTGGACGAGCATTATATAGTTGATAATGGGGGGAAATCAGGTATCTACAAAGTACCAGCAGGACATTATTTTTTCTTAGGCGATAATAGAACAAATTCTTTAGACTCTAGGTATTGGAACAATCCATATATTGATAGTTCAGATATAGAGGGAAAAGCTCAAATTACAGTATATCCTTTCAATAGATTTGGAGTTTTAAAATAATATGCAATATATACAGGAGGATATTTTTATGAAAAAATATGAATACAAGTGTGTATTTATATGGGGATTAGGTGAAAGAACCACAAGACTAATGAATGAATATGGGCAACAGGGCTGGGAATTAGTATCTGTACAATGGTGCTGGCATTATTTTAAGAGAGCGATAGAAAATTAAATTGATTTATTAAATAAAATAAAAATAGCTAAAGGAGAGGAAATCTATGCCTGAAAATAAATTAGACTATAAAAAGGAATTCAAAGATCTATATATGCCTAAAAATAAGCCAACTCTTATAGAAGTACCCCCTATAAACTTTATCATGGTAGATGGTAAAGGAAATCCTAATGAAATAGATGGAGAATATCAATCAGCTTTAGAACTTTTATATGCTCTTTCGTTTACAATTAAAATGAGTAAAATGGGAGATTTTAAACCAGAAGGATATTTTGAATATGTAGTTCCTCCTCTTGAGGGATTATGGTGGATGAATGATTGTAAAATAGATTTATCTAATAAAGACAAATTTATATGGACATCAATGATTAGGCAGCCTGAGTTTGTTACAGATAAAGTATTTCAATGGGCATGCTCTGAAGTTGCTAAAAAGAAAAGCCATTTAGATATCTCAAAAGCAAGACTAAGTATATATAATGAAGGGTTATGTGTACAAATGATGCATATTGGTCCCTATGATGATGAACCTAGAACAATTGCACAAATTGAATCCTATATTGAAGATAATAACTTAAAAGATGATATTTCATCTGTTCAGCCAGATGGGACTATAAGAAGACATCATGAAATTTACATATCTGACCCAAGAAAGACAAAACCAGAAAAATTAAAAACTGTTTTGAGACATCCTGTTAGGTGTAATTGAATATGTAGTTATCATGTGAATCAACTCAGTATTGTAAAAAAATAGAATTAGACATTATTTATATAATGATCTGTTAATAAGGAGGGAATTTATTTATGGAAAAACATCTTTACTCATTGATTGCAGTATTTCCTACGCCGAATATCGAAGAAACTGCTAAGTATTATAATGAAATTATGGGATTTAGAATTGTTAAGTATTTGGACGCAAAAGAACCCCATATATGTCTTTACCGTGACAGTACAGAAGTAGTACTGACTCAGGCAAATAATAAAAAAGTCTTCCCGAATAGAGAACTTTATGGTTATGGGGAAGACGCTTATTTTATCACGGATAATCAAGAAGAGTTACAAAATGAGTTTATAAGTAAAGGTGCTAAAATTATTCGCCCACTCCATAAAACAGATTATAATAATTTGGAATTTGTGTTAGAAGATATAGACGGACGATGGATTGCGTTTGGAATGAAGCAAAAATAACAATTCCAAAAATAAGCATAATCAGAAGTTGTTTTACTTCATATTGTTCTTATAAGACGCAACAAGTAAAAAAATTAGAAGTAAAGGTTATTATTATAATCTGTGGACAAATAGTAATTTAAAAAGGAGCATTCCTGTAATGAAAAAATTTAAGAGTGGATAAAAAAAGTACCTCCTGATAGAATACAGGGTATAAGGCTTTGCAAAGCTTATCCCTAATTAATTAAGACTATCATTGGAGGTACCTAAAATGAATTATAACCAAAACAAAAGAATAATGCAAATAAGTGAAGAAACTTTGATTGTAGGTGTTGATATTGCTAAAGAAAGTCATGTAGCTAGAGCCCAAGATTTTAGAGGGTTTGAATATGGTAAAACTATAAAATTTACTAATGATATTACAGGATTTAATGAATTTTATAAGTGGATTGAAAAGCTATGTGCGGAGCACGATAAATCTAAAATAATAGTTGGTATGGAGCCTACAGGACACTATTGGTTCTGTTTAGCTAAGTTTCTTAGGCAAAATGCTATTAAAGTTACTATTGTTAATCCTATGCATGTAAAGAAAAGTAAAGAATTAGATGATAATTCTCCTACAAAAAATGATCCGAAGGATGCTAAGGTTATAGCCCAACTTGTAAAGGATGGCAGATTCTCAGAGCCTAATATGCCTGAAGGCATATATGCTGATTTAAGATTAGCTATTGACCTAAAAGAGATGCTAACAAAAGAATTGTGCGCTATAAAAGCAAAGATAGCTCGTTGGCTTGATATATACTTTCCTGAATTTCAAGATGTATTTTCATCTTGGGAAGGTAAAGCTGCTTTATTAACACTAAGAAACTTATCCACACCGGCTAAGATTGTTAATATAACTGCTGAAGATATTGTTAAACTGTGGAAAACAGAAGTTAAAAGAGCTGTTGGTTCAAAACGTGCAGAACTTCTTATTGAAAAGGCAAAATCATCTATAGGCATAACACAAGGTATTGATATGGCTGAATATAATCTTCAGTATCTTTTAGATAAATATAAAACTGTCATGGATAATTTTGAAAAATTAATGGTTAAAATTGAGACTATTGTTGATCAAATACCTGAAGCCAAAGAAATGCTTCTTATCCCAGGACTGGGGCTTGTAACTATAGCAGCCTTCCTATCGGAAGTTTGTGATCTGACTCAATATTCACATCCACGTCAGATTCAAAAACTTGCTGGGTTAACTTTAAAAGAATATAGTTCAGGTAAACACAAAGGTCAAACAACTATAACCAAAAGAGGTAGGCGTAGGCTGCGAGCTCTGCTCTTTAAGGCCATAATGCCTATGGTAGCCCATAATGAAGAGTTTAAGGCATTGCATGAGTATTATACTAAACGTGTTAATAATCCATTAAAGAAGAAGCAATCACTTATAGCATTATGTTGTAAACTCATAAGAGTACTTTATGCACTAGGTACAAAAGGCGTAGCCTATAATCCACAGAAATTAATGGATGATATTAAACATCCAGAAGCTACAGGTAAAGCTGCTTAATAATAATGTTGATAACTATTTTTTAGTTAAATATAAATTATCCACAAATTTTTAGATTATAGTACTTTGACATATAAAGCTCGGAATAGTCGGTAGTATAAATCACCATTAGGGCATAGACCCTGCAAAGGAGCATAACCGACATCCACCTCATGGATAGGTTGAACGAAGGAATTTAGGGACGATGATCCTGTGAGACATGGGAGGGTAGACCGCCTTGAGTATTGTGGAGATCCACTAGCAAACATATTTTTCCAAATATACACTATGTTTCTTTAGGTCGGGCCTATAGTTCCAATATATCTTATAAATATAAATTCTATCCATAAGCTTTATTTTATCAATTATGAAAATCTAAGAATAAGTGAGTATATTAAAGAAAATCAAAGATTATAGAGGGAGTTAATTTAAATAAACCTGATGAATTTTTAAAAAGAGAAATATCTTATTTAAAATTGGGTAATGACTATGTAGCCAATAATAATTTAAATGATAATAGTATAAATGTAAGTGATTTTCAGTTAAAAGATAGTGATATAACTAAAAATACTGGTGACAGCAATCAAAATAATAATGCAGCACAAAATGTTCCCAATGGGGGTTATCAGGTATATAATCCAAAATTAAAAAAAACTCTTGATAATTCAAATCCACAAATACTTATATATCATACCCATACCACTGAAAGCTATGGATCTTTTGGACAAGATAATTTCGATCCAGAAAAGAATGTATGTGCTGTTGGGGCGGAACTTGCTAAAACCCTCTCAGATGATTATGGTATTTCTGTAATACATGATAAGACCATTCATAATGCTACAGCTTATAACAGCAGTTATATAAGATCTAGAGAGACTTTAGATAAATATTTAAATAAATATGGCGACTTTAAAATGATAATTGACATACATAGAGATTCAACTAAAAATAAAAATCTTGTTACTGAAAATATAAATGGACAAAATTTAGGTAAATTTTGGTTTGTTATGGCAAAAAATAATCCTCATTTTGATAAAAATATGCTTATAGTAAATTCTTTATTGAATACGGCTAAAAAGGATTTTCCGCAGTTAGTTATTAATGATGGATTATTACCTTACAATCATGCAAACGGTGTATTTAATCAAGATAAGAGTAATAATGCGATTTTGATAGAAATAGGTGCTGTTTCTAATACACTTGATGAAGCAAAGGGAACATCAAAGTATGTTGCAAGAATGATTGCAGAATATTTAAATAAGTAGAGGATAAAAGATTATTTTATAGTATAATAGATTTATCTAATGACTATCAGCCGTGATGACCTCAACGCACTCTGTATAGTCTTCGCCAAAAATACAACAACTAATTGATAGTATATCAGTAAAAGGAAGGAGAATTTTAGTGAGATTTTATCCTGTAACTAGCCGCTGTAACACTCCACCGCACTCTGTGAAAGCGACCAAATACAAAATAAATTTTGTTTTGTCTGCTTTTCTATAAGGTGGAGATAACAGCGACAGGTTCTTGGATAATTCATCTAAACTTAGTTGGAGTACAAACTCCAACTAAGTAAGATTCATTGATAATCTCACCGAAAACAAATTATGAATAAAAATAGAATAAAAAAACTTTCAATTTTAGCAAACACAAAATTTTTAAGCCTTTATGATGCTGAATATGAAAAGAAAAATGGGAAAATAGGACACTGGGCCATATCATCAAGAAAAGATATTAATACCCTCAATGCCCAATGTTTTGAAGGCAAGGAAGAGAGAACAGATGCTGCTATAATTGCTGCATTTCATGAAGAGGAAAATAAAATAGTATGTATAAAACAGTTTAGAGTTCCTTTAAATGATTACATATATGAATTGCCAGCCGGTCTTATTGATGGAGAAGAAAAATTTGAAGAATCTGCTGCAAGAGAGCTTAGAGAAGAAACAGGACTTAAGCTTATAAGCATAAATCATGAAAAAACCAGAGCAAGAATATATGCATCTCCAGGTATGACAGACGAATCTGCAGCTATGGTGTTCTGCACCTGCACTGGTACTATTTCCGATGCATACCTTGAAGAAGAAGAGGATATAGAGGTACTACTTCTTTCAAGGGAAGAAGTAAAAGAACTTCTTAAAAGAGATGTAAAAATTGATATAAAAGCCTACATGGTATTCCAGACCTTTATGGAAATAGGAGAAAAACTGTTTAAGTAGCAGTGTAGAGATAAGGGTAAAATGTTAAGGGATACTTATCTCATTATTAAAAATTAGATTTTAGTAGCTCTTTTAACAGTAAAGTACTGTCTCGCAATACATGCATGTGTATAAATTGTGAGACAGTTTTTTGTGTGAAATAGTATTGTAGTCCTGGTTGTGTTTCAGCATTTATGGATGATTAGTTGGAAGAAAGCTTATTCCAAACAATAACAATTTTAAGTGTTTCATTGGAAAGATTTGCTGTAATTTCATGTCCAAGTTGTGTTATAAGAGATTTAGTAATGCTTAGTCCAAGTCCCGTATTTTCATTGGTTCTTGTTATATCAGCTGTAAAGGTTCTGTCAAACAGGTGATTAATATTTTCAATCTTTAGATTAGAAACATTATTGGAAAACTCCGTTAATATACAATTATCCTGAAGCTTTAAAGTTATAGTTACATTTTTTTCTCCATGTTTTATAATGTTATTTATCAAATTTGAGAATATACGCATTACGGCTTTTTCATCGGATATTATAGTGTAATTACCTTCTTCAATATTAATAGCAGGTTCAATATTATTTTTGGTAAAGTCATTGTAAGACAGTGCTATGGTTTCACATAGGATATCCTTTAAATTTATGGACTTTAAATTAAACTTACAATCACCAGCATCGATTCTTGATAGTTCATAGAAATTAGTAATTAAATTCTGCAGTCTTGTAGTTCTTTTCTTCACAATATCCATATATTTATATCGCTTATCTTTATTAAGATGATTTTCATCTATAAGCTGAACATATCCCATTATAGAGGTTAGAGGAGTCCTGAGATCATGGCACATATTAGCTATGCTGCATCGCAGCTCTTCTTCGCTATGCTTTATTTTAATATTATTCTGCTGGTTTATTTCGTATAGATTATTAATAGATAGTACCAAATGTTCCAAATCCTTATTCAAAGTATTCATTTTTAGATTTTGGTATTCACCATTACTGTTTATAATTTGTCTGGTAATGTATCTAACATCTTTTTTATATCTCACGAAGGATGTTGTTAAAATTAAAATTACTGCTATAAGCACTATAATTAAGAGCCACATTTCGCTCACCTCCTAAATTTTACACCCCTGGGGTGCTGTTTTTCCCAATTTAATAGATAAAAATTATTTAATAACAGGCTTATTCCTGTACATTTTAATTGTGAAGTATGCAGTAGTACCAAAGATTATCAATAAAAATATAGGTAAAAATAAAGTACCAGGTCCATTAATTTTGCCTAAGCCAGAATATACTTCTGTTAAAGATATATAGAAAAAAAGACATACTATTTCTAGATTCATTACAATCATTAATTTTCTTGCATTGGTATATTGATAATTGGCATTTTTTTCAGTAATGTTTACAGGATAATTATAAATGTGAGGAAACTTACTAAGTACTGCAAGTAATATAAATATAATCAGATTTATAATTGGAAGAATTAAAAGACTTTTTTTACCTCCCCAGCCATCGGGTTTACCATAAAAATTAAAATGTGTTGGTATTATAGAAGGCATTGACTTCCAATATATTATAATAAATGCAAAGCTTAATATAAGTACTATTACAGTTAATATAAATATAATTTTTTCGGTAATTGAATATTTTAATTTTAATATAGGTCTTTTTTCAGTCATAATAATGACCTCCTTTAAGAATAACCTGGGGATGTAAAATTTCAATTTTTGCACCTCTGGGATGTGATTTTTCTATACTCATAAACCTCTTTTTGATAAAAAATAGTGTGCAGTTTTTATAACTATTTTATATCCTGACTTTTAAGCACAAATATACCAGCTGATAATGTTAACAGTAATGTAATAATTCCTACAGCTATAGCTTTTAAAATATCACTATTTACTGCATGAACAGAGGTTACTAGGGCCCAATTGTAAGGCAGAGTAGATTCATATATCTTATCAAACCAAGTATATTTTCCATATAAGAATGAAATTATTGTAGGCAAGAGAGAAAATATTACTACGCCTAGAATAATAGTTATTCCATTGCTTTTTATGAGGGTAGACAATAGCATAATAAAAGATATTATTCCAAGGCCTACTATTGATGTCGCAATAAAGATTTTTAACAGTTGTAGTGCCTGATTTATATCAAAGGGTACTCCCCAACCATAGAGGATTGTACTGCCAACAGTAGTTACAGTAACCATTATTCCTAGTATTATAACAAATCCTATAGAAATGGCAATTAATTTTGATATATAATAATATTCACGCCTTTTACCATAAGCCAGCATGTTTTTTATAGTACCTGAAGAATACTCACCAGCTACTATAGAAGCTATTAATACTGAAAGTAAGATTTCTATTACTCCACTACCAAAGGAACCATAAAACAATTCGCGTGCAGTGGGGTGAAATATATCTTTAGAAGGATTTCTCATACCAATGTTTCCAATTACTACTTTAGAATCAGAAGGGTTGTTAATTTTTTGAAGCTGTTCTATATATTGATCCTGCTGATTTTTAGGCATTCCCTTTAAACTACTTCTAAAAAAATCTTCTGAGGACATTATCTTAGATGTACCTATGGAAATAATGGCTAGTATTACAGCAACTATACATAATACTTTAAAGGTTCTAGTTCTAAATAACTTATATATCTCTGCATGAATCATTCTACACATTATCCTCACCTCCTATGATGTTCAAAAAGTACTCTTCAAGGTTTTGTCCTTTGGATAGAATTTTATCTACAGTTACTTGGTTAGTAGAAAGGAGTGTATTGATATTTCCTATTTGGCCCAAATGGCTGTATATTTTAATTATATTGTTTTCCTGTACTACATAGTTTTTTATATTGAGTTCAGTTTCTAATAGCACGACTGCCTTCTTGGCGTTACTTACTTTTAGTTCTATATATCTTTTACACTTTTCATTTAGTTCTTCTGAAGTGATTTCTTCCAGTAGTTTGCCATTATTGATTATTCCATAGCAGGTAGCTAGTTCCGAAAGTTCACTTAATATGTGACTGGATATTAACATGGTCATATTTTTCTCCTTATTTATCTTTTTAAGAAGTTCTCTTATTTCCACCATGCTTACTGGATCTAGTCCGTTTATGGGTTCATCTAATATTAAAAAGCGTGGATTTCCTAAAAGTGCATTGGCAATACCCAGGCGCTGTTTCATTCCCAGGGAAAAGTTTTTAACCTTTTTTTTGTTTACATCTCTTAATCCCACCAAATTTAAAACCTCATCTATACATTTCTTACCGGGAATATTTCTAACTAGTCTTGATACTTCAAGATTTTCTCTAGCAGTCATATTATTGTAAAAAGTAGGGGTTTCTATAACGCAGCCCATCATTATTCTGGATTGATCCAAAGCAGAGATACCTGAGCAGCCAAAAAGTTCAATTTCGCCACTAGTTTTATGAATAAGACCCGTTATCATTCGGATCAATGTGGTCTTTCCCGCTCCATTTCTGCCTATAAAGCCATATATGTCTCCTTTGTTTATGGTCATGCTGACATTATTTACAGCAAATTCACCGCCATATTTTTTGCAGAGTTTATGAGTTCTTAATACTATATTTTTCATATTTTCTTTCCTCCTTATATCTTTCCAATTTATTATCATATACAATCTATAAGATGGATTAAATCAAATATTAAGAAAGCATTAAGATTTATTCCTGAAGCTTAAAACCTATACCCCACACTGTTTGAATATATTTTGTATTATTGTCTGCTTGAGAAAGTTTTGTACGAAGATTGCTTATATGTACATTTATTGTATTATCATCACCAATAAATTTATCGTTACGGGCAGCTTCAAATAGATTGGCTCTTGTAAACACTTTTTTTGGATTACTCATAAGTAAATTAAGTATTTTATATTCTGTAAGAGTTAAAATAATAGGTTTATCCCTTACAAAAACTTCTTTTGCATCCGTATCTAAAATAATATTTTTATATCTCAGTTTTTTATCCTTTATATTGGAATTTGAAAATTCTTTGTATCTTCTAAGTTGAGCTTCAACTCTTGCCAGCACTTCATATACATCAAAGGGCTTTCCTATAAAATCATCTGCACCCAGCTTTAATACATTTATCTTATCCTGCTGGGCCACTTTTGCAGATATGACTATAATAGGCATGATTTTTAGCTTCCTTATTTCTGATATCAAATCTTCACCGCTGACTCCTGGCAGCATTAAATCCAGCAGTACTATGTCATAGTCATATTGTTCCAGACACATCTTAGCCTCAGAGCCAGAGTAGGTAGGCCTTACATTATAACCTTTTCTTGTCAATATACTGCATAATAGTCCATTTATATCTGTATCATCTTCACTTACTAATATATTGATATTTGATTTCATGAAAATCACCTCTTTGTGAATTATAGCATATTTTGAATTTACTATTTATATGGTGAAAAATAAAATAAAATCAATATACCCTATGAAAGTAAATTTTTCATAGGGTATATTGATTTTAAATTTCAGTAAAAACTTCAACTTTGAAACATTAACCAAATTTATTTACTATCCATAATACTTGTAAGCTGATATCCACCTGTATTTTCATTATATTTGAAGCCGTAAGTATATCTAAAGGTCTTTGTAGAGGTTTTGCCAGAAGCATTAGTTATATCATAGACTTCCTCTGTAGTTATGGTACCAGAATTGTTATCATCTGAAATTTGAGTAGAAAGTACATTATAGGACATTATATATTCTTTTATTCCATTATTATAAGTACTTGGGATATATTTTTGCTGTTCATTATATAATTCACTTCCTGGGTATATATAAGGCTGTACCTCTGAAAAGTTGTTATAATTAACGGCATTTGAAAAGGAGTTAGTATACCAATGTATCAGGTCTCTCAGCTGATCTTCTGTGCTGCTCAGTTCATATTCAGAAGAACTGAAATTTAGGCTTATAGTCTTATCACCACTGGAAACTGTATATTCACTGCTTTTTAATTTTTTACCATCTTTATTTGCTACAGCATATATTTTCATGTCACTGCTTACAGGTCCAAAATTTGAGGCATCACTGATTTTAACATTACTGTTTCTATTGTTTACAAATATTTCTGCATCAGGATAATCACCATTTATCCGTACATAGTTAAGATCTTCAAGAGCATTTATGTCAACCCTGCCGCTAGTTGAATTTATGAGATCCACATTATAGGTATTATTCAAAGAAGTGTACTTACCATTGTAACTTGCATACAATTTATATTCTCCAGGGGCAAAGGGACCGAACTCTCTTGAAAAATTATCTGAATCACTTTTACCAATTTTACTGTTATTTAAAGAAAATTGTACATCCTTTATACTGGTTTTAATATTAACAAAAGTTGGTTTTATAGATATTTTGTATCTTGGAAAAAAAGGTAGGGCATTTCCAGCGCTAACTATACTGAAATTACTTTGAGACAGCATATTTCCATATCTTACATTATTAGTACTTATTTGATTATTTAAATTACCGATGGTGTTGTTCAAATAAGATGGATTATTCCTAAAGTATGCAAGTATAGTATTACTGGTTTTATCATCAATGATTAATCTGCTATCGCTGCAATATAATATTTTACTTAAATCAGACTTATTATTGGATGCAATATCATTTTGAAAACGCAATACCAGTTTATAGGGATCTGCAGCAGATTTACCTATAAAAATGTATACACCTATGATAATTGCCAATATTATAAGTCCCGCTATAGTTATCTTAAATTTTTTTGAAGGAATAAAGCTTGTCTTATTAAAATTTTCAGATTCATCATAATCTTTTTCAATTTCAACTGTAGTTTTATCTATAGGTACAGTATTATTTTTGTATTCCTTTGATTGAAAATCATAGCTGCAATTGGGACATACCAGTTTGCCTTCCTCTAATTTAGTACCACATTTAGTGCAAAAATTCATACATAATCACTCCAAGTTCCTATTGTATTTTATTCTTATAAAAATTCTCTTATAACTTCTATAAACATTATGAAAAAGAAGGTAAAGAGTAAAGTTTTTTTACATGAGGAGTTCTAAGTTTAAAACAAATAATAATACTTAGAACTCTGGCTGATATTTTTGAAATCATAGATTGAAATTTTTTATGGCGTTCATGATAGAAGCTGCTATATCAGTTACATCAGAAGCTATAAAACTTTTTAGACAAGCTGATAATGCAATTGCAGTAAATATAGCTGCTGCTGAAGCTGTAAAGACTGAAAAGTTTTTCGTAAAGGAAAGAGCAGTCCCTATAATTATTGAAAAACATGCCAATGAAATTATAAGCCCTAACAGAGCTATTGCTAAACCTAAATTAATTGATAAATAGGAAAGCATAATTGAAAAAAACTCAAAGTATAAAGCTGGAAGTGTAATAATAAGTGCTGTTTTGTAGAATTTAAAAACTTCAACTTTACCTCTAGAGAACATGGAATTTGCCAAACATAAAATTATAAATACAATTAATACTGCTAATATAATTAAAGTGCAGTTCTGAATAAAAACTTTCCCATAGGGTATTTTTACATAAGGTCTGATTCTTTCTATTTCTCTTGTAAAGTATTCCAAGTCGTTAGAACTTAAGGCATTAGAAGAAGTTCCAGGTTGAAGTAAACTTATAAATTCCATTATTCTGTTAGTTATATTTATGGTAAGTTTATTTATATTGGAAATTATTTGGCTTACTTTCCACATGCCTAAAAACCCCTGTACAATTAAAACAAATATAGTTATTATAATTGCAATACTTCTATCTGCATTATTTATAAATTTTTCTGCTGTGGAGGCAGGTCTTAAAAACATATTTATGATTACGTTAAAAGCATCTTTAAAGTTCACTGAGTTAGATACATTTGAAGTAATTGTACTATTTGAATTATTTAGCTCAGTATAATTTTTATGATTTTTTTCTTCTTTCTGTGAAAGAACAGGATTTTTTTCACCGCAATTAGGACAAAATAAGTCCTCGTTATTTAGCTTAGTGCCACATTTACAACAATAGGCCATTTTTCATTCCTCCTTGTATAATGTAGTCATAACATTCAATAGAAAACTATCTTGAATTCTAACGAACATTACAACTCATTTCTTTTAATTTATTCGAAGATTTTCTACCCGATAGGGTGTACTAATCTCATCTAACTT
>Ga0334886_1003404_pt1 | contig 14237 bp, 17 predicted proteins | sample GraSluR1_MG_9_FD_207232 | JGI IMG/M metagenome (GOLD analysis project Ga0334886, IMG submission 207232) | Sludge microbial communities from methane-producing bioreactor in Wageningen University, Netherlands - Granular Sludge_27_06-R1 | ecosystem: Engineered > Bioreactor > Anaerobic >...
TTGCAGCGAAACAGATGGTCCAAGCCTTTGAAGAGTCAAACTACCGCCACCGTGGGATCCGTCGGGGCGATTTCGCTGTGCTTGCCTTTCCAACGGTCCCTTCCATTTTGATCGAATGTGATTTCCTTTCAAATCCGCAAGTCGAGAATCATCTACGACAGGCTTCGGGGCAGCAAGAGATGGCTCGGATGATCTTGAAAGGGATCCAAAAATACTTTCGTTTTTTGGATCAGTAAGGCACTAAGAAACGGAGGAAACTGTTTCTATCTTTTCACGAAAGGCTGATTCGGAGCGAAAAAGTACTACCCTCCCCTTCAACAGACATTAGTTCGATTCGACCCTCGATCGCAGCAGCCGTTTCTTTGACTATAGAAAGGCCGATCCCGGCGCCGGGAGTATGATGATTGGGATTGGATTGGGTATAGAAGCGTTCGAAAACCTGCTTTTGCTTTTCAAGCGGGATACCGGGTCCCTGATCCCGGACAGAAAGAGTAAAAACCCCTTCCTGAGCAGTGGCGCTGATCGTGATGGTTGTGTGGGGCGGGGCGTACTTAATTGCATTATCCAGCAGATTTGAAAGAATCGTCTTCAAAGCGGCGTAGCTTGAAGCAAGGTTTCGTGAATGATCATTTTGAATTTGCACTTGCATTCCTTTTTCCTGGATCAAGGGTGTGAACTCCTGCCGGACTTCTGTTATAAGCTTTTGGATATCCACAGGCTGCTTTTTTAGAGGCGATTTTGCTTCTTTTCCCTCTTCTCGCGCCAAACGTGTCAATTGATCAACCGTATGCTCAATTCGACGATAGGCTTTCTGAAGAATATGCGCTTTTTCCTGAGCTGTATCAGAGAGGGATTCCTTCGATAGTAGAAGGTCGAGGGTTGTTCGAATGATCGAAAGGGGCGTTTTTAGTTCATGAGAGGCGTCTTGGGAAAACTGCCGCATTTTACGCGTCGATTCTTCCACGGGTTTGAGCGCGTATGATGAGAAGAAGAATCCCACGAATCCACCGATGGCTGCAACAATTGAACCCAAAAGGATCATCCCGATTAGGAGCATTTGGTGCTGTTGGGTTAACACAGCTAAATCCTTCCCCATGAGAAATGTGAATTGAGCTGCTCCGAGCGGTCCTCGGACGTTGCGAACCAACACCCGGAACTCCTTGGTTTCCTGCTCTGTTTCTTCAATGAACTCAACGGGTAAATCGATAATCCCTTCTCTTACCGGAAACTGTTGAAGCCTACCCATTCCCCATTGTACAATGGCTTGGCCACGGCGATCCAAAATCACAAAGATTTCCTGCTCCGGCTGAAGCAAAGAGATTTCGGGCAGAAGAAGGCCGCCCAAGCGTTCTTGGGGATGGGTTTCAAGAACGGAAACAAGCCGGTTGGCGATGTGTTGAACAAACTGGATGAGTTGCGTATCAAATCGTTCGGTAATGATCCGGTAGGCAAAGGGAAAAATGAGGATTTCTGCCAACACGACAATGCAAACAATGGTTGCCAGGTACAGGTATCCCAGTTTTCTTCTTGCTTTACGAAATGCAGTCCGTTCATCAAGGACTGAGTACATAACCTACCCCTCGAACCGTGCGGATGGATGGTGTTCCAGACCCTTGGCCCAGTTTTTTCCGGATATTTTTGATATGGCTTCTCAGAACATCGGACCATAATTCTTCCTCATCATCCCACAGGTGTTCTTCCAATTCCCTTTTGGAAACAGCTTTTCCCGGATGCAGCATCAAAAACTCCAAAATTTGGAATTCTTTCCGGGTCAGGTCAATTCCCTTTTTTCCTAGGAAGACTGTTTTGTCGTACATGTTGAGTTCCAAATCCCCGCATCGAAGAATGTTTGTTCGCCTTGCCAGGTGCTCTTTTCGTCGAACAAGAGCCTGACAACGCGCAATCAGCTCTCGAAAATCGAACGGTTTGGCCAAATAATCATCCGCTCCTAAGTTCAGTCCTTGCACCCGATGTTCGATATCGCCCATAGCCGTTAAGATCAACACTGGGGTTGAAATCCGATGATCTCGAATCTCATCGAGAATTGACAGCCCGTCGCGGTTTGGCAACATCAAATCGAGGATAATCAGGTCGTAGGAATAATTGAGCGCCAAGTATAAACCCTCTTCGCCGTCAGGGGTGTATGTAACAACGAACATGGCGTCTTGAAGGATTTCTGTGATCAGTTTTCCTAAGTCGATTTCGTCTTCAACCAACAACACTTTCATAAGCCCTGCCTCACCTCTTGCATCCAAATTGATCGGATTCATTATATCATAAAGCCTGGCCAGTTGGGGCTGGCCAGGCTTTTGGCAAATTTGATCGGGTCTTGCCCCTTATCGGAGGGCAAACATTTTAAGAACTTCGAGGGCTGAGTCGGTTAGTAAAACCGCGGGGATCGCCTGCAGGATTTTGGGTGCTGCCTGGATGAGTGATGAATTGATCCCAACTCGTTTTGCCGCCCCGCGCCGAGTCATCATTGCTGTTCTAGCTTGGTTTTGATCTTCGATGGATTGCTTGAGCGCTTCCCTCTGATGCTGAATCTCAGGATCGGAATAAACGGCTACATGACCATGCTTTTCAAGGATCGCTCGTGCTTCTTCGGGGATTTCGATTTTGACCGGGATCGAAGGAGTTGAGGCCCTATGCGTGATCCGGCCGCTTTGAGTTTGCATGTTGGTCGCGGTTTGCGGGAGAAGTACGCGAACATCAGCCTGCGGAGCAGTTCCTCGATCTGGGGGAGTGACTGGCTTGGGGCTTGCATGAGGAGCCCAATGGTCGCGAAGGATGCCCAGTTTTTCCCATCCATGCTGAATCAACTGGATCAGGTTCTTGATCGTGATGATCTCTTGGAGCTCCGAGTTGAAATCGGACAAGTGATCTTGGATTGCTTTGAGCTGGTGGGTAGCTTCAGCGCGCATGGCATAGGCTTCCTCGGTTTCTCCTTTGATCATCATTTCCAGAGCCCGCTGATGGAGCTCCTGTCCTTTCTCGATCAGCGCATCCATTTTCTCTCGAGTGGAAAGAGCGGTTGTATAAACCCGTGAGAGCTGGTCTTGGGAGAATCCTCCTGACTGGATCAGTTCTGCTAGATGAAACTGGAATTCCGTCTTGAGGGTTTCCTGCGCTTGAAGTGGAAACGCAAATCCCAAACTGATCAAACATAGACCTACCAGAATAACACTACCTACCTTTTTCATGATGTACCCCTCCTTTTTTGGGTTGATTCGTGTGTAGTATACAAAAAGGAATGTGAAGATTTCGTGGAGATTTTTTTGGGGGGGTACGACCGTCATGAGTTTTCCAGAAGGAGGCTTTCCAACCTGCCCTTTTATTCTAATCGGACAGAATACGCTTTGGTCGCTGGGCATCCTTCACAGTTCTTTTGATATTGACCACACTCTGGACAGAAACAATCACATGGAGTGCGATCCATTACCGGTTTTGTTTCTCCCCGTGACCACGGACTGGAGGGACCTTTATGGATCAGAGGATCCATAAATCCAACGCGAACGGCTTCCAATCCCAGCAATTCAGGTTGCTCTTCCAACATGGACAACCACCATCGATGGTTTTCTGGAATCGTAAAGAATGCGTAAATCTGGTCTCCCTGGGGTTCATAATAGGTGACATAAGGACAATCGACCATATTGGCTTTTTTGCTTTTTGCAATCTGCGCATTTGCGGCTTTTCCGAGAAAAGCGCAATATATGGCTTTCTGGCAATCCGTATTCTGTTCCATTGATCTACCTCCTAACATTATTGCATGGTTTTTTCAGATTCCACCCACTGGTTGTATAGGGCTCTCAAATCCTCTTCGGAGATCAACGGTTGGCTGATGGCCTCCAAGGTTTTATTGATCATAAACCCTTCACGAACCAGTTGGAATCCCGCTTCTTCCAATGCATCGATCACAGATCGCGCTTCAGGGGTTGCTGAAATCTGTGAAGATCGGATCAAGTGAGCGTGGGGCCGGATCGCAGCCCCGGCAAACGGAACGCCCGCGTTGGCGGCCGTTTCTTTCATAATTTGAACCACATTATTCGCGTTTTCCTTTTCCCACCACCCTCCGGTTGTGACTAACGCAATTCGTTGAATTCGAACGTGGGTTCGAAACCGACTGCGGGTTCGTCCGTCTCTATTGCGCAAATCCGGAATGAGCAAGGGACACAGTCGGTTAAGCAGGTGTTGCATTTCACCAGGGATCGGAGCATAGACAGGCGTTGCCCAGACGAGAAGATCCGAATCGGCTAGCTTTGGATACAATCCCTTCATATCGTCATCTTGGATATAGCATATACCAGGTTTCCTATACCAACAATGCATGATTCCACATGAACAGGGTTTAATTGAAAGTTGGCTAGAAAATAACAGTTCGATCTCTGCTCCTGCTTTTTCCATCCCTTTGATAAAAGGCATCAGTACATAATGGGTGTTTCCCTTTTCCATTGACGGGCTACAGTTGATTACCATACACTTCATCGGACTCCCCCTTGTCCATTTTTTTGTTGTCCCTTTTTAACCCGAACGCTCTTCTACCGAAATTTCCTACTTGACTCGACAGGAGATCTGCAACACAAAAAAGCCAAACAACTATTTGGTTTCGGGTAATTCTACCCCAGGGTCAGAACCGTTCAGCGATCCATACAGAGGATCCCGGAAGGCAATATCTTGGATTATCCCCCAGGTAATCGATTATGGATCACCAGCATCTTTCCTTCTACCAATGCTTGGGCGATCTTGTTTCGAGCGGATGTAACAATGTTTCCAAATGTCTGACGAGAAACTTGCATCCGTTGCGCCGCATCCTCGTGATAGAGCGAATGATAATCCGCCAAACGAATGGCCTCCCATTCATCCAAGCTCAGTTCCACATGCTCAAGGGTTCTCCCTTTTCGCCCCGCTGGTTTAAAGGCAAAAGCAAGGGGAACTCCTTCTACTCTTCGGGCTTTATGAGGACGTGGCATATACTGAATCCTCAGTGGTCACAAAGGTTAGAATCGCTTGTAAGGCTTCCTGCAAGGTATTCCTGCACCACCTCATCTGTTTCTCGTGGGGATACGCCCACGACAGTTTGAATACCCAAAGACTCGAAAAGCCGGATGGCTTTTTGTCCTACCCCTCCTGTAATGACCACATCAACACCTTCTGATTTAAGCCATCTTGGAATTACACCGGGTTCATGTTCCGGCCCCTCTTTTTCAATCATTTCCTTGATTGAGCAATCTTCGACTACGTACATCCGATAAGTGCTACAATGGCCAAAATGAGCGGATACTTTTCCATCCACTGTGGGAATCGCAATCATCATATTGATCCTCCCTGATTCTTTTGGGTTTTTTGGTTTTTTTCTATTCCGTGCCCTTTCTGACTGGCTTTCCATTGGTGGTATGCTTCTTGTACTGTTACAGCTTTGTGGGTACAACATATGCTGATGCCATGGTCTTCCAAAGCTCGTACTGCTTTGGGCCCAACAGTATGGGCAATCAGGACACTTGCCCCATGATCGATGACCTTTTGCGCGGTCTGTACCCCAGCGCCCGAAGCGGTTTCTTGTCCAGAACCATTCTCGATCCAGACAAACTGATCCTCGGATTCATTATAAATACCGATATAAGCGCACCTACCGAACTGCTCATCCAAATTAGCGTCCCACCTACACCCGGTTGTTGGAAATGCAATGGTCATATCCAATCCTCTCCGATCCGTTTGATAATAGTTTGGTATTTCTGACTAACTTCGATGATGGTCTTTCCTTCATTCAATGCTGAGACAAAAAGAGGGTCATACGGAATGGTTGATGAATGTTTTATCGAACGAACTTCCAAGTACTCCTGAATATCTAGGGTCAGCGATGGATTGATCGTCGATCGGTTGATCACACAGCTCATTGGCAGATTCATGTTGCGCACCAATTTCACCAATCGGTCTAGATCATGGATCGCGGATCGAGTCGGTTCTGTAACAATAAGAACATGGTTAGCGCCTGTCAGTGAGGCAATGGTCGGACACCCGATGCCTGGAGGACCATCAACCAACAAAAAGGGTTTCGCTTCCCGTTTCGCCAGCACCCGGGATTCTTTTTTAACCTGAGTCACCAGTTTTCCCGAATTCTCTGAACCCGGATCCAATTGTGCATGGCAAAAAGAAGAGCCGAAGCGAGTTTTTGATATGGCCCAATAGCCAACAGAATGGGGCTGTAGGGTTATTGCTTTTTGTGGGCAAATGAGCATGCATAATCCACAACCCTCACATCGATTGAGACGAATGCGCGCCTTTCCTTGCTCCATGCCAATCGCGCGAAAGGCGCACGCTTCCGAACATCTACCGCAGCCATCGCACAAACCCGGATCGATCCTTGCTTGGCTGCCGCAAACAAATTCTTGCTGGGAAAGAACGGACGGATTCATTAGCAAATGAAGGTCAGGTGCATCTACATCGGCATCACACAAGACAATCTGATCGGAAAAAATTTGAGCAAACGCGGCCGTTAGAGAAGTTTTCCCTGTTCCCCCTTTTCCCGAGAGGACTGTGATCTCCTTCATCTTAGCAGCACCTGCTTTCTTTTACGGTCCAATACCTGATTTGTGATCGATTCCAAGGCTTTGCTTAGCATAGGAAAATCCTTCCAGATAATGGATCCTTCGGATAAAGCCCGAGCAATATCCGTATCCTGGTGGATGCATCCCAAGATTGGGATCGATTGGGAGGAGCAATAATCATGGATGCAATCCAAACCCGGTTCATACTTGTTGATTACGACTCCAAAAGGCCTCTCCAGTTTCGTTAGCGCTTGGACTGCCAGTTCAAGATCAAACCGACCAAATCGGGTGGGTTCAGCGATCAAAATGACTGCATCCACAGATTCCACAGCTGCCACGAAAGAGCAAGATACTCCAGGGGCTGTATCCAATAGAAGGATGGTTTCCTCCGAAATGTGTTCTTGAGCGAATGTTACCGTATTGTGCACAAGGGGAGCTGCAAGTTCCTGACCCACATCCAGAGTTCCACTCACTACCCGGAGACCATTTGTAGTCATTCCATCGGTTATGGAGCCGATTTGTAATGGACTCATCAATAAAGCCTTATGAGGACAAAGGTGTACACACACGCCGCACCCATGACAGAGCGTATCATACACGACGACCTTTTGATGGCTTGCCAGCAAAGCGTTGAATGCACAGGTTCCTTTGCACCGAAGGCAATGCGCGCATAGAGATTCATCCCATTTTGCAACCGAGCGAAAGGACGGGTGTGATTCGTTCCGGGCGAAGGAGAAGAAAAGCGCATCGTTTGGTTCTTCGACATCCGCATCCACAAGAGCCACAGGTAGCTTTTGAGCGTGCCAGAAGTCAGCCAGATGGACGGAAAGGGTGGTTTTTCCGGCCCCACCCTTTCCGCTGCTTATCGCGATTGAGCAAGCCTTACGATTCATTACGCAATTGCTCGACCTGTTTTCTCATGCTGTCCAAAACCGCTTCTTGGGCGTTGATCTCCGTTTCCATCATCTGTAGTTGTTCTTCTTTAGAAACCGTTGGCGTAGTTTGCGGAAAGTAGGCTGCATTCATTGGACCTCGGAATTGCCCGAACGCACCAAACCCACGCCCCATTCCACGACCCCATCCACGGAATCCTGTGCAGTAACCCATTCCACGACCTGTAGCAGGTCCATATCCTAAGGGGCCTGTACCATTGAATCTTGGCATAATCGCCACCTCCTTTATTAGCTTATGCCAATTATATCACGAATCATCGTTATTGTCAAATGCCAATAATTATCGAAACTTGGTAAGAAAACCCCGCCTTTCCGTGATATAATGCCGTTATATAATTATCTATAATAGGAATGAAGGAGGCGACCGGAAGTATTAGTCACAAACGAAGGGGAGGGGAAAATCCAAGGGTCTATGGTATTACAGTACGTCTATCGCGAATAACCCGCCCATTTGAGGAATATATCTCAATAGGACCAGTCGGATTGCAAGCAAACATAATGGCAATAAACCAATTCGGAGAAGGGAGTCTTATGGTCACCAAAGAAACACTTCAAGAAGTGTTACAACCCATCCTTTGGGCAGAAGAATCCGTTGATGCTGTTTGGGAAGGGGGATCGTCGGCAACGGGATATTTGGATCCGTTATCCGATCTGGACCTTTTGATTTTATGCGATGATGATGCAGTCGATCTTTTGTTCGAAAAAGTGGAATCAATTCTTGAAAAGCATTTTGGGGTTAATCGTAAGTATCGGGTTCCCGAACCGGCTTGGCACGGGTTCTCGCAGTGCTTCTATCAGCTTCAGAACACGCACGATCTGTTTTACTTGGATCTTTGTTATGTAAGAAAATCAAACCCTCAGAGATTTACCGAATCAGATCGTCACGGTATGCCATTGGTCTGGTTTGACCGAACAGGCATTCTGGATTTTTCTCCAACGCCCAAAGAGAAATCGGATCAGATGGGCAAGCGGATGTTTCTTTCCGCAATCGGAAGCGCCTTTGTGGTTATTCTCGAGATCAATAAGGCGATCGCCCGAGATCGGTTTGCCGAGGCTTTCCTCTTTTATTATCAACTCATTTCGAGAAACTACGCCATTTTATTGAATTTGAAGTATCGGCCAAGGCAGGCAGATTTTGGCCTACGATACGCGTATCGGGCTTATCCCCAAAAAACCGTTCAGTTCCTTGAACAAATCCTCCAAGTAAATTCTTTGGAGGAGATTGGCTCGAACACAAAAAAGCTCGAAGCAAGAATCAATGACTTGGAAAAAGAGCTCAAGGTGGATTACTCATAACCCTTTTTTCTTTTTCGATTTAACCAATGTGGTATAATCGGGCATAGATCATAATGATCAGTGTGCTCAAATCTGAGCAGAATGCAGATTGGGCCCAAAAGGATGCATTATGAGTGGACAAAAGCAGAAAACAAACCGTTCATCCCTCCAAAAAGAGATCTTTCGGGTTTACATCGCATCTTCGATGGTAGTTGTGATTTGCTTGGGTGCCGTCTTTTCTGTCGTGCTATACCAGAGCGAGTTCTCCAAAGCCCTGGCAGTGATCCGACAAACCAACCTTGCTGCTTCTCTTTTCATCGATCAATACTTTTCTGAAATTGCGCGGAACATCTCAATATTGGCAAACCAGAGAGAAACTCAAGATGCTTTGCTGATGGATGAACAAGCCCATAGAAAAGTGCTTGAGTTGTATGCCGCGCATTCTATGAATAATGAAGACATCCTGTACATATATTCCGGTTACGAAAACAAACTGATGCTGATCAATGATTGGGAAATCCCTGAGGGTTTCGATCCCACCGCTCGCCCTTGGTATCGGACTGCTATGGAAAAAGCGCCAGATGTTTCGATCGGAGTTCCTTATCAAGAGTATACATCGCGAGAATGGGTGATCGCAACGAGTCAGGCCTTGCGCCAATCCGATGGCCGGTATACAGGAGCGGTATCTATAGAGTATTCCATTCAAAGGGTCGCCCAATTGATCGAGGAAAGGGAAGTGTATCAGAGTTCCTACAGCTATGTGGTGAATCCTTTGGGAGCAATCATTTTGCATCATGATGAGTCTTTGATTCATTTGGTCCTTCCTGAGGTGATTGAAGCGATTCAGCGTGTGGATGAGGGGAGCTTTGCGTACCGTCTTGATCAGATTGACAAACTTGCGCACTTCCGATATCTTTCTTCGACAGGGTGGTGGGTCGTAACGGTTGTCAATCATCAAGAGGTTCTAGAACCGATCGTTGCAGGAGCCACAACGCTTTTCATTCTTACAGCTTTGGTTGCGGTTGGATTGGGTTTCATGCAAAGTCGCCAAATGAGCCGAAGGTTTATTCAACCCCTGATCCAACTGAGCCGAAGAATCGAATCGGTGATCAAAGGAGAAAAGATGGGAGAAAATGGAGATGCGATGCCCGAAAACCAAATCGCCCAGATGTCCAGGGAAATTGGTCGGATTGCAGAGAATGAACTATATCGGAAGAACCAAGAACTCCAGTTAAGCGAAAAGCGGTACCGGTCGCTTTTCGAACAAACCCATGACGCAGTCTTTCTTCTGGATTTGGATGGATCTGTGATTAGCGCAAATCAGCGCGCATACGAGATGTTCCAGTATACGAAAGATCAGATGAAGACCATGTCACTTGATGAAATCAGCGCCGAGAGGATGGACAGCCAAATGGTTATTGATCGTTTGCTGAGAGGAGAGAAATTCCCCCTTTTTGAAAGACGCTTTCTCAAAAAAGACGGTACCCTTCTCAACACTGAGATCCAAGCGGTTCTCGTTCGCGACGAACAAGGACTGCCAATGCACATCCAAAGCGTAGTCCGCGATATTACCGAACGAAAGCAAAAAGAAGAGAAGATCCGATTTGTGAGCTTTCATGATAGTCTTACCGGTTTGTACAATCGTCGGTACCTTGAAGAAGAAATGATTCGACTGGATCAACCGCGGCAGCTGCCCATCTGTTTGATCATGGCCGATTTAAACGGATTGAAGTTGGCAAACGATAGCTTTGGTCATTCGGTAGGGGATGAAATGCTTATAGAAACGGCCGAAATCTTCCGAAAAGCCTGCCGAAAAGAAGACATCATTGCTCGGTGGGGCGGAGATGAGTTCGTCATCTTCCTTCCTTCCACTAACCAAGAACAGGGGCTGATTGTCTGCGACAGAATTCGTTCATTATCAAAAAAAGCCGGTAGATCCGAAAATAAGTCTGAATTGGGTCTTCCTATTTCCGTCGCTTTGGGGTTGGCGGTGAAGCAAAAACCGGAGCAACTCTTGGAAGATGTACTTACTGAGGCAGAAAACCATATGTACGAAAACAAAACTTATGAGCGGCGGAGCGGAGCCAATATCGCCTTGCATACTTTTTTGAGGATACTGGAAGAGAAAAGCCTGGAAACGATGGAGCACATCGAGAGTATGAACCGGGCCGCGCAACTCTTGGCAAGGAAGCTGAACCTTTCGATGGAGGAGCAGCTACGCCTGAAGATGTTGGTCTCGTTACACGATATCGGGTATCTGGAAACACCGGAAATGGTTCTGAAGAAAGAAGGCTTCTTAAACGAGGCAGAATGGAATATGATCTATAATCATCCGATCGCGGGCCACAAAATCGCCCAATCTAGCGCGGAATTTGCAACCGTCGCGGAAGAGATCTTACACCATCATGAACGATGGGATGGTGACGGATATCCTAAAGGCGCGCGTGGAGGGGATATTCCGTATCTTTCCCGGATTGTGGCCATCGTTGATGCCTATGATGTCATGAAACGAGGAAGACCCTACCAAAACCCCAAAACTCACACTGAAATAACGGAAGAGTTTCGAAGAGAAGCGGGTCATCAGTTTGATCCTTTGCTGGTAAAAGTCTTCTTGGAACTGATTGAATCAGAGCCTCTCTGACGAAGGCTTGTGACTGACCAAATATTCCTCAAGGATCTGAACGCGATCTGTTCTTCGTCTCTTCCGATTGGATTGAACCAAAAACTCAATCGGAGGAACTGGTATCGTGAATCCACGCCATTGCACGTGTTCAAGGTGCTGTTTTGCATAAGGTCCACAATCGACCGGATCGGGATGGTCCAATGATTCCGATGGATCGGAAGCAATGTCAATCCGCGCATGAAGAAAAACAACACCAAATTCTTTCGTTACCCATCCTTCCGTGTTGATCATAGGTTCAATAAGATCCCCCGCAAACAAATCGGTAACCTTTTCTGTATCTTTCGAATCGATCATTATGTCGATATCGTGGGGATGTAGCGGAATTCCTCGAACGCAAGCCGAACAGCTGCCAACCAACCACCAATCGATGTTCTGATCTTTGATCCTTTGACAGAAAGCTTCCAGTGCTGTTTCCCATGGAATTGGGATCCAATACCCCAACTGGTCAAACATCCTTTTCGCATTCAGTACGTAATGGGCGCGAATTGCTTCCATGTGTGGTGAATCTTTCAGGAAGGTTTTCGTGAATGTGTCTCCCTTGTCTTCATAGAAACACATTTTTAAAACAGGCCGATACTTCGGATCAAAATCCGCAATTCCAAACTCAACCACATTCCCTTTTTCTTTTGTATAAACCCTCATGGTTTCACCCTTTCTTCATTGAATGCAAAATAGTATTTCTGAGGGAAAAGTACATCATTTTCCCCGTCCCTACCCGATTGGTAATTGTACATGCTATAATTCCTCAATGATCAATCGTTCCAACAATTCATTAGAGTCAAAAGGAGAGCGTTCAAATGGAACCAAGCAATCCGGAAGCAAATGTCTTTTCCTATCGTATCACAAAAAATGGCAAGGTCTTTATCGAATGGAACCGAAAAACAGTGAGAACCCTAAAGGGTTCGGAGGGAGAGCGTTTTTTAGAAAAGATTGCAAGCGCACCCTCTGCTGAAGGGCAAATGATCATGGCAAAAGCAACAGGTAATTTTAAACGAGGAAACGAGAAAACCAATCGAAATCGTTGAAACCTAAGCCTTTTCGGGTCGATTCTTCCCCAATGATCCATTATTAACCTGTTCCAGCGGAGATTCTGGCCAACACTGTCTCGATTCCCTTCATGGTTTTTTTCTCGCTATTCTTATGTCCTTCCTAAGTGAAAAGACTTCTATTCGCTCTTTCAAGGAGTCAACTCCGCAGTTTACTCAATTGTTACCTGTTTTGATCTGTTTTGGGTGTTGACAGGGAGCAAAGCTCATAGGGTACAATATCAGTGAAAATCAAAAAAAGGAGGTGAACACAATGAAGAAACGAACCGTGAGCGCAGCCGAGATGAGCCACAGAGTAGAGAAGGTCCAAAGAGAGAGTTTTATCAACGTCTACACACTGGGATTCCGAGCGTAGAGACCCATGAAAAAGGAGGTGAGCACCATGGTGTATAAGAAATCCTTGTTATTAAAGAAACCTCGGAGGTTGGAAGAGATTTATGACGACATATACGACCGATCCTTCGAATTAGGATATAGAGCATGAGTCAATTCAGTCGCAAATCTTTGACCTCTTAGAAAACCCTCAACCAATCAAAAAGTTGAGGGTTTTTTTATGCTTTCTTTTCATGAAAGGATTAATGATTCCGGCTTCTTTCATCCGAACCCTTCCGTAAAGCAAACCTAAAAAAGAAACTCCATTTCATGCTGACTTAAAAAATGGGCAAACCCCAGCGAAGGTAGGATTTTACCCATCCATGAACCTTCTTCAATGTTTAAAACCGAATAGCTTTCTTTGGGTACAGCGAGAGCCATCGAACGGAAGACTCTTTCTACAAGGTTCTTTCGATTTGGATGGTCAGCGGTGCCAATTTGAAGGATATTCCCCGACTCTTTATGGATGATCCCGTAGCCAATAATCGTTTGATTGGGATCATGTATGACCAGGATATGATGGTTTTCTTTTTTGTTGCGATAGGAAGCAAAGGAGTTTTGCCATGAAGGAGAAAAGGAATTCATGATTGATTCATCGATACCGACCAAAGCGCCTTCATCTGATATCAAGAATGCTTCTGGTTCCTTATCCGATCCTTTCGGATGGATTCGATAGCAATGCAGTTTTCGGGTTATTTGGAATCCGTTCTTTAGATACGCTTTCTGGGCTGGTATATTGTTTTCAAGTACTTCAAGGGTAAAGCGGCGAAAACCCTGGTGCCTCATCTTTCTCAGCAAAACTCGAGTGATTTCACTCCCGATGCCTTTCTTCTGATACTCTTGGATAATTCCTGTTGCCACATCATACCCTTCTAATCGATCATTGGGACCCTCCCGAACCCCGGCGCAAACAAAACCGACCAACCGATTATGGATATAGGCTCCGACAGAGAAGGAACGATGATAGCTTCTTGTTTCCAACATTTCTTGAAACCGGTCCAAAGGCAGATGAATCGGGATTTCATACTCCGAAAAAGCGTCCAGAAATGCCTGATGAAGAGATTCGATCTTCTCGTCTTCCAATGTCTTGTATTCGATCTTGTCAACCACTGCATGACCTCCGATTCTTTTCTTCACTGAGGGATCATCGAGCCGCATTCCCATTTCAGCGAGAGGCTATTTAGCTCGTTGGTGATCCTTTTATCGCTTTGGTTGCAATGAATGTATTCAGATACGAGTCCAGGAGGTCTCCACCAGAGGAGTCCTCGTAGAAACCCTGAATGGAAAAACCAGCCGCTATTTGCCCACCAATCTGATCTTCCAAGGAATGCCCAAACTCCAAAGTCTCTTTGGCGTTGATCCGAGC
>Ga0334886_1003430_pt1 | contig 14149 bp, 11 predicted proteins | sample GraSluR1_MG_9_FD_207232 | JGI IMG/M metagenome (GOLD analysis project Ga0334886, IMG submission 207232) | Sludge microbial communities from methane-producing bioreactor in Wageningen University, Netherlands - Granular Sludge_27_06-R1 | ecosystem: Engineered > Bioreactor > Anaerobic >...
CAGAAGCTCGTCGAAAATTGCGGCAAAAGGATTGTGATGTGATGGTTGCCAATCATATTTTACCAGGAGAAAGTGGTTTCGAAGTAAATAACAATAAAGCCTGGGTTCTCGATAAGAATGGTGTAACGCTTGATTTTCCTTTAATGGATAAAATGGAATTAGCTGAGAAGATTATCGATCATTTGGTTGTTCTTTTATCTTGCCGAAAATGAAATCTGCATCAGTTGCTCTCCCGCTACCAGTCTACAAAGTGTTTGATTATGACGTCCCACCAGAAATAAGCGAAAAAATACAACCAGGAGCAATGGTTGAAGTTGAATTTCATGGTTCGCGCCGTTTTGGGTGTGTTTGGTCAGTTAGCTCGGTTGAAAAGGATAAAGAATATCAATTAAAAAGCATTCTTTCCTGTCTCCCGCTTGAACCTTTAGCCGACTGGCAGATGGATTTGGCCAAAAGAATTTCTAATCAAACCTTTTCTAGTCTTGGAGAGGCACTGGAGCTATTTATTCCCAAGTATCATTGGTCATGGGAAAAATGGACCAGTCGGCGGATATTTTTGACAAATGAGGATGACGAATATTTTCTTGATTTAAAAAAACATGGTGTCGACCCCATTTCCCAAGGAATGAATTTATTTATTTTTAAAGATTTGTTGGGAATCACTCCCAAAAAAATTGACCAATTGTTAAGAAAGAATCGGATCAAGATTGTTGAGGAAGACTTTAAGAAAAATCAATATCATCTTCCCCCTCGAAAATGGGTAAAAAAATGGTGGCAGAGGGGAACGATGACCGAGAGCTTGGGCCTTTTGGGAAAGCTGATTGAAGATAGCTTCAGTCGGGGCTTGAAAGTCTTCATTTTGCTTCCCGGTCCGAAAGTTTTAGATTATTTTTTGGAAAATTTAAAAACTCTATATCCCTTGGTTCGTTTTCTTTCATTTGATGGAAGATTAACAGCTCGGAAGAGGATGCTAGCCTATCAAATGATAAGAGAAGGATATTATGACGTTTTACTGGGGACTCGTTTAGCTCAGTTTTTACCGATTCACCAAATTGGTGTTCAAGTCTTGTTTGATCCCGACGACTTTGGCCATTATTCTGATCAGCAGCCGCATTATCATTCTTTCCATTCTTTAATAGAGAAAGTTAATATTACCGGTGGGGACCTGCATATTATTGGAACTATACCCGATTTAACCATTTATTTTGGATTGCAGGAGGGGTATTTTGAATCCCAAACGGGACAAATAAAACGATTTACCAAAGAACACAAGTTGGAGTTAGTAACCTATGAACAGAGAAAGACGATTCTCCCGCAATTGATACAAAAAGCCATTGCTCAAAATATCACCAGCCAGCAAAATAGCATTATCTGGGTCCAAAAAACCGGATATTCGGTAGCTTTGGGTTGTTCCGATTGCGGTTTTTATTACTCCTGTTCCGATTGCGATGTGGCATTGAGATTTTACCAGAAAGAGAGAATTCTTCGGTGCCCTCGGTGCGGGAAGAAGGTTGTCCCGGAGAGCTTTTGCCCGGAATGTCACGGGCCTTGGATGAAAACTTGGGGTGATGGTATTGAGAAAGTGTATCAATTTTTAAAAAGAATATTTTCCGGAGTACACATTGTAAAAATCGCTTCGGATCAAGAAAGAAGTGAACTAAATGTGAAAGAAGAGGAGCCGATGATTATTGTTGGAACTTCAGCAGCTTTGCATGAAGAACTTTTAGCTCACTCGACTCTTTTTATCATCCATTCCTTTGAAGATTGGTTATTTTTACCGGAATTTCAAGTACGGGAAAAATTTTACCAAAACATCCAGCGAGCACTTTATTTTTTGGGTGCATCAAAACCAACCAAGACAAGAGTTATTATCGAAACGTCCAATCAGTATCAAAAATATATTGATCCATTTTTCCATCCCCCTGCAGAATTTTATAAACAAGAATTGGAAAAAAGGAAAAAATATAGATATCCTCCCAGTCAGGGCCTTCTTCAGGTGATAGCTCGTTCAAGGAATAAGTTAAACCGTGAGATGGTTTTAAATAAGGTAAAAAATGAATTGGATGAGAAGCCGTTTACAATAGATGGTCCTTTTCCGGGAGACAGCTATCTTAAGAAAGCAGGATGGAGTGACCAACTGGTGATAAAATTTGAACCAGCGGTTTTGAGCATTCTTTATGATAAAGTTACAGCTGTAGTTCAAGCCAGAAAAAGCACTGGGGTTGAGGTTGATTTTAAAGTTTATAATACTCTGCCGCATAAGGTAACGGATGACCTCTGATAGGGCTTGGTATCAATTTATGACAACCGATGGTAAAGACTAAGTAGTTTGGTTAACTTCTTTCTTCGTAGATTCGTTTGCTCCTTCTCCCTTGATAGAAGGGTGGGATGAGGGTGAAAGTTCTGATTAAAAACAGGTTTGATGTTTTTAGAATAAGATTGATAAATTATGGTCTTGTTGATAAGAAATATTAGAAAAAAGGTGGTATAAATGGCGGATTTAAATATTGAGATATATGGAAGCCAAGTTTTGAGGCAAAAAGCCGAACCTGTTCAAAATATTGATGCTAAAGTCAAAAAAATCATACAGGATATGTATGACACTCTTCATGAAAAGTCTGGTTTGGGATTAGCTGCCAATCAAGTGGGGATTCTTCGACGATTGGTTGTTTTAAACAATCCAAACACCAATGAAGATATGGCTTTAATTAACCCCGAATGGAAAGAAGTCGATACCGAAAAAGAAACGGGAGAAGAAGGGTGTTTAAGTGTTCCTGGAATATATTCAAAGGTCAACCGATTCCGGAAAATTCAGGTTACAGCTCAAGATGTTCAAGGGAAGCAACTGGATTTTTTAGCTGATGGTTTATTGGCACGGATCGTTCAGCATGAAGTCGATCATCTCAATGGAATTCTTTTTATTGACCGATTGAGTCCGACTCGTCGTTTGGTTTTAGCCAGTAAATTATCAAGAATAAATTCGAATGGTGATAATGGATGACAAAAGTCGTTTTTTTAGGAACAACTCCCTTATCGATTGGAGTTTTACGCTCTCTTTTCGATGCCCAGTATAATATTGCTGCAGTTATTACCCAACCTGACCGCGAATGTGGAAGAGGCAGAAGATTAACCCCTCCACCGGTCAAGGTTTGGTCCCAAGATCATGATCTCACAGTTTTACAACCGGATAAAGTGAATCGGAAAGAATTTTTAGAAGTCATGAATGATGTTGCTCCAGATGTTATGATAGTAGCTGCCTTTGGACAAATATTACGTTCATCGCTATTAGAGATTGCTCCCTTTGGATGCATAAACGTACATGCCTCGCTCCTTCCTCGTTATCGTGGTGCTGATCCAATTCGATGGGCGATTCTGAATGGCGAAAAAAAGACTGGCGTCAGCATCATGTTGATGGACGAAGGAATAGATACTGGTCCAGTTTTGGCGGTTCGTGAAGTAGAGATTGAAAGTTCTGATGATAGCAATACCTTGGAAAAAAAATTAGGGGAAATTGGTGGAGAATTGTTAGTGGAAACTCTTCCCGACTGGATTGCCGGGAAGATCAAACCGATTCCACAATCGGATGATCGAGCGAGTTATGCAGGAAAAATTCCGAAAGATCTTTATCAAATCAATTGGGATTGTTCAGCTGAAGAAATCGTTCGCCAAATTCGGGCTTTTGCTCCATGCCCAGGTGCTTTTGGGTATTTTCATCAAAAACGCCTGAAAATTATTAAAGCACACGTTTACAAACCAGAGGAAAAAGTAAAAGCTGGTCAAATCATTCGGTATGAACCCGATGTTGGGCTATTAGTGGGAACCGGAAGGGGAATATTAGCGATAGAAGAGTTGCATCCAGAAAATAGGAAGCTTCAATCCGGGCAAGAATTTTGTTGTGGATATCATATTCAACCGGGAGATGAATTTTATTAGGAGGTACACGGAATATGTTTTATCCTTTTGATTATACGTTTATTTTATTGATTCCGGCACTCATCCTGGCTTTTTATGCCCAATCAAAAGTAAAGAACACCTATGCAACTCTTTCACAGAAACGTTCTCGGGCAGGTTTGAGTGGATTAGAAGTTGCCCAACAGCTTATTCAACAAAATAATCTTTCCCTGCGGGTTGAAGAGACCCCAGGACAGCTAACCGATCACTATGATCCATCTCGAGAAATACTCAGACTTTCTACCGGTGTAGCTCGGGGTGGTTCAATAGCTGATTATAGTATTGCTGCGCACGAAGTTGGGCATGCATTGCAAAAGCGCGAGAAATACGGGGCTTTTGCCTTGCGTTCGATTTTGGTTCCTGTGGCCAGTATCGGTTCACGAGCCGCTTTTCCGCTCTTTTTTGTAGGATTAATCTTTTCTTTTCGATTTCTCATGGATATAGGGATTATCTTCTTTAGCGCGGCAGTTTTATTCCAGGTGGTTACTCTCCCAGTGGAATACGATGCGAGCCGTCGAGCCTATGCAGCCTTAACCAATTCTGGTATAGTTGCCGGGGACGAACAGCCGGATATTAAAAAAATGCTAAATGCGGCAGCGTTAACCTATGTAGCTGCAACCGCCATGGCTGCTTTACAATTATTACGTTTAATTCTTCTTCGTCAAAGCCGAGACTAAAAGTATTGACTGGTGAAAATGTTATGTGAGGGAAGCCAAAAGACGAACTCCACCTTGCTTTCTTTTCTTCCTGGTTTCATTTTATCTAAGGCGAGGGGATCGGTATTTTCATCTTCACCAGCGGCAAAGAGGAATAGGAGAATTGAACCAAATAGTTTTTAAAAAGTGCCGAAAGGATTTATGCCCATAACTGTGAACGTTCGTTTAGAAGCTTTTCTTATCTTGAACCGACTTTTTCGAGGAGAACCCATTTTTTTAGATAAACACTATTCATTATCAATAAAAACTGGTGAGCTTTCAATTCCCGACCGTTCCTTTTTAGTTCACTTGGTTCGAGGAATCGTGAAATTTTATCCCCAACTTCAGGAAATTGCCTCAGTCTATCTTCAAAACCCCAAGGGTCTTCCCAAAAAGGTTCAAATCATATTGTATTTGGGGCTTTTTCAGCTGGCGGTGGATACCCGCATTCCGGATTATGCGGTGGTGTCGGAGACTGTCGAATTAGCTCGTCATACTCATTCCCATCCCTGGATTAAACTGGTCAATGCTGTCTTACGCAAGGCGGCATCGGAAAGAGTCCGTTGGTGCAAACAAGCGGAACAGTGGGGCATGGTTCTTCCTCAATGGTTAGAAGGATATTGGAGAAGGTTTTTGACCGAGGGCGAAATGAACCAACTGAAAAAATCCCTGGTTCTTCCTCCAGTTCTTTATCTTCGAGTGAATCCTTTAAAAACGGATTCACAAAAACTCATTACGATTTTATTAAAAAAGTATTCTATCGTCTCAAATTCACTGCCCTTGCTGCCCAATGCTCTTAATACTGGTTTGGATTACACTCAATTAGTTGAAACTGACGAATATCAAAAAGGATATTTTTCTATCCACGATTTAAGCTCTCAGGTCATGGTCCATCTTTTTGATCCTCAACCAGGTGAGAAGATTGTTGATATTGGTTGCGGCTCAGGAGGAAAAACCTTAATGATGGCTCAGATGATGAAAAATAAGGGTTGCATATATGCGGTTGACATTTACCCGGAAAAATTAAAGACTCTTGAAACTTTGGCTCATCGCCAAGGAATTGATATTATCCGAACCATTGCAGTTGATGCAACCCAGTCCCTTCCTCAAGAACTAATTGATGCCAATCGGGTTTTTGTGGACGCTCCCTGTTCCGGCTGGGGAACACTACGAAGAAATCCTGAAATTGGAATTATTAGAAAAAAATCTGATAACCGATCTTTTGCTGAAAAGCAGTTTCAACTTTTATGCCATGCCTCTGCATTAATAAAAAAAAGTGGTATTATATTGTATTGTGTTTGTACTTTGACACCGGAAGAAACCGAGGGAGTAGTTGGAGCCTTTGAAAAACTGAATCCTGGAGAATGGGAAGTAAATTTACCTGGAAATAGTTTGTTACAACCTGAATTGAAACCAACTATCTTATCCGATGATAAATCATATATAATATGGCCTCATTATTTTAATTCCGATGGTTTTTTTGGGAGGGCTTGGAGGAAACTGTGACGGCGAAAAAGGGAAAAACACCAAACCTTTTTTTACGAATACTGCTAACAGTAATTGCCTTCGGTTTAGGAGTGGTTCTTAGCGGCTTTTTTGGATTAATGCTTTTGCAGTATTCGGTTAGTGCGACATCACTAGCGGTGCCGGATTTCCGAAACCAAGACTTGGTGACTGCGGTGAATTTAGCATCAAAAATGGGTTTACAGGTTGAAGTAGCCCGAATAGAAAATCGCTCTGATCGGATTGCGAACCAGGTATTGGAACAAGATCCGCTTCCGGGGGCTGAAGCCAAAAGAGGAAGAAAGGTTAGGGTTGTAATAAACGGTTATACCGGACAAGCACAAACTGGAGGAGTGGCTGTCACTCCAACGGTAACTCAAGAAGTCACGATGAGCAGAGTACCGGATGTCCGGGATTTAAGCTTAAGCGAAGCCCAGAACCTTTTAGAAACCAATGGATATCGACTGGGTCGAGTGGTGGAAGTGACCCATGAAGATGTATTAAAAGGTACGGTTATATCTCAGGATCCGCCCGCCGAGAGCACACTTCCATTAGGAAATCAAGTCAGTCTTTTGATTAGCAAAGGTGGTACCGAGGCAATTGTTGCAACTCCACCGGCAAAAATACTGGTTCCAGATTTAATTGGATTAAAAGTTGAAGAAGCCAGGCGGCTTTTGGCTGAAATGGATTTATCGGTTGGTCAGATTGAAGAAGTTGTCATGCCGGAAAGAAATCCTGGCATTATCATCGGCCAGATTCCAGAATCCGGCCAGGAAGCTTCTCCAGGACAAACTATAAATCTTCAAATTGTGCAGGCAGTTCAAGACTTACAAGATTTAAGCCTTCGATTCGCTTTACCTGATGCCAGAGTCCCAATTATAGTGAGAATCGTAGTAAATGATGAATTGGGAGAACGGGTGGTTTACGAAGAAGAACATCAGGGTGGAGAAACGGTGGAAATTTTATCACGAACGAAGGGGAAAGGGAAAGTCCTGATTTATTTAAACGGTTATTATTATTGGGAAAAAGAATTATAAAATGCTTGAATAGGTGGTGTTTATGGCACTATTAGCCCCTTCAATTTTGTCTTGCGATTTTTCTCGTCTTAAAGAACAATTACTCATGGCTCAAGAGGGCGGAGTAGAGGTGATTCATATTGATGTTATGGATGGGCATTTTGTTCCCAACATTACCTTTGGGACCTTAATCGTCGAAGCAGTTCGGAAAATACTACCGAAAGCTTTTCTGGATGTCCATCTCATGATCCAAAACCCCCAGGATTGTTACCTTGATTTTATTCATGCTGGTGCTGACAATATTAGTTTTCATTTGGAAGTTGTTCCCGATTTTGATTTTTTAATCAATCTTATTCTAAAAGCTGGTGCCAAAGCTTCATTGGCTGTTGCTCCTGGAACACCAGTACACATGCTCGACCAGATTCTCCCGAAATTATATATGGTGTTGCTGATGACCGTTAATCCGGGATTTGGAGGACAGAAAATCATCCCCGGTATGGACCAGAAAATTATTCAATTGAAGAAAAAAATTAAATTGCGAGGGTTGAATACTTTAATTGAAATTGATGGTGGTATTCATGAAAACAATATTGAGTATTTAGCATCTTGCGGTGCATCGATTATTGCTGCTGGTTCATTGATATTTTCCCAAGAAGACAAAATTACCCAAAAAGTACGCGAAATATCGGATAAAATCAAGAGGTTTTAATATGGGTTTAGAGGAAAACAAAGTTTTTTGTAATAAAAAAAGCGTAAGAAAACTTACGCTTTTTTTATTTTTCCAGCCTTTAAACAAGAGGTGCAGATGTTCATTTTTACCGAATGACCATTCAAACGTACTCGGACTTTCTGAATATTTGGTCTCCACATTTTTCTTGTAACTCGGTGGGAGTGGCTGATCTTATTACCAAAAACCGGTTTTTTCCCACAAACTTCGCAGGTTGCCATTTTGAATTCACCCTTTCTCGTCATTTTCACGTTTCGACGAGTAATATAGCACAAAGGAAATGGTAAATTCAACTCATTCTTACCAAGTGATAAAAATCTTTCCGTTGTCTTAGCTCTCATATCAGGTTACAATACCATCGGGTGCAATCAAAATGGAGATGGATAGAGAACGACTAAAAAAAATCATCGAACAAGAATCTCAACGACTGGATAATCAAACTGTATTTGGTGGATTTGATCAATACCTAAAAAAAATGATCCAAAAGCTCTCTATTTCAGTTCCTGAAGAACTATTAATCGATGTCGATAGGTATCCCCAAATGTCGAACTCAGCCAAGAGTATTTTTCTGAGAGATCTGGAAACCTACCTCAAAGATGGTCATCAATCACAACCTTTTACACCCCAACCTTCGCCGCCCACCAAGTCGGTGGATTCTCAGCTTTCGGTTCGAACCATAAATGGAGTTGGACCAGTTGTTGAAAAACAGCTCAATCGATTGAATATTTATACCCGAGAAGACCTCATTTTTTATTTTCCTCGTCTTTACCAAGACCGAGGACAGATTATTCCTATTGCCAAGGTAGGAAGCTCAGTTTTACAGACAGTAATGGGAATGGTGGTTCGACACGAACGAATAGCGACCCGGAGAGGGCGATTATTGAAAATAGTGATTCAAGACAAAACTGGGCAAGTCTCTTTGGTTTGTTTTAACCGAGATTTTTTGGCTCGAATTCTCACACCGGGGAAAAAAATCCTCCTCACCGGTTTTTTTCAAATGGCTTATGGAAAGAAAGAAACCAGTCGTTTTGAGTATGAAATTATCGATTCTGAAGATATTCAATTTGAATCCATCCTACCGGTTTATGGTTTAACCGATGGGCTTACTACTAAAAAATTACGTTCTTTAATCGATACAGCGCTTAAGACAACATTGTCTGTTTTTCAAGATACTATTCCTCAGCCTATTCGAGAAAAATATCATCTTCAAAGAAAACCCGAAGCAATTTTAGAGCTTCACCATCCGAGCCGATCTTCATTTTCTGAATTGAATAAGCATCGATCTCGATCACAAATTGCCCTCATTTTTGAGGAATTTCTTCTTTTTGCTTTAAGTCTTAAGGTTCGACGACATCAAATTCAAGCTTGTCGAGTCCAACCTATTGTTCTCGATCGGAAATTCATTGATCATTTTGTTCAAAAACTTCCTTTCGAGTTGACTTTCGCTCAGAAAAAAGTAATAAAACAAATAGAAAATAATCTGACCAGTGGCAGCCTCATGAATCGGTTGCTCCAGGGAGATGTTGGTTCTGGGAAAACCTTGGTCGCTATCATAGGGGCTTTGTATATTATAAAAGCCGGACAGCAGGTTGCTATGATGGCACCAACCGAAATCCTCGCTGATCAACATTATCTGCGTTGGAGCCAAGTATTAAAGGATTTTGGGATCGAAGTAGGTTTATTAACTGGTGGTCAAAGCAAAGAAAAAGATGAAATAATAGAGAAAATCAGTGAGGGGAAGGTACATTTGGTTATCGGGACTCATGCTCTGTTGGAGGATTATGTTCAATTTAATCAATTGGGATTGGTCATTGTCGATGAGCAGCATCGTTTTGGTGTAAAGCAACGCTCCCGATTAAAAGAAAAAGCTGTCGTTCCTCATCTTTTGGTGATGTCGGCAACGCCCATTCCCCGAACTTTAGCCTTAACTCTTTATGGAGACCTGGATATTTCGGTTCTTGATGAAAAACCAGTGGGGAGGAAACCGGTTGAAACCGTCGCTTTTTCTATGAAAGAACAGGCTCAAGCCTTTCAACAGGTAGGCTCTTTTTTAGAGAAGGGACAGCAAGCTTTCGTGGTTTGTCCGGCAATTGAGGAAAGCGATCTCGAGTTAAGCAATGTGAATGAGGTTTATGGACAGCTTAAGAATAAATGGTTTCCTCGTTCCCGAGTTGAGTTGATACATGGAAAACTTCCTTCAAAAGAGAAGGATGATATCATGATTCGATTTTCTCGGGGAGGAATTCAAATCTTGGTTGCTACATCGGTGATTGAAGTGGGAATTGATGTGCCCAATGCCAATGTAATGGTCATTGAAAACGCCGAACGCTTTGGTTTGGCGCAACTTCATCAACTGCGGGGGAGAATTGGTCGAGGAGATCAAGTTGGTTTGTGTGTTTTGCTCTACCAGGGGAAGAGTCAAGATATACAAAAACGAATGGAAATAATGGTCAATACCGATGATGGGTTTCTAATTGCTGAGGAAGACCTCAAAATGAGAGGACCGGGAGAATTTTATGGGGTTAGGCAATCGGGAATTTTGGAATTTCATTTAGCCGACCCTTTTCGGGATTGGAAAATTTTGGAAAAAGCTCATGAAGAAGCGAATTTTATTCTCCAAGATGATCCCCGACTACAGAAACCGGAAAATCAAATTCTCAAAAAAGAAATTGAAAGACGGTTTTTCCAGATTTCATCAGATGAATTACTGATCGAAGCTTGAACGAAACCAATATTTTAAGGAAAGGAGTGGGTATGTATTTATTCGTCACTCATCGTGTTAATCTAAAAAGACGGGTAGGTTTAGCATGGGGTATCTGCATATAACCGGAGGGTCAATCAAAAATCGAAAAATTATCGGACCTCGGAATCAAAAGACTCGTCCGATGCAGTCATTTCTTCGAAAAACCTTGTTTGATTTAATACCTCCTTTATCGTTAGAAAATTCTATTGTATGGGATATATTCGCCGGATCAGGGGTGATAGGCCTTGAAGCCTTAAGCCGAGGAGCTGGCAAGGTTTTTTTTGTTGAAAAGGATTTGAAAATGACTACCGTGATTCGAAGAAATGTTGAGCTGTGTGGTTTTCGGGACCAAACCCAAGTTCTCTATGCAGATTTTTTCAACTTAAAACGCTGGGTTCCCAAAGTTGATCCTCCAAATATCGTCTTCCTTGACCCTCCCTTTTCGACTAATCCTGTTGAAGTATTGGAAAAAATGTATAATTTATTTGAGTTGGTAAAAAACAGTTTAATTGTTATCCGTTTTTCAAAAAAATCCAGCGCATTATTTGAATGTTCTTTTTATCAGGCTAATCGCCGAACCTACGGCGACAGTGTTTTAATGTTTGGTAGTTTTTGATAAATGGGAGGGCTGCCATCAGGTTGAGGAAACTTGGGAAACTTATAGAAAGGAAGAGGTATATTGATAGCGATTTATCCTGGTAGTTTTGATCCGGTGACCAATGGACACCTTGATATTATCATTCGTGGAAGTAAAATATTTGATAGCTTGATTGTGGGTCTTTTAAAAAATCCTAACAAAAAGCCTCTGTTTACCGTGGAAGAACGGGAAGCTATGATGTTGGAAGCAACCAAAGACCTAAATAATGTTACGGTTGAGATATTTCAGGGTCTTTTGGTGCAATTTGCGCGACAAAAAAATTGCCGTATTATTCTACGAGGTTTGAGAGCAATATCTGATTACGAATATGAAACTCAAATTGCCATTACTAATCGCAAAATATGCCCAGAGGTAGAAACATTTCTTCTCCCAACCAGTACTGAATATTCCTACTTGAACTCAACCGTCGTTAAAGAAATTGCCCAGTTCGGGGGATGTATTCGAGGGTTGGTCCCGGAGATCGTGGAAAAAAATTTAAGGAAGAAATTCCGAGTTTAGGGCAGGTGGTTGCATGACAGTTCTTAGAGAAATGAGTCTTTTTATGGTAAACTAAAAAGCTTGTTTCATATTCTTTTTTAGAAAATTAAGGTTTTTTTAGGTTAGAGATTTAATAAAAACCCAATAGGGGATTGAGAAGGGAGACAAGGATGGAATGAATGTTTTGGAAGAAATCCGTAACCGTGCGAAAAGCCTTAAAAAAACCATAGCGCTTCCCGAATATGACGACGAAAGAGTTCTTCAGGCGGCAGAAATCGCAACCCGAGATCAAGTCGCAGCTATTCAATTAGTTGGTGATCCAACCATTATCGAACAAAAATCAAAAAGTTTAGGAATTTCTCTATCCGGAGTTGAAATAATCGATCATAAAAAAGACCAACAAAGATCCGAATACGTTCAATCACTTTACGAGTTGCGTAAGGGAAAGGGTCTTACCCAAGAACAGGCTGAGCAATGGCTAGAAAGCAGCATGTATTATGCGTGCATGATGCTTTACCATGATCGCATAGATGGGATTGTATCGGGAGCATCACTTTCCAGTCCCGATGTTATCCGTCCGGCTTTGCAGATCATTAAAACTGCTCCTGGAGTAAAATTGGCCTCAAGCTGCTTCCTGATGGTTGTTCCTGATTGTCCATATGGGTCAAATGGAGTATTTCTCTATGCTGATTCTGGATTCAATCCTAACCCTAACTCGGAAGAACTTGCTCATATTGCCCTCACGACCGCCCGTTCGGCAATTCAGCTCTTAGGTGTTGAGCCGATAGTCGCCATGCTTTCTTTTTCTACCAAAGGAAGCGCCCGACACGAGTTGGTTGATAAGGTTATCGAAGCGACGGCAATTGCTCATTCTTTAAAACCCGAACTGCTTATCGACGGTGAGCTGCAAGGAGATGCTGCTTTGGTTCCCTCAGTTGGGGACAAAAAAGCTCCTGGAAGTAAGGTAGCAGGGAAAGCGAATGTTCTTATTTTCCCCGATCTCAATGCTGGAAATATTTGTTACAAACTAACCGAACGCTTGGCTCGAGCAACTGCCATAGGACCAATATTGCAAGGGTTGGCTAAACCGGTTAATGATTTGTCGCGAGGATGTAAAGCGCAAGACATCGTTGATCAAATTGCCGTGACGGTTTTGCAAACGCAATTTTAGGTTATTTTTTTTCAAAGAAGGTATTTCATTTTTGTGAGGGGAAGGACATTTATTGATTAGAATTCATCTTTGGAATAAATTTGAAGGAAAATAATTCGAAGAAAAGGGATGATTGAAATTGAATATTTTAGTGGTAAATTGCGGGAGTTCAACGGTTAAATATGAGTTGCTCAGCATGAATGATAATACCGATAATCAAGTTATTGCCAAAGGATTAGTAGAGAGGATCGGCATTCCAGGTTCTCGTCTCGAATATAAAACCAACCATCAAGTATCCTATTCCAAAGAGAGGGAGGTTCCGAACCACCGGATTGCATTGGAATGGATTATCGAAGTGATGACCGATCCTGAAATTGGGGTTATTAAGGATCCATCAGAAATTGATGCTGTTGGTCATCGGGTTGTCCATGGGGGAGAAAAGTTTACTGCTTCAATTATTATTGATGATGAGGTTTTGAAAACCATTCGAGCCTGTTCAGAGTTAGCACCCCTTCATAACCCACCAAATATTTCTGGAATTGAAGCCTGTCAGGCTCTTATGCCAAAAGCCCCTCAGATAGCCGTATTTGATACTGCTTTTCATGGCACTATTCCTGAGTATGCCTATATCTATGCTATACCCTATGAATATTATGAAAAATTTGGTATCCGTCGTTATGGTTTCCACGGTACTTCGCATCGATATGTGGCTGGAAGAGCAGCTAAGATGATGGATAAAGACCCTTCCAAGCTGCGTTTGATAACCTGTCATATGGGTAGCGGGGTTAGTTTTACCGCGATTAAAAACGGGAAATCAATTGATACATCAATGGGTTTTACTCCCTTGGAAGGTTTAGTTATGGGAACTCGTTCCGGAGATTTAGACCCCTATATTCTCCTCTATTTGATGGAGAAGGAGAACCTTTCGACGAAAGAAATGGATCAGATCTTAAATAAGAAAAGTGGTGTAGTTGGGATATCGGGAATTTCAAGCGATACTCGTGATATCGAAGCTGCAGCTCCAACCAATCATCGTGCCCAGCTAACGCTCGATATCATAGCCTATCGAGCCAAAAAATATATTGGAGCTTATTATGCTATTCTTGGAGATCTGGATGGAATTGTTTTCACAGCTGGCATAGGAGAAAATTCATCTTATATTAGAAAAACCATTTGTGAGGGTCTTGAACCTTTAGGAATTTCTATAGATAAAGATAAAAATACCGTAA
>Ga0334886_1003434_pt1 | contig 14141 bp, 11 predicted proteins | sample GraSluR1_MG_9_FD_207232 | JGI IMG/M metagenome (GOLD analysis project Ga0334886, IMG submission 207232) | Sludge microbial communities from methane-producing bioreactor in Wageningen University, Netherlands - Granular Sludge_27_06-R1 | ecosystem: Engineered > Bioreactor > Anaerobic >...
GCACGGTCATGCACACCATCTGCCCGCGGTACGAGGGGTCGGTGATGACCTCTTGGTAGCCGGTGAGGCTGGTGTTGAAGACAACTTCGCCGACAACCGTCGTGGCGGCGCCAAAGGCCCAGCCGCGATAGACGGCGCCGTCTGCGAGGACGAGAATGGCAGTCAAGGCGTATGCTCCCGCAAATGCAAACAGATCGGCATTGCGCATCTGAGTTGTTCGTTCAAGTGCGCAAGGCCCGAGACGAAATCAGCCGGGCATCACTATACCGCCATTTGGCGGCAAGGGGAAGTTGCAGGGCGACAGGTGCTGTCCTATCGCCGCGCGTCTACTGGCGCAGTTGCGGGTCGAGCGCATCGCGCAGACCGTCGCCCAGCAGGTTGAAACCGAGCACGGTGAGCATGATCGCCATGCCGGGGAAGAAGACCAGGTAGGGCGACTGGCGCAGGAAAGGGATGGCGTCGCTGATCATGGCGCCCCATTCGGGGATGGGCGGCTGTACGCCCAGACCGAGGAAGCCGAGCGCCGCGGCAAAGAGAATGGCGCTGCCGACGCCCAACGTCATCTGGACGATGATGGGCGAGAGGCTGTTGGGCAGGATGTGCACGAACATGATGCGGCTGTGGCTGACGCCGATCATGCGCGCGGCGTCGATGTAATCGCGCTCGCGCACGGACAGCACGATGGAGCGCACGACGCGGGCATAGCCGGGAACGCTGACGATGCCCACGGCGAGCATGGTGTTTTCCAAACTTGGCCCGCGCACGGCTACGATGGCAATGGCTAATAGAATGGCGGGGAAGGCCAATAAGATGTCCATCAGCCGCATGATCACCGAGTCGACCGCCCTGCCGAAATAGCCGGCAAACAAGCCCAAGAGAATCCCCACCGCGCCGGAAGCGAACACCACCACAAAGCCGATCAGCAGCGAGACGCGTGTGCCGTGGACAATGCGGCGCAGCATATCGCGGCCCAGCCGGTCCGTCCCGAAGGGGTGTTGCAACGACGGACTCATGCGCGACTCCGCCAGGTTCGAGTCGGTGTAGGGATCATACGGCCAGACAACAGGCGCCAAAACGCCGATCAAGATGGTGATGGTGATCATCACCAGGCCGACGCGGCCGTTCCAGCTTGACAGCAGTCGCCGCCAGGCGTCGCTCATCAGGCTGCGCGAATGGGTTGGGATCGCCTCGGTGAGCGTGGCGGCTTGAGCGTTGGCGGTTGTGCTCATGGGACTCGGCAATCTTTCTACGGGTTACTTGCTCTGATAGCGGATGCGCGGGTCGACGTAGGCGTAGGAGATATCGACCAATAGGTTGACCACGACATAGATGGTGGCGCTGACAAGGACGGCGCCTTGCACGATGGGGTAGTCTCGGCTGAGGATGGCGCGATACGTCCACAGCCCCATGCCCGGCCAGGAGAAGATGGTCTCCGTCAGGAGGGCGCCGCCCAACAGGCCGCCCAGTTGCAGGCCGACGACGGTGATCACGGGGAGCAGGGCGTTTTTCAGCGCGTGCTGCATGACGACCGTTCGCCGGCGCAGGCCCTTGGCGTCCGCCGTGCGCACATAGTCTTGGCGCAACACCTCCAGCATGCTGGAGCGGGTCATGCGCGCCAAGATGGGCATGACGGTGGTGCTCAGCACGAAGGCGGGCAGGATCAGATGCCAGACCGCGTTGAGAAAGAGAGACATATCCCCCATTAACAATGTGTCGATCAGCATAAAACCCGTGTGGCGCGTCACGTCCAAGTGCACATCCAGGCGCGCGCTGGGCGGAAAGATCTGCCGGTTCACCGCCAGGGCGTACATCAATATCAGTGCGAGCCAGTAGATGGGCATGGATACCCCAAGCAAGACGCCGACCGTGGCGGTTAGGTCGATCCACGAATTCTGCCTGATTGCCGAAATAATGCCTACGCCGATGCCGATGAACAGGCCGATCAACATGGCGGCTACTACCAATTCGATAGTGGCGGCCAAGCGGCTCTTCAACTCGCCCATCACCGGCGTGCGATTGATGATGGACGTGCCCAGGTCGCCGCGCAGAACGCGGCCCATCCATTCGACATACTGCTCATAGATGGGCCGGTCGAAGCCCATCTCGATGCGCACGCGCTCGATGTCTTCCGGCCGCGCGCGCTCCCCCAGCATCACGGTCACGGGGTCGCCAGGGATCATGCGGATGAGCGAGAAGACGATGATGGACACGCCCAAGAGGACCGGAATGAGCGCAATGACGCGTCGTGCGATGTACTGTGTCATCTACGGAGTTCCTTCAGGGCCTGACGCCCGCGGCGGCGGGTAAAAAAGGCGCCGCCGGGCCGGAGGAGCGCTCCAACCCGGCAGCATGCGTTCATTGCCTATTCTTCGATCCACACATGGTCATACCAGGAGCGGAACACTACCGGCGTGTAGTTGCGCACATTGCTGCGCAGCACCCACGGCGTGCTCGCCCAGACGACGGCGATACGCGCTACGTCGTCGTGGATGAGTTGTTCAGCTTCCTGATAGATCTTCTCGCGTTCAGCGGGATCCGCCTCAATGCGGCCGTCGATCAACAACTGCGCCACGCGATCATTGTTGTAGCAGTCCTCAACCCTGGTCTCACCTACGGAATGGCTGAAGTGCCAGCCTAGGTAGTTGTCGGGGTCGCCGTTGTCGGAGCCCCAACCCAACATCCACATGGGGAACTTGCCCTGGTTGCGATCTTCCAGATAGGCGCCCCAGTCCTCGGTCATCAGGTTGACGCGGATGCCGACCCTGGCCAGGTCAGCGGCGATCGCCTCGGCGATGGCCTTGGAATCCGGGAAGTAACCGCGCACAACCGGGATGTACCAGAAGTCTGTCTCGAAGCCGTCGGGCAGCCCGGCCTCGGCCAGCAGTTCTTTGGCCAGCTCGGGGTTATACTCGTAGGGCTGAATGTCGGGGTTGTGCCCCAGGATGGCGGGCGGCTGGAAGGAGCCGGCCAACTGGCCGTATTTGCCGTAGAACGGCTCGATCAGCGCTCCCCAGTTGACGGCATGGGCGATGGCCTTGCGCACCTCGATCTTGTCGAAAGGCTCCATGCACTGCTGGAAGGCGATGTAGCCGGTGCTGGTGGAAGGCAGGATGTTGACGACGATGTTGGGGTCGGCATCCGCCGCGGGCAGGTCGGTCTGAGCGACAGTGTTAGCCTGGTGGATGGTGCCTGCCTGCAGCTCGGCGAAGCGCGCCGAGTTGTCGGGGATCGAGCGGAAGATCAGGCGCGACAGATACGGGCCTTCGCCCCACCACTCTTCGTTGCGCTCCAGCACGATGCGGTCATCCGGAATCCATTCGACGAACTTATAGGGGCCGGTGCCCACGGCGCCGCCGGCGGGCGTGCCGTACAGGTCGCCCTGCTCCATGACGGCTGTCGGGCTGTTCATGCCGAAGACAAAGCTCAGGGACAGCTTGGCGAGAAGCACGCTCGACGGCTGGGCGAGCTTCAACTCGATGGTGTGCTCGTCGATGATGTTGACTTCCTCGATCGCCGTGTCCGTGCCGAACTCGGAATCGTAGTACTCGAAGGTGCGCCCGAAGCGCCACTCGTTGTCCGGGAAGCGCCAGCGATCGATGTTCCACTTGACGGCCTCGGCGTTGAAGGGCGTGCCGTCATGGAAGGTCACGCCTTGGCGCAGATGGAAAATCCAGGTCTGGCTGTCTTCGGTTTCCCACGATTCGGCCAGCCACGGGATCGGCTTGGTGCTGATGCCTTCCTGGCGAACCAGCGGCTCGGCGATCTCCTGGATGACCATAGCCGATTCGCCGTCGGTGACCGAGCCGGAGTCGAGCAGCACGGAGTCGCCGCCGCGACCGACGATCATCGTGCCGTTCGCCTGGCCCTCGCCCGGCAGATCGTAGTTGATCTCGACGACGCGCTCAGCGACCTTGCTCTCTTCCGCAATGGAAGGGACGGCGGCTTCTGCCTCGGCTGCCGGCGCGGCCGCCGGCGCTGCTGCGCTACAGGCCGCCAACAGCGCGACGACCAGCAGCATCGTTGCATATACTACCCACCTCTTCTGCATCTCTGTGCTCCTTTGTGTTTATAGAACGGCTGACTACGGACGGCCTCTGGCGAAGCCGAAAATCAACGGAACAAAAGATCGAGTCGAAACAGGCCTGTTACCCCAAAAGGGGCCGCATGGCGGTTTGCAGCGGCAAGGTCGTAACCTCGACGCGGTCCTCGTACATCGTACAGTTGATCTCGCTGCGAATGCCCAAGCCTTTAGGGGTTGGGCTGTCGTCGAAATTGAAGTCCGGCATGTAGACGCCGGGTTCGATGGTGAACATGACGCCCGGCGCCAGGACACGGCGATCCTGGGTTTCCAGGTTGTCAATGTTGACGCCCAGGTAATGTCCGGTTGGACCGAGGCTGTGGCCTGTGCGGTGGATGAAGTACGGCCCATAGCCGGCGCCGGCGATCACCTGGCGGCAGGCGTCGTCCACTTCGTAGCCGTGGACGGTCTTGCCCGCGGCAAGCCGTTCTTCAATGTACGCCACGGCGCGGTCGCGCCCGGCGATAACGGTCTCGAATACTTTTTGCACTTTGGGCGGGACTTCGCTGCCGCAGAACGCCGTCCAAGTAAGATCGGCCATGCTGTCGTCGGGACTGTTGCGCTCACGCGACCAGAGGTCGATGAGCACGACATCGCCGGTGCGAATGGGGACGGGTCGCTCGGCGCTGGGCAGGTAGTGCGGGTCCGCGGCGTTGGCGTTGGCGGAGACGATAGGGAGCAGCGGTTCCAACCCGTGGCTGCCGAAGTATTCGGCGATGTGTTGCTGCACTTCGTGTTCCATGACCGGCTGGCCGGCGCGCAGCCGCTCGGCGATCAGGTCGAAGGCCGAGTCCTTGGCGGCGAGACAGATGGCCGCTGCGCGGCGGTGGCTGGCAAGCTGTTCGGGCGTTAACACGGCAAGGGCCAGTTGCGCCGCATCGGCGCTGCTCAGGATATCTGCGCCTGTGCTCTGTATGACGACCTCCATGATGCCGGCGTCGACGCGGCTGATGAAGGGGACGGCGTTGCCGGGGCTATATTCCATCATAATCTTCGGCTTGCGCCCCGATATGCCGATCAGGCGCGGCAGACTCTCCGCCAGTTCCTGCCAACTCACATAGCGAATCTGTTCACCGGCCAGGGCAGGATCGATGTCGAGGAACATATTGCCTTCGATGGCATGGATCAGCCAGCGCGGTTCGCCCTGCGCCGGAATCCACAGAAACCAGCGGCGACTGCCGCCCGATTGCAGGCCCGCCACCGAAATGGCGATGGGGTTCAGATCACGAAAGTTGAACAACAGCCAGCCGTCTACGCCCTGCTCTTGTAGATAGGCCTGAATACGCCGGAGGTTCATCACAATGGCCTCGTTGAGATGGTGCGGGATGATTCAGATGTTCCTAATTGGAGACTGCGAACACCGGATGGGCGAAATAGCGGATGGCGGTCTGACGCGAATCCAGGTTCCTAGAATAGATCATCCGCTATTATCTATTATCTAGGAGATTTTGTCCAAAGCGTTTTTTGGGCCGGAGAGGCGGTTTAGCCGGAGCCGGAAGGGGGCGGAGAGCGCTTTTGTCAGACCTCACGAGGGCGTTGATTATGCGAAATGCGCGAACGCGGCGCTACCTGCCATGCGGGGATCATCGAATCGCGTAGCTCAATCCGAATTCCCACACCGAACGCCATCGGCAAGCTGGTATGCTAATCCTCGCGGTTGGGCTTGCGCTGATAGGCGAGGAGGAGCGGGCGCCATTCGCCGTAGCGCAGCAGCGAATTCCAGGCAGGCGGCTTCTGCGCATCCTGCTCCGCGGCCGCCGGCTGCGGGGCCAGGTTCATAAGCACGGCGACCTCGTCGCAGCGGTGAAACTTGGGACAGTAGATACAGGCTTGCCACACCTTGGGGCTGATGCTCCAGCGGTCCACCAGTTCGAAGCCCAAGCGGGTGAAGAAGTTCTCGCGCAACGTCAGCGCGCAGACTTGGGGGTAGCCGCGGCCGCGGGCTATCTCCACCAGCGCCAGGACGATCTGCCCGCCCACGCCTTTGCCCTGCTGACCCTGGGCAATCGCCAGCGAGCGGATCTCGACCAGCGTATCGGTGAGCGGGACCAGTGAGCCGCAGCCGATCACCGCACCGTCCTCCACCGATACAAGCCAGTCCGCCAGGGAGGCGCGCACGCTGGCCTCGGTGCGCGGCAGCATCAGGTTCTCGGCGGCGTACTGGTTGACCAACTCGAGGATGGTTTCAACATCCTCATCTTGGGCGGGGCGGAGGGTGATCGGCATGGCGGCTTCCGGTTCTACAACTCCTGCAAGATTTCGCCGATGATGGCGACGGCGCGCTTGATCTCGTCGTGGCTGATGATCAGCGGCGGCACAAAGCGCAGCACGTTCGGCCCGGCGTTGATCACGAGCAAGCCGCGCTCGGCGGCTTTGCCGATGAGGGGGCCGGTCTCGATGTCCAACTCGGCGCCGACCATCAGCCCTTTGCCGCGCACTTCCAGCACATGGGGGCTGTTTAGCTCCTCAAGCAGATCGCGCAGCAGTTGGCCTTTCTCCTCCACGGCGGCGAGAAAAGCCGGCTCGGCAATGCGGCTGACCACATGACGGGCGACATGGGTGGTGAAGGGGCCGCCAGCAAAGGTGCTGGCATGGTCGCCCTTGTGCATGGCGTCGGCTACCTTCTGGCGCATGAGGATGGCGCCGATGGGCAGGCCGCCGGCCAAAGGCTTGGCCGCGGTTAGGATGTCCGGTTCGACGCCGTAGCCCTGGTATGCCCAGAGCGCTCCGGTGCGCCCGACGCCGCATTGCACCTCGTCGAAGATGAGCAGCGCGTCGTACTCGTCGGCCAGGCTGCGCAACCCCAGCAAAAACTCCTGCGTGGCCGGATAGATGCCGCCCTCGCCCTGCACCGGCTCGACGATGATGGCGCAGACGCGCTCATCCATCTGGCTGCGGGCGCTCTCCAGGTCGTTGAACTGGGCAAAACGCACGCCCGGCATGAGCGGCTTGAAGGGATCCTGGTATTTGGGGCGCGGGGTGGCGGCCAGGCTGCCGAACAGACGCCCGTGGAAGGCGTTGCTGAAGGCCAGGATTTCGTATTTGTCTTCGTGGCCGCGCTCGCGTGCATAGCGGCGGGCGAACTTGAACGCCCCCTCGTTGGCGTCGGCGCCGGTCAGGCTAAAGTGCACCTTGTCGGCGAAGCTCGTCTCGCACAAGAGTTGGGCCAGGCGGGCGTGGGCTGCGCTGTGATACAGGTTGCTGACATGTAGCATGCCGGTGGATGCGGCCTCCTGCATGGCCTGGTTCACGCCGGGGTCGTCGTAGCCTAGGGCGTTGACGGCGATGCCCGCGGCGCAATCCAGGTAGGCGCGGCCTTCGCTATCGTAGAGGGTGCAGCCTGCGCCCCGCTCCAGCACAAAGCCGGGCCGGCTGTAGACGCCCAATACATATTCCTGCTCCAGATCGATGATTTCCTGCACGGTCATCCCTTCCTCCTGTGGGTGAAATGGCTAGGCGTTGCCGAGCACGGCCGTACCGCCGCCCTCCTGGATGCCGGCGAGGTTGGTGATCACGGCTTGGGCTACGCCGTTGTGTACGGCATGAATAGCGCTGCGCACCTTGGGGATCATGCCGCCGGTGATAATGCCCTCATTGATCCAGCCTTCGGCCTGGGCCGCAGTGACGGCGCGCACGACGCGCCCCGCTACGAGGATGCCGGGCACGTTGCTGACGAAGAGCAGCTTGAGTGCGCCGAGCTTGGCTGCGATGGCGGTGGCCGCGTGGTCGGCGTTGACGTTGTAGCTCAGCCCGTCCAGCGCGCCGAAGCTGATGGGGCTGATGACCGGCACGATATCCGCTGCGGTCAGGGCGTGGATGAGGTGCAGGTCCACGTCGCGGATCTCGCCGACGCGGCCCAAGTCGCCCAGCGGATGCCACATCTTTTCGACGTAGATCGTGCCGTCGTCGACGCCGCTGATGCCCGCGGCGCGGATGTCGGCGTTGACGAGGGCGCGCACGACGCGCTTGTTCGCCAGCCCGCTCAACACCATCTCAGCCACATCCAGGCTGGCTTCGTCGGTGACGCGCAGCCCTTCGACAAAGGCGGGCGTCAGTCCCAGCCGTTCCTGGTAGGCGGCGATGGTCTTGCCGCCGCCATGCACGATGACGGGGAAATGGCCCTCGGCCTTGACCGCTTTGACGGCGACGGTCAAGCCGGCGAGGAAGGCCTCGTCGTCCAGTTCGTTGCCGCCCACCTTGATCACGACGGCGAAGGGTGCGTCCGGCCCCATGTGCTGTTCAGCAACCATCTGCTCGATGATCTCGTCTGCATCGCTCATCGTTTCTTCCTCTCCTCGCCGCTTAAGCCAGGCCCAGCGTCTCGTCCAGGCCGGCGGCGATGTTGAAGGCCTGGACGGCCTGGCCGCTGGCCCCTTTGATCAGGTTGTCGATGGTCGCCACGATGATATAGTCCGGGCCGTCCGGCTCTTCGGGGTTGGCGGGCGTGATGCTGATGGCGCAACGGTTGGTGTAGGTCACATGGCGCAGCGTGGCGATCTGGTCCGGCGGCAGCAGATGAATAAACGGCTCGCCTGCGTAGGTCTCCGCATAGCGCTCGCGCACATCGTCCGCGCTGACGCCCTCGGGCACGCTGACGTACATGGTGCTGAGGATGCCGCGGTTGACGGGCAGCAGGTGCGGCGTGAAATAATAGCGATGCGCCTCGCCGCGCGGGTCAGCCGCGTCGAGCACCTGCTCGACCTCGCTGATGTGGCGGTGGCGGTAGCCGATGTTATACGGCGTCAGGTTCTCGTTAGCCTCGACGAAGTGATAGAGGAGTTTGGCCTGGCGGCCTGCGCCGCTGACGCCGCTCTTGCTGTCGATGATAACCTTGCGGCTCAGCCAGCCTGCCCGCGCCAGCGGATACAGCCCCAAGTTGACGCTGGTCGGGTAACAGCCGGGGTTGGCGATCAGTTCGGCCCCGCGCAGTTGCTCGCGGTTTACCTCGCACAGGCCGTAGACGAACTGAGGGATGAGGTCGGGCGCGCTGTGCTGCACGCGATACCATTTTTCATAGGCGGCGCTTTGCAGACGAAAGTCCGCGCTGAGGTCGACCACACGCACGCCGGTGGCCTGGAAGGCGCGCACCGGCTCGATGGAGGCCGTGTGCGGCAGGCAGAGAAAGACAACGTCCACATCGCCGGTGCGCTGCAACGCCTCTGCCAAAGGGATGAGGGGGTAATCCCAAGGCACGGGATGGACGGCGGAGATGGGCTGTCCGGCGTTGCTTTCACTGGTCAGCCAGCCGACCGTCATCTGGGGATGGCGGTGGATGAGTTGGATGAGTTCGATCCCGGTGTAGCCGGTTGCACCGGCAATGCCTGCTCTAAACATGCGTATGCCCTTATGGTCCGCTCTGGCTGTCGCTGCATTGGGCGTTACTTCCGCAGCGGCTTCGTTGCGGAAATGAAAAAGCTCTCCGATCTGGAGAGCCTTGCCGGTCGACACTTCTGCCTATGCCCGCGCCCACACCCCCAGACTAGAGGTTTCTATCCGGGAAGCCGCGCCTGGCGCGTAGGGTCGGGAAAGACGGGCTAGACCAAGTTATCATGGGCGCAGTGTAGCACGGCGCGGCGCGGCTGTCAATTGTTGAAATGAAGCCGGGTCTATTTCAAATCGGGGGCGAGTTGTCATGCTGAACGCAGTGAAGCATCTCGCGTTCCCGGCGCGGAGACCCTTCGCCGCTGCACGGCTCAGGGCGACAGCATGCGCGCCCCAAAGATGAAATGCACCCAATGAAGCCATATGTAGGGGGCGGAAAGCGGTGCGGCGAAGCCGGCGGCGCGGGCCGTAGAGAGAGGCGGAACAGCGTTGATCGGCGCATTCCGCTGTGATACACTATAGGCAGCGTGAGCTCCCGTTTCCCCTTGTCGCGCGTGGGCGATGCAACTGACAGGCGACCGTTGCGCCGGGCGCGCAGGGCTAGGTATTGCAGCCGGCAGTATGCGCGCTGGCGTATTTGTCGTTCGGTCATCTGCCATTCCATCGTCTGTTGTTCGGGTCGTTCTATATCTTGATCTTGGCGACGATGCACCAGACATAACAGATAACGACATAGGCGGAGGGATCGAGCGTGTAGGAGGACACATGAATGTCCTCGAAATTCGGCTGCTGGGGGCGCCGACAGTCCACTGGGGAGGCGCTCCGCTGTCGATCCTGCGCCGGCAGACGCGCATGTTGCTCTTCCGGCTGGCTGTGTTCGGCCAGCCTTTGTTGCGCGAGCAACTTTGTTTCCTCTTTTGGCCCGACGTGCCCGAAGCCGTGGCCGGACGCAACCTAAGCCACCTCCTTACGCATCTTCGCCAAGCGCTGCCCGCCGGCGATGTCCTGTGTACGGTGGACGACCAGGTGTTCCTGAACCGCGAATGGACCTGGTCCGACGTTGAGGAATTCAGGCGGTTGGGCGACGCCGCCGGCGCCGGCAAGGACGTGAATACGCTCGTGCAGATCGCCCGGCTCTATCGAGGGCCGTTTCTGGACGGGCTGTCCGCGCCCAACTGCCCGGAATACGAATCGTGGATGCTGCTCGAACGACGCGCTTGGGAGCGGCGCTATCGCGAGACGTTGTCCGCCTTGATCGATCAGCTTGCCCTAGCGGGCGAGTATGACCAGGCCGTGGCGTATGCGCATCGCTATTTGGCGGTTGACCGTCTGGACGAGTCGATTCACCGCCGTCTGATCGAACTCTACGCAGCACGGGGCGACCGGGCCGCCGCCCTGCGCCAGTATCGGCAGTGCGCCATCCTGCTTGAACGCGAACTGGGCGTGCAGCCTTTGCCCGAAACCGTGTCGCTTTACGAAGTCGTGCTCAAAGGGCGCTCCTCGCGCCAGACGATCAACGCTGCGGCCGCGCTGTGGACGACGCTGCCGGGGCCGCATGCGCCGTTGGTAGGGCGCGCTGAGGCGCTGGAGGAACTGCGCCGCGCCTGCACGCGGGCCGCAGGCGGGCAAGGCGGCATGGCGCTGATCACGGGCGAGGCGGGCATCGGCAAATCGCGTTTGTTGCAGCATTTCGCCGCCCAACTGCCTGCCCGCGCCATCGTGCTGGTAGCGGCGGGCCAGCCGGGAGCGCAGTCGCTGCCCTACGGCCTGATCATCCAGGCGATCCGGTCGCGCCTCAGGATCGATGCGCAATCCGGCTGCTCGCCGCCTCCGGCATCCTACCGCCTTTCTCCTGTGTGGGTGGCGGAGGTGGCGCGCCTGCTGCCGGAACTAGAGACAGGCGGCGCGACGCCGTCTAGAAGCGCGCAACGGCCTGGCGATGAGGCCCGCCTGCGATTGTTCGAGGGCCTTAGCCGCTTCATCCAGGCGATGACGTTAGGCGCGGAGCCGGCGGTTCTCTGTTTGGACAATCTGCACTGGGCCGACGGCGCTACGCTCGATTGGTTGGCCTATCTCGGCACGCAACTGCGCGGCCTGCCGCTGCTCATCATCGGCGCCTGCCCGAGCGACGAATGCGCCGGTTTGGCCCAACTGCGCCAGGGCTTGAGCCGATTGGGCAACCTGACCGAGGTGGAGTTGGCCGGCCTGACGGTCGACGAGGTGCAGGAGTTGCTCTGCTATGTGACAGGACGCCACGCCATCGACGGGCGTCTTGCCCTGCGTCTGCATACGGCGACCGGCGGCAATCCCTTTTATCTGTTGCAGATCGTCGCCAAACTGCTGGAGAGCGGGCAGGACCCGGAGCAGTGGGCGGCGTTGGGCGATTTTCCGCTGCCGTCCTCCATTCGCGCCGCGGTGGAAGCGCGCCTGGAAGCGCTGAACGAAGTAGCGCGCCAGGTCATCGAAGCCTGCGCGATTTTGGCCCCCGCTTTCAGCTTTGACTTGGTGAGGCTGACGGCGGGACGCCGCGAGTTGGAGACGCTGGATGCGTTGGACAGCCTGGCCGCGCGCCGCCTGCTCGATACGCGCGAGGATGCCTATCGCTTTCAACATGACCTGGTGCGTCGCGTGGTCGAAACGGGCATGAGTCCGCTGCGCCGGCGGCTGCTTCACCGCCGTGCAGGGCGCGCTCTGGAACAGCTCAACCGCCATGCCGTTGACGCCCTGGCTTATCACTACGAGGCGGCGGACGAGCCGGCCAAGGCGGCGTATTTCCATGAGCTGGCCGCGCAACGTGCGGAGGCGCTTTTCGCCTGGCGTGAGGCGGAAGAGCATCGCGGACGCGTTCGTGCGTTGCAGCCGCAATAGCCGGGCGGGTGCAATGACGCCTGCCTGCCGCCGCACGATTGGCCGGGCGGTTTCGGCGGGTTCGGATCGTGCGGTAAGATACAGGCAGACTTGACCGTCTCGCCTCGTACCATGCTCATAGACATGCCAAACCTATCGACGCCGCTAGTTGGGAGCCGCAAGATGATCAACCAGATGTTGCTGGAGCAGCTACAGCGCAATGTACATAGCTTTATTCGCACGATCCGGACGCTTTCAGCCGAACAATTTTTGACCAAGATGAACGGCTGGGCGCCGCGCGATGTGACGGCCCATCTGATCGGCTGGAACCGCGCCACGCTCGAGGGCGTAGACGCCATTCGTCGCGGCGAACTGCCCGCATCCCTAGTCGATCCTGGCGAAGACTTCAGCAAGATCAATGCGAGCTTCGTCGCCCAATACGATTCGACCGACGCGCAGCAACTCCTGCGCGAGTTGGAACTGTCGTTCCAGGAGCTGGCGCGGCATTGTTATACGCTGGATCTGGCAGACTGGACGACCGATTTCGGCGTTCTGTTGGATGGCGGCGCGTCCCTCACAGTTGATAAGTGGGTTGGCGCCTTGAGCGAAGATTTCTACAACCACCGGCGTGAGATCGAAGCCTGGCGCAATACTGCCGCCGTGAGGACCGACTAAAGCCCGGCGTTATGGCGGTTCTTCTGGGGAGGCTTGAAACGTGTTCCCCGAAGCGATGTTGGTTCGACGCTTGCAGAAAGGATATGTGCAGTGTACGGCCTGCGAGCACTGGTGCGCGCTAGCGCCGGGCGCGGCGGGCAAGTGCGGCGCAATCTCGACGGCGCGCTGCGGCTCGTCGTCTATGGCCGCGCCGTGGCCGCCCATGTCGACCCGGTGGAGAAAAAGCCGCTGCACCACTTCCTGCCCGGACGCGCCGTCTTTTCCATCGGCACGGCGGGCTGTAATCTGCGCTGCGCCTGGTGTCAGAATTGGGACATTTCGCAGTTCCGCGATTTTGACCCGAATAAGGACGTTATTGGCCGCAAGCTCATGCCGCAGGAGATTGTAGATATCTGTCTGCGCCAGGACATTCCGCTCGTAGCCTTCACGTATAACGAGCCGGCGATCTATTTCGAATACGCCTACGACACGGCCAAGCTGGCGCACGAGGCCGGCTTGCGCACCGTCTTCGTGTCGAGCGGTTTCGAGACCTTACAGGCCGTCGACACGATTGCGCCTTACCTAGATGCGATCAACGTGGACTTGAAGGCCTTTAACGATGAGACATACCGGCGCTATTGCGGCGCACGGCTGGAGCCGGTGTTGCGCAACGTCCGCCATCTGGCAAAGGAGACGGGCGTATGGGTGGAGGTGACGACACTGGTCATCCCTCGCTTGAATGACGGCGATGAGGAACTGCGCGGCATCGCCGGGTTCCTGGCCGGCATCAGCCCGGACATCCCGTGGCATGTGTCGGGCTTTTCGCCCCATTACCACATGCAAGACCGCCCGCCTACCTCTGCGAAGGCGCTTCATCGGGCTTGGCAGATCGGCAAGGAGGCAGGGCTGCGCTATGTCTATACGGGCAACATCTGGGACAGCCCGTTGCTGGAGAGTTGCACCGATACGATGTGTCCTGCGTGCGGCGCTGTGTTGATCCGGCGCAACGGATATGCCGTACACGCCTTGTGGCGGACGCCCGGCGTCTGTCATCGGTGCGACGCCGCCATTGCAGGGGTGTGGCAATAGACGGCTGCACCGGTTGGAAAGTGATGAGATAGAAAATGGAGATGTCGGATCTGCCGCGTGCGGCGGCTGAAGCCGGCTTTGTTCGGCGTGCATCTGTCGCAGGGCGTTTCTATCCGGCGGACCCGGCGACGCTGGAACAAATGGTGCGCCG
>Ga0334886_1003435_pt1 | contig 14139 bp, 5 predicted proteins | sample GraSluR1_MG_9_FD_207232 | JGI IMG/M metagenome (GOLD analysis project Ga0334886, IMG submission 207232) | Sludge microbial communities from methane-producing bioreactor in Wageningen University, Netherlands - Granular Sludge_27_06-R1 | ecosystem: Engineered > Bioreactor > Anaerobic > Unclassified...
ATGTTCAGCTGAAGAATAGAGTCGCAAGTAGCCTTGAACAGTCTTTCAACACCCAATGGACCACTAAGTACACAGAAGTGCCTCGAGACGTTTTGGCGTCCCAGCTGCTGGGCTTAACTTTCTCTATGGGAGATAAGACAGCCCCTATCCTGGGAAGGGTTGCGACTTACGGTTATACTGACGAACGCAACCCTTACTTAAACACCGCCGGGTACGTAGCCACTGAAGTACCGGACAGGTTTAAGCTCGCTGCTGCTGGGTTAGCAGGAGGTATCTGGGAGCAGCTTAGTCAGGACTATTTGGACGAAGAGGGCGGAATAGTCCCCGGCGCTATCCGGGGTGCCGTCTCTAAGACTGCTGGTATGACCTTCGCCCAGGCTGTGGGGCTCCCTGATAAATTAGCAGAAATTGATTTCCAGTCCGACAGGGCTATAAGCATACTTCCACCGAAGGATGTTGTGAATCTGGTAAGAAATTGGAATCCTACTGACCAACAACGTGCCATCCTGGCTACCTTCGGGGACATCCCGGTCCTAGGGCAGCCTGCAGTCGTAGAAGGGCAGCAGCTTGCCGACAAGCACTTTGGAGGAGACCTGATGAAAGGGCTCGCTGCTATGTATTATCAGAGAGACCTTTATCCCCAGTTCGCCACACAGGTGGATGTGGCCCTCGGGTATGCCAAGACTGCTGTTCAGGGCACCCTCAGTAATGTGTCTCCTTATAAGCATATGACCCCTGCTCAAATACAGAATCAGATCGCCGATCTGTCAGCTAAGGTTATAGATAATGTCCAGAAGACCCGTATGATCGCTCTTGCTGCGCACCCAGACTTTACTACCAATATGTGGATAGGTGATATAACCACGGTCAATAAGAAGATAGGCGATATGGCCACGTCGATAGGAGTCTCCTCTGCCGAGCTTCGGGACTTTATGAAGACACCGGAATGGAGGGCGATCAGCGAGGCACCCACTTCCGTTCAGGCAAACATAGTGGAAGGCCTTAGTGCTATCCAGACTGCGGAACCTGAAATAATGTCCCGTCTATACACTCCTTTTGTGCAGACCTATAACAAGCTAGGCACCTTTGAACAGTACAAAGCCCAGACACCAGAGGCTACCTTTGCCGAGTATGCCCAGGCCATAGCAGGAGAGATGGGTACTACACCAGAAGTGGCTGCCAGTCTATACACTCCTTTTATTCAAGCCTATGAGAAGGTGGGTTCCTTTGCGAAGTATCAAGCCCAGACACCAGAGGCTACCTTTGCCGAATATGCTCAGGCCATAGCAGGAGAGATGGGTACTACACCAGAAGTGGCTGCCAGTCTATACACTCCTTTTATTCAAGCCTATGAGAAGGTGGGTTCCTTTGCGAAGTATCAAGCCCAGACACCGGACGCTACCTTTGCCGAGTATGCCCAGGCCATAGCGAAGGACTACAGTTCCCAAATGAATCTGTCCCGGTATGAGGCTAACTTCCTAACTTCCGGTATGGTAATCCCTCTTACAGATCCTCAGGCTCAGGTAGCTAACCAGGGTATCTTCATTACACGGTCTATGTTAGCTAACGAGGCGCTGCAGGCTGCTAAAGGAGACAGAGAAGTGGCCCGAGAGATGTATGAGACAGTCTTAGGCCCCGGTACCTATGATGCCTACGTTGCAGCTGGTGGCTATGTTGAAGACTCTCTCGAGCTGGCAAGAAGTTTGACAGCCTTACAAAAAGTCCAGACATTTGGCTCGGCCCAGACCCTTCTGGAACAGGTTAATACTAATCCTAAGCTTCGTATGGCTCTGGAACTCAAGTACGGAGAAGGTCTTACTACTTCGCTGGATCATCTAGGCGCCTTCCTGGATAAGGCCCAGCTCCCCCTTGCGGAAACCCCGGAAGGTTTAGAGGCCTACGGTAAGCAGTTATCAGAGCTTATGAAGGATATTTCAGGCTCTGTAGGTGGAACCGCAGGCGCACAGGTAAAGAAAATACAGAGAGGTTACGACGTTGGTGTTTCCCTTGCTATGGCTGCGTTTGAGGGCGACACTGTGGCGGTTAAAGAGATCCTTGAAGGGGACCAGGCCAAGCACCTACGGGGGCTTTATGGCAGTGAGAACTTTGAGCTGCTCAGCAAAGCTGTTTCTGATATAACGGCCTCCGAGGACATCTCTCCCGAAGATAAGCAGCAACAGATATATGAACTGGTAACCAGTGGGCTGCTTGCTGCGGTGCCTTCATCTCTTCTGGGGGATACTTCCAAGTATTCTGTACTTGACGAAAAAGGTGCCACCGCATACCTGGACTATATGCTTCAGAGACAAATGCCCTCTATTACAGACTCTACACTGACTGAAATAGTCAGTGAGTTGAAGTCGGGATCTACTTCCGAGCTGGTTCCTACTATGGAAAAGCTGATTACCACTCTGGAGGCTCTGGCGGAGAGTCTGCCTTACTCACTTTCTACGTCCAGTGATAAGGAAAGCAGTAAGGATCTTTCAGGCGTCCATAATACCCTGAAAGATATAGTGGCAGCTCAGGAGCAGCTGTCCGGAAATCTGGTGATCCTTGAGACCTTGGTTCATCAGGACCTGATCCGAAGGTAATTTCTAACGGCAAGATCTTTGTTTATAGGCTAGTCTGTATATGATTACATACACAGGGGTGATTATATGAGCATTACTAAGAGCGCACTGACTTCCATAATAGATGCCGTTTCCGTTAGCGGGTCCGGAGATACTGAAGAGAGCTCCGTTTACAACGTAGCGGATGCAGTTGCAGCCTCCTTTGAGCTTTCTCTAGGGTTTGCCAGTGATCCGACCACCGGTACTGTGAAGCTGGAGATAAGGTCTATGCTGGACGGCACAAACACCTCCAGTTATCCTACCGTAGAGGCTTTGTTTTCTCCACGGGGATCTATTCTGTGCCAGCCCCTGGTTGTTGACTGTGTAGGGCTGACAAACTTAATGGCCATAGTGACCAACGACACAGACCAGGCCGCTACGGTTACGCTAAAAGCACTTAAGACGACCATATAAGCCTCTACAGGGGGCAGCCGATGCTAAATATATCTTATCCATTCCGAAAGCTGTTAACCATAACCCAGTCTGGAAACGACCTGCTTCCCGATCATCAGGTATGCTTGAACATTCCTTATATGGTTGGAATGCAGAGCACCTTTACCGATTTGTGTTTTGAAGATGTGTTTGGTCGCCACTGTCCTCACTGGGTTGAGAGCTATGAGTATGGGGTAAGCGCTAAGGCCTGGGTAAGGGTCCCCCTAGTAGGCAAAAACACTCAGTTATTTTTGAAGTACGGAAACCCTGTGGTTAACCTGTCTAACAGCGACGCCACTTTCCTGCTTTTCGATGACTTTCCGGGAAACAGCCTGAACTCAGATAAATGGAGCGAGGTCTCCGGGTCAAACATAACCGTTCAGAATTCCAAACTGATTCTCAATAAAACCAGCAGTAACGTATCCGGTGTGAGGGCTACCAGCCCTGTGTTCAGTAATGAAGTTGAGTTTGAGATCAAATACAGTACCTATACTGCCATAAAGTATTCCTTCTATTTCAGTCTTCGTAATTCGTTAGCCGGCAGTTCGGGAGTAATTGTTTACCACGAAACAACCGGTGGGCGTAAGTTATGGATAATGGACACTTCTGGCAACTACGCACAGAGTAACATAAACACTCCACCTGAGGGGCCTCTTACTTTCCGGATAAAGAGGAATACCTCTTCAGGAGCTGTTCGAGTTTATTATGACGACTCCTTGATACTCTCCAAAACAGTAGACTCCTATAGAAACAGCCCGATCTACTTCGGTATGGAGTACGGTGACTCAGCCGATTCGGCGACCGGGACTGCCGAGATAGACAGCATTATAGCCAGAAGCTCCACAGATTCTACCTTTGAGCTTGCGGAGGTTCAGGACTCCCCGGAACGCCGGTTATGGTACTTTGAGGAACCACCACCCCAAGAGCATAACCTTCACATTACCGGGAGCTCTCACTTGCTGCAGTTCTTCCCGGTCCGTATATACATACCTGAGAGCATTAATGTCTCTAACTGGGATAAGCTTGATTTTTACCAGGGTGAGGATCAGCTTGCATACTGGTACGACGAGGGGCGTTATGTTTGGGTAAGGGTGCTGGAGATACCAACCCAGGGTGCCGATATTACTATGATTGTAGGTCAAACCGGAGACCAGGACCCTGAAAAGGTGTTTTCTGATTTCGAGGAGCACGAGACTCCTTTTCAGCTAGGGCCTGCGGAGGGCGATGATGTCTACTATCTACAGAGACAGGTATCTGTACAGCACTGTATTCGTGTGCGCCTTACGGCTCTGTCTTCCGTTATAAAGTTTGACGTTGGGTTTGCTAGTAATCTTACGTACACGCACCTGGGGTATCACTTTGACAGTAATAACTCCACACTCTATGGGTTCTACACCTCTCCTCCCTGGTCCAGATTTGATTCCCAAGGGTCTTTGGTGTCTGCTGAAGATATGGTCGGCTATGTTGAGTTTGAAGTAAAGAACGAGACCATAAGAGCTAAGTGTGGTGGTGGTCAGTGGAGCACGTCGAGTGGATCGTCCTTAATCAACTCTAGCGCCTACCTTTCGACAGTCGGTAACGACAACTGGGTAAAGTTCGATCAGGTGCTTGTGTATAAAACGGTTTCCGGTAAAAAGCCCGTGGGCTACTTCTACATAGGCACTAAAGACTGTGGGTTCTCTTTAATCAACTCTCTCGCTCTAAGTAAAGAGTGTGAGTTTTCTTTAATCAACTCTCCCACCCTAAATAAAGACTGTGGGTTTGCCTTAAGTGCTATAGTACCCGAATCCGACTTCAGAGAGTGTGCCTTTACACTGATTAAGCCTATAACTGCAGCTAAAACTCAGGCATACAACCTTGTGTGTGCCAGAGATATGAGTAAGAGCTGCGGTTTTGAGATCACAAGCGCCCAATACAGCAATCTAATAGCCTGTTCTTTCAGTCTAGTGGGGGAAGCTCCTGTAAAGAGCAAGAACGCAGCCTTCCAGCTAACCAGACAGGTTATACATAAACCCCTTGAATTGCGACTTATAGCTACATCCTCAGCAAGTAAGTCCTCTGGCTTCTCTTTGGCTGAATCTTTGGCAATAGATGAATTTGGGGCCACTGTTTCCTTTACCGAGGTGACCTCCTCTTGTCAGCCTATCCTGGTCTCGGCTATTACAAAGAACGCGGGTTTCGCTTTCGGTGTACCCAGTGTCGAGGTACCTGAGTTAGAGCTATTCACGTCGGCTACTGAGGTTCCTGTTTCAGTCGTTATACACCTTCACAAAGCCTCTACTAAGTCCGCAGGGTTCGCTTTTGAGGACGCAAAATGGGTAATTCTGGTAAACACCAGCCTCCAGATTTCCCCTAAAGCTCTGGAATCTAATGCAGCTGCTATTTTACATAAAGAGCGCAATAAGGATTCCGGGTTTGAGATCGATGAGATCATCCCTGTACAGCTTAACAGCGTTACTATAAATAATTCCGAAGTCTGGACGACAGCCCTTCGGTTTGTAGTAGTGCCCGGTCTCGGGTCTGGTGGCGACGCTCACAGACTAAGTAAAAAGCTGTCTTTCGCCATAGAACACGACACCCCCTATGATGATACCTCCGAAGAGTACTTTAGCCGGATAAACGGGTACCTTCACCCTTATGACTTCTCCCCGGTTAAGCATAAGCACGATGATTTTTATCCGACTAAGAACGAGGTAGTCAGCACCTATGCCCTGGACACCACAAAGGTAATTGCGGGGGACACAATAGTACCTGCAGACCGCGGTGGTTCGGCCTTCCAGTTGGTTGTAATCACTTCTGACAACCTAGCCTCCTGGCAGAGCGGAAGCCGACAGCTGTCCTGGACCTTCAGGTGGGAGCACCTCGGGCTAGGTTTCGGTCCCATAGGGCTGACTTCTAACGTTACCAAAGCCTCGTACACGCTTGACCTAAAGACATTTATGAGGCTGTATCTGGCTATTGTACAGGGAAACCTCGCACAGGCGTCTTCTGATGTTCAGAACATCTGGGCCACTTACTTCGATCAAGTAGCTTACTTCTATAAGCACGGTACCCTTGACGGGCACCCCGGCGGTGACTATTCAGCTACGTGGAATCTAACGGTCTGGAACAGCGCAGGTGCGGCTAATAACGCGTGGAATACCCCGGCAAATAGAGGTTACCTATACACCTCTCGCTGGGATCCACACAGGTTCGATCTTTTCTTTTACCGGAAGCACCCGGCCTACTTAGTTGCGGATTATCACGTTAAACTGCCCGCTATCGGGGGAAAGACCCCGAAGGTAGTAACCGCAGTCGCTTTCCCGGGCGGAGAAGTCCCGTCCAGTATGGATATTTCCACTATGGTCTCCTCTGACTACACAGGGCAGTCTTTAATGGGTCGCAGCATAATATCCAGGGCCCACACAGGGTTCTCAATACGGGGTATTAACGGAGACACCGTCATTGTCCGTAGTTTTGGGAAACCCTTTTACATAGTGGCTTTGATTACGTTTGACAATACTTTCGATACCATAGACGAATGGGATACCTCCCCTGACCGTTTCCTTAAAGGTACTAAGGAGCTTAAGAGCTCTCATACACGGGTAGCGGCCAGCTTTAGTATAAAACCGTGGCTTGTGGGGTGATGGAGTGTCGCGATTAAGAGATAGAGTCGTCACTAAGTTGAAGAACATTACGTACAGCTTTGTAAGCAAAGTTAAGGACTCTCTTAACTTTGCGCAGGTTGTGCTTGCTCAACGTATCCACCTACACCCTGACTATATGGAAAAGGGGGACTATCCGCTCACGAAGAGGCTGAATGAGCTTAAGGCAGAGCGCTTCTCTCCTCAAGACCACGAACATCCTGAGTATTTACCCAAAGATACTCCTGCACTAGACGCAGCCGCTCTGACCGGTGTTATAGGAGGACTTATAGAGGACCTCGACCATAAGCATCCTACTTATCAGACATACATCAGGACAGCGCCTAAAGAGGTGCGGTCGGCCAACCGGATAATAACCGATGAGGAGCTAATTGTGCTCCCTTCCGTGGATAAGGCACGGAGGTTGCACGATCACCCACAGTACATAAGAAAAGACGGCTATGTGCCGCTTACCCGAAACTTTGCTAGTTACTCGAAGAAGGGTAACCGGCTTTTGTATTCACCGCAGGCTTTTGCCCGGAGACTACACGATCACGACTGGGACTACTACCCCAAGGACGAGGCTCTAGTCAAGTTTGCTACCAGGGCCGAGAGCTTCTTCAGGGCAGAAGCTGTGGCTCCCAGAGCATCGAGTGCAAAACTGAAGCTGCTTATGTTTGAAATAGATAATGCGGCTCCTTACAGTGTTTTAATTGACTACCCGGTTAAGTACTTACCTTTGAAGACTATGGGAGACCTGGAGTTTGCCATACTGAAGGCCGTTACTAAAGAGGAAGACGACAGTCTCGACCTGAGGGAGTATTACAGTGTAAGTGATCTCATATTTATATACGGTACAGAACCTAATGATGTTGCGGAAGCGGCTTACCATAACGCTATTTTGTCCCCGCGAACGCTTCCGGTTGTCCACGACGGCACTTCCCTACACATAAAGTCCTTGATCTCTGTCGCGGGGTCTGCCGGTATGTTGCGTTACTTTAACTGGGTAGAAAGACCAGACGAAACGTTTCAGACAGCTGCGGAGTTTGCTGTAGCTTCTGACTACCCGCTGGGAGTCATAGCCGTTGACGAAGCCTTCTCTCTGCGTTCATACAGGGCCGCTCAGTATGCACCTGATGTTCTCATAGACCCTCCTAATCCTACCAGACTGATTGTAAACAGAGAGCCTAAGTTTCCCGTTGATACTACCGAAGCCGACTACGCATATAACCACACTGGCGGTGATATTATACCCGCCTCTGATGAGCGTGTTTTCTTCCTACACGAGGAGAAGAAGACAGGAGGGCCTGCTATATATGTAGACGTAGGCACCTCCGACGAGATCGCAGATGCAATGGAGAATTTCTTTGGTGATTCCGCTGTTCTGATTATGAACCCGGCCACTGTCAATATGAAACTAAGGTTGAATATGGTGGCTAAGGATGCGCCGGCCAACAGCGGCACAATACCGGAGACGGTTACCGTGCCTGAGTCTCAGACTATTATAGACCCGGCGGGTAACTTCAGCATAATATCGTTGAACACCGCACTTCAGAGTATGAGCGATCACGACTATGTTTACGTCCACCTTGGTCGGGTCAGTTTCAAAAATAAGCTGTTTGCTAACCTGGCTATCTTGTGGTTAAGGCTGTTCGGGCTTTATGACCAAGTGATAGCAGGAGTGCAAAACAGCATAACCTTCTTTATAAACAACCTTCTGGCAGGGCTGTATCCACTGCTGATAAAACTTCCCGACATCTGGTTAGGCCCTGGAGACCCCCCTGATGACGACTACAAGTATATAAACCTTGCACCTATTATAGATGCGTTAGACTTTATCATAACCCCTTTGCTGGAGGAACTAAACAAAATTCAGGAGTTTTGGGATGGACTTGCGCAGATCCTGAATGATTTTAGGATCGATCTCCCACTGGGCCTCCCTCCAATAGACCCTATACCGGACATTCCTTACTTTCCGTGGGATGTTCCTTCCGGGGAGGAGTGGGCGGCGCGAAATCCCAAGATTCTGCTGCCCTGGATAGCTTTGTGGATACTTGACGGTTTTCAGTTGGGGTACCGGATACCTCTTATGGAGAGTACCGCTTACGGTAATCGTATAGAATCTTATGTACTTTTCAAGAGAATGAAAGTAGGGCACCTTAAGGAGCTCTATACAAGGTTTAATTCTCTGAGTCTGTTTGGCACCTCCCCGCTTGTGGTGGGGGAGAATGTTATCAATCCGAGTTTGCTGTTTCTTCCCTTGAACCTTAAAACGCCGACTCCAGTTACAATCCAGTCTAACGTGTATGCAACCATAGCCAACCACGCAATACAGCTTGAAGGGTACAGGATTCATCACGCGCAGGTTGTGCCCGGACGGGGCACGGTCTCTTACTCTTCTGGCGTGGACCAGGACATACCCCCGGTTAATAAGTCACACCACGTTTTAGGAGCGGCAGGCTCTAAAGCGATAAGAACTTATGTCCCCACCAGTTACGGGCACTTAGGTCCTAAACTGATAGGCTTTCTCGGTAATGAGGCTCTTGTAAGGTCGGGTGGGCAGCCTTATGTACTCTATCTCTGGGTCACAGAGTCAACGGCATAGGTCATCGTAAGCTGCCATAATTGCACTTGGAGGCTTATATGAAAACACTTGGGCTCTTGAAGGAAAAACACCTGAATTATCTGCTTGCTACAAAGGCCCGTAAACACAGCTCAGAGTTTACGGTTGCTTCTTTGTTTTCCAGCATAGTTTCTTCAGGCTCTAGTGTTATGTCTGACTTACTTTCTGGTGATTTGATACCTTACACCAGAAATACCCACCTTCTGGGTGAAGGTGTAACCCCCGCTGATTTAGCCGAAGCAGAACATAAACACTCCGAATATCTGAGGCTTGACCAGGTTAGTGCCGGTATAGGACTGGTTGCTCCAGTACCGGAACCTGAAGAACCTGAAGAACCTGAAGAACCTGAAGAACCTGAAGAACCTGAAGAACCTGAAGAACCTGAAGAACCTGAAGAACCTGAAGAACCTGAAGAACCTGGTGAGGAAGAAGAGCCGGAATACATCCTCATAGGCCCTGCTGGCTTGGCCCTGCAAAGACACGAACATCCTTACGTTAAGAGGACAGAGGCCTCCCAGCGCTCGTATATGCTGGGTAACGTCGTCCCTGGCGGGTTCTCGCCTAAGCTACACGTCCACGACGATAAGTACCACCTGAAGGTGGTAGATAATGCCTACAAGATAGGGGGGAGGTCCTATCGTGAGTTCTCCCCAGCAGAGCACGACCACGGGTACTATTACCACAGGTACCAGCACGATGATCCTGTAAAAGAGGCCGAGTTGTTTTGGGACCCGAGGCTTGAGATCCCCATACTTCCTGAGGACCTTGCTCCCAGGGTACATAAGCACCCAGACAGGTACTTTGAGAAGCCGCAGGCTGACGACATCTTTCTTGAAAAGAACAGTCCGTACCCCAACGGGGCTCTCATAAAACTAAGAAAACTTAATTATAATATAGCGTCTGCTGTCTCTTCTGTGAGCGCCGGTTCTACCAACTTTACTAAACTATGTCTGCCTGGCTTGAACAAAGACATAACTTCTAATGTGTTTTCCGCTGTACAGACTGCTTCTGCAGTAGACAGCTACTATGTTATGCCGGTCTATGTGGACGTCTTTGTCTATCCGGGCAGCTATGTGTCTATGACTCTTCCCTATCCAGTACGAGCTGTACTCCCCGCTTCGTATGCTTTTGAGCTAGATAGAAAAGCGGGGGCTCAGGAATATGTTTACCCATTCTGGAAAGGTAACACCTTTGGTGTGTACCTGTATGACTACCCAGACATAGAGGAAAGCCCTTATGTAAGGCTGCTTGTGTTTCTGGAGGTGCCTTTCGATAAAATAAACCTGAAGCCGGAGGTGACCCCTGGTGACTGGGGCGTGCCTGGCATAGAATATCCCTCAACTTATCTGAACAGGAGAGCTCAGCTATACGGAATGGTTCTGCCTCCGGGTGAGTATGACCTAGGTCTAACTATGAATCTTAATTTCAAGGTTTGCTGGCTATCACCTGACGGCGAATTCTATAAGGCTTTTGTGGCGTCGTGCAATCCAGGTAATGAGTGGCCTTTGGAGATCACGCAGTCCGGTGAGGTCGTCGTTCGTACATTTGAGGACGTCTTCGATTCCCAGTACTGTGCTATTAGGGTGCGTACCTTCACAAACGCTTTTGATAGCCAAAGCGCTGCTGTGAGGGTCTCCAAATTCTCCAATGTGTTTGCAACACAAAACGGAGCCACTAGGGTCTCCAAATTCTCCAACGCTTACAAGACTCAATTTGCTTCTGTGCGTCTTGGTAAGTTCTATAAAGCTACTCAAATGCTGTCCTGTGAGATACACACTAAGAAACTGACTCAAATTGCAGGTTTCCGCGATCAGGTCTGTTCCATTTATCTGAAGAAGATAGTGACCTATAACCACACAAAGAGTCAGAGTTGTGAGGTGGGTGTATATCTCCCAACCACTACCGCTAACTCTATCAATCAGTCGGGACAGGTTTACTTAGGGGTTATCGGTGATAGTGCTCTTGCACAAAGCTGCCAGGTCAACCTTCAGGTGCCTGCAGGCCCTGTGGTTCTCGATGAGGGCGCACAGTTAAACGCTACTGTGTACGTTGATATAAACCGAACATACGAAATGAGCATCAGCGGGGCTGCTGCAGAGCTTACTGATTATCAGGTTATGGTAGAGGTTCCCGGAAGCATCTCTGTTCCGTCCTTCACCAACCTTGACTTCTACCAGGGCGCTACTAGACTAAACTACTGGTGGGAAGGAGATCGTGTGTTGTGGGTTAAGGTACCTACTATACCTACTTCCGGTACCACAATCACTATGTATGTAGACCAGGCAGGTCTATACTCGGGTGACAACACCTTCCTGTTCTTCGATGACTTCTCATCGTCCCTAAGTTCCTCCAAGTGGGTTAAGAATGAGGAAGTCTATACTGTCACTAACAACAAGCTGTACGCTTCCGTACCCTCGGCCTCCAGCGGTGTTCTGACAACCCATAATAAATACAGTAACTGTGTTTTCCACATAAAAGCTAAGTTGTCTGCCGATAACAGTGCCAGCTCAAGAGTGCTGTTCCCCACATCCAGGAATTACTCGAGTTCAGCAGAGGAGGTAGGCTCTCAGCGTGCCATTTCGGGCTACGGAGGCTCTTTTGGTCTACAGATTGCAAATGATTCATTAATGAGCGGTGTTACCCTAACCACGGGAGACTGGTTATACTTCACCTACAAACTCCCCACTTCGGGGAATGCTGTGGCCCACGGACACAAGGTAGGACAATCTGCTAACCAGTCCAATAAGACTGCAGAACCTACTAACAGAGAGGTTTACCTTGGAATACGGCAGTGGATAGCTAGCACAGGTATTTACGATTATGTGTTTATAAGAAAATACTCCGCCACCGAACCTGTGGCCTCCTTCGGGTGATACTATGAGACTGCTTAAGGTACTTAAAGACAGGGTTCTTTTGTATCTCGAAGCACAGTTGGCGGGTATGAAGTCTGAAGAGTCCGCAACCGGCGCTTTCCTGACACTTGCCACATCCATAGACACTGGCCTTATGTCAAGAGTACTCAGTGCCGACTACATAGAAACGGTGGAGGACAGCGATACCGTTAACGATATAAGTGCCGACGCCTATGCCAGACACAATCACCTGCATCCCCAATATCTCCGTCTAGAGAATGCGGACACTGCTACCGGGTTTGATACCGGGGAAGCTCCTTCAGATATAGCTTATGCTCCACACTTTCACGATATCTATTATCGAAAGGGGTTTAAGGTGGACAAGTCTAGGCGCTTAACGGGACGAATACCGCAGCTCTTGGCTCCCGCGGAGCACGAGCATCCTAGCTATATACCTAGAGACGAGGTCGTAGATCGGGCTTACAGAATAGACGGTATTACAGCCGAAGAGTTATCACCGGCAGACCACGAGCACTCAGAGTACTACGGCAGGACAGAGACCGTCACCTCTGCTGACAGTTTCATAGCCGCTGATGGGCTGGTCTTGCCAATAGAGGCTCTTGCTTTGGCTGAACACGCGCATCCCGATCAGTACTATAACAAGAGGGAAGCCACAGGCCTGTTTGTGCACGACCAGATCTTCGGTAACACTGAGGAACTAGAAATGGTCGCTATCAGGGTTTCTTCTGTGGAGCTTGGGAGTATGGGGGCTTCGGTATCCCCAGGGTCGGCTGACTACAGTTATCTACAGGCACCTCACGGACTAACGGGGTTCTCTTCCAGCGCAGTCTTGACTTTGCCGGTATCTAGCTCCGCGGCCAGAACAACCAACTATGTGTGTGCTGAACTCCACGACCTATGGGTAACTCCTGGTAGTTTTGTGAACATTTCGTTACCCTCAGTAATAATGGAAGGTCCTTCCGGAGGTACGGTGCTAATGACCCCGACCATTCAGGGTGTAATACCCTCCGTTGAGGTCCTTGGGGCTTCAGGCGCGGTGGAAGGTAAGAGCGAATGGGTTTCTATATACTTCTCTGGTTCTTCTTTCTCCGTACGGGCCTTTAATTTTCAGGATGCGATCTCTGCTCTGAAGGTCAGAGCATTGGTTTTGTACTCCAGAAACTTCGTATAGGAGGTTTAGTATGAAAGTACTTTTTACAGCTGCAGACTCAGATACTCCTCCAGCCGGGGGCAGTAGAGTCATATACAATAAAAACTCCGGTAAGGTATATGGTCTGTTGAGAATAGCCAGGGGAATGCCCGGGGTATCTGAGGGAGACGCCTACATCGATTTTAAGGAAGCGCCTGAGGATATAGCGCCTTTGCTACACACCGGGGCTTTTATGAAGGGTTCTTATCTGTGTGCCGGATGGGATCCCGCACCTTCCAGACAGGTTTACAACGTAAGTAACCTGCTTCCTACAACAATCGCCATTAAGGCACCCGCATCCAGCGCAGAGAGTGTTCTTATAGAGTACTACACTGTTGAGTCCTTCGACGAAACGGGGATTCTGGTGTCTCATTACTATGACGCTCTCGATGAAACCAGAGAGCTAAAAGTTAAGATGACCACAGATTATATGAAAACTTCCGGGATGTACCTGGTCCGGGTTCAGCATCCGGAGTTTGGAAAACTGACATTGAAGGTAGATATGGTGGTTACTGAAAAGCCCTCAAGAAATGCTCCTGCAAACCCTGTAACAGCTCTTACTGATCCGGAGCAGCTAGTAAGCAGTGTTAGGGACACAGAAGCCTACAAGTCAGTTATAAAAGCCACAGGTAAACCTACTAAGGACCTGGGAGGTTCTCTGGGCTCCCTGCTCGAGGACGCTCTGCTTAACGGCAGGTCCGTGGATGCCGATAAGATTGCCCAGGAGATCAACGCCACTATCCAAGACATAGGAAATAAGCTGCCAAAGGAGGGCCTAAGTAATGAAGAT
>Ga0334886_1003439_pt1 | contig 14124 bp, 13 predicted proteins | sample GraSluR1_MG_9_FD_207232 | JGI IMG/M metagenome (GOLD analysis project Ga0334886, IMG submission 207232) | Sludge microbial communities from methane-producing bioreactor in Wageningen University, Netherlands - Granular Sludge_27_06-R1 | ecosystem: Engineered > Bioreactor > Anaerobic >...
GAAGGAGCAGGGTCTTCCACGGGGATTCGCGGGTTGTTCAATGAAACCACAGATATCGCCAACTCCAGCAGATTTCTTAGCGCCCGAGAGATTGAGGACATGAATCAAGCAGGTAGGTACTTTGTTTCCCTGGTTATTGCGTATGATGGGATCGCGGTCGTAGTGAACAAATCCAATCCGATCGAAGAGATTTCTTTGGAAACCCTTAAGGCAATCTATACCGGAACGATCAATAACTGGAACCAGATCGATCCCAGCCTGCCTTCAGGAAGGATCGCCGTCTTTTCCAGGAGCACGGCTTCGGGGACTTATGAGACATGGTCAGAGAAAGTGCTGCTCAATGAACGGATGCACCCGAGCGTTCAAGTGGTTGAATCAACACAAGCAGAAGTTGAAAACATCCGTAGGAATGTCAATTCCATTGCCTATATCGGACTCGGGTACGTGACCGACGAGCTCAAAGTGCTTCGAGTGAACGGGATTTCTTGCACGGTCGATAACGTGCTAACAGGCCTTTATCCAATTTCCCGCCCCTTGTTCATGTTCTTCGACTTGAAACCCTTTGGTTTCAAATGGCCGGATCAAGGCGTTGTCAGCGATTTTATCACCTTCGCCCTTTCTCCCAAAGGTCAGGCTTTAGTTGCCCAGGCGGGATACATTCCTGCGTACGGAGACAAGTGACATTGGTTCATCCATGTGCGTTCCAGGGTTGTGGGTTCAATCACCCACGACCCTGGGTTTATTGTATAACCAAACCTATGATGGAAGGTGAAGGAATTTGAAGAGAAATCGCCCATCGCTTGGTGCTGATTTTTCCAACCATGTTTTTCGTATTCTTGTCTTCATTTCTGCAGCCACTGTCGTACTTTCTCTGGTCGGGATTATCTTTTTTATCGTTCGAGAATCGCTTCCTGCCATGCAAAACTTGGGATTTTCTTTGTTTGAATCCGATTGGTATCCAACGCATTGGGATGCAAGTTATGGAATTGGGATCATGTTGGTCAATACCATTTTCATCGCGGCGTTTGCAGGTGGATTGGTTTGGATTGTCGGTATGGTGATCGCTCTGTATCTTAAAGAATATGCTCGGCCAAAAGAAAGGGAAGGGATTATCCGGATCATCGAATACCTTACAGGGATCCCATCGGTGGTTTTCGGTTTTTTTGGGATTGTGATTATGGCTCAATGGTTGTTGAATGCGGGAGCCTGGACTGGCTTGAACTTCCTCAATGCTTCCATCATGCTTTTTTTGCTAACCTTGCCGATCATGGTGAGCTTAACGTACCAATCCTTGGAGTCTGTTCCCGTAGAGATTCGCGAAGGGGCCATTGCAATGGGATCGAAACCCCTGGGCGTTATGGCAATGTCCATCCGTGTAGCCTTTCCCGGAATCCTCAATGCGGCAATCATCTCGTTCAATCGGATTGTCGGAGAAACGATGATCGTGCTCATGGTATCCGGGGGGAGCAATCTGGTTCCTCAATCGTTTTTCGATCCATTTCGGCCGTTAACGGTTGCCCTAGGAAGCGAAATGGGTGAAGTCGAGCTACGAAGTCTTCATTACAGCACCCTCTTTTTAATTGGGTTTGTGCTGCTCGTCTTTTCCTTTGGACTAACCCAGCTTTCAGCGGAAATCGCAAAGAGGGGCGAGCGATGGTTGAAGCGATAATTCGAAATCTGTTTCGTTTCATCACGTATCTCATCGTTGCGATGGTTCTCTTTGTTCTTGGGTATATTGTTGCTCCGGGGTTTCGGTATATTTTTCAACAGGGGTTTCTCACGGAGTTTCCCCGTTCCGGAATGACAGAGGGAGGAATCTTTCCCGCTTTGGTGGGATCTGCCTTCATGGTTCTTCTCGTTTTTGCGATCAGTGTGCCCCTCGCAATCCTGGCGTCGATCTTCCTATCAGAGTATCTCAAAGGGAGACTTTCCGCGATCTTTCAAAGCATTTGCTCAACGATGACCGCAATTCCTTCGATCGTCTACGGGCTTTTTGGTTTGGTCTTTTATTGTGTCCAATTGGGTATGGGAACCTCTCTTTTGACTGCATCCTTAAGTTTAAGCACAATGACGATCCCCTTCATCGTAACCAGCACGACCGAGTTCCTAAAAGCGGTTCCTGTGGATATTCGGGAAGCAGCGATGTCTTTGGGTGCCAGCAAGTTTCAAGTTTCAATAATGGTCATTCGCGGTGCCTGGAAAGGGATGCTCACAGCTGTCTTGCTCGGAATGGGAAAATCCTTTGGCGAAACTGCGCCCATTCTGATTACAGGAACCGTCTTCTATGCAACTCAACTCCCCAGAAGCATCCACGATCCGGTAATGGCTCTTCCAACAACGATCTACGCGATTGTTGTTAACCTAGGAGAACGGTCCCAATGGATGGCTCAGGGAACGGCCAGTTTGATGGTGATATTTGTCGTGATCATCTATTCAGCCATTCAGATCTTACGAGGGGTGAGAAAAGGATGAACAGATCAAAGTCTCGGATGACGAAGGATTTGACTTGCGAGAATCGGGAAAAGGAGGATATGATAGGGGTTTGTGAAACCGTGTTTCAAGTAGAAAACTTGGACGCTTGGTTCGGAGAAAAACATGTCTTGAGAAAAGTATACGCAGAGTTTCAGTCCTGCGGTATCACTGCGATCATGGGGCCCTCTGGCTGCGGGAAGAGTACCCTTCTCCGGTCCTTGAATCGACTAAACGATTCGGTGCCTACATTCCGGTTGCAAGGGAAGATCCTCTATCGGGATCAAGAAGTCTACGAAATCTCTGATTTGGCGGCTTTTCGAAAGCGTGTGACCATGGTCTTTCAAAGGCCAAATCCTTTTCCCATGTCGATCTTCGACAATGTGGCTTATGGACCCCGATTGCAAGGGGTTCGAGGGAAAACGAACCTCCAAGCCATCGTTCAACAAGCGTTGGAAAAAGCAGCCCTTTGGGATGAAGTCAAGGATGAATTAAAAAAGCCTGCGGTACGTCTTTCTGGTGGGCAGCAACAGAGGCTGTGTATCGCTCGCGCGCTTGCAGTCGACCCCGATGTCATTCTTCTGGACGAACCTACGGCTGCTCTTGATCCGATCGCTACGACGAGGATCGAAAGGCTTTTGGAGGAAATCTCCTCTGAATACACTGTATTGATTGTGACTCATAGTATGGGTCAGGCGCTTCGAATCAGTGATCAAGTGATCTTCATTTATGAAGGCGTCGTTGTCGAGTCTGGCGATACAAACCTTGTTATGGAGAACCCACAACACGAGCTGACGAAAAAATTCTTGACCGGGCGAATTGGATAGGGGAGAAAGGAATGACAAAACGAACGGTCCATTATGAACAACAGGTCGATCTGCTCAAGACAAAGCTGACCCTGTTTCTTGAAGAGATCGAAAATACCTTTGAACGGACGATGAGGGTTCTGAAAACGGGTGAAGAAAAGGACATTCAGAGGATCATCGATGGAGACGAGTTTTTTGATCGATTAAACTTAGAAATCCAAGAAATCGCATATGAAGTGATCGGGAAGTTTAACCCATTGGCTGATGATTTACGGTTTGTGGTGACGGTGGTTCGCTTGGCGGGTGATTTGGAACGAATTGCGGATGAATGCGTGAATGTGGCTCAGACCTCGCGCACCATTCAGAATCGGATTGATGGATTCGCCTCATGGGAATTGCTGGATCAAATGTTAAAATACATCTTAGTTATGTTGAAAGGCATCGTGAATGCTTCCGTATACAAAGATCTGAAACTGGCGATTCGGGTATGGAAGATGGACGACCTAGTCGATCAGCTCCATAATCAAGGGCATGAAGAACTGATTGCTTTAGCCTCGAAAGAAAAAGAGGAACGACGAATCCGGGTTCTCCTTGAAGAAGCTTTTTTGATCCGCCATCTTGAACGAGTGGCGGACCATATAACCAATATCGCTGAAGAACTTTATTACATAGAAACAGGCAAGCAGTTAAAAGATTCGATACTGGGAGGAGAGGATAGGCATGAGCAAACGTAGTATTGTGATGTTCGTAAGTTTGGTATTGATCTTTTTGCCCACCCTTATCGCGATTCAACGGGGAGGGGTTTTGAATGTCGCCATTCCAACCGACGTTGTCGAAACACTTGACCCCCACAAAGCAACCGGCGCCCTAACCTTCGAAATCCTGTATAATGTATACGAACCTTTGTTGGATATGGACGAAAACGGGATGCTCGTTCCGGTTTTGGCAAAAGAGTGGATCATTTCGGAAGACGGGCTTCGATATACCTTTTTCTTGAAAGAAACTGTTTCGTTTCATGACGGGTCCTATTTTAGTTCAAAAGATGTCCAGTACTCTTTTGAACGCATATTGGATCCCCAAACTGTATATCCAAAAGCCTCAAATTATGCGGCGATTGAAACGATTCTTTCACCCGATCCCTATACTGTGGAATTTATCCTACACCAAGTGTATGCCCCTTTTCTTGCCTTGGTATCGAAGATCCATATTGTTCCTTACGGCGCTGACGAAGGCTTAGAGCGTTCTCCGATCGGGACAGGACCTTTTGTACTGAAAGAGTGGAGAAGAGACCAGTATCTGTATTTGGAAGCTTTTCCGGATTACCACGAGAACGAATTGCCTTATTTGGATGGAGCATACTTCAGAGTGATCCCGGATCTTAACGTGCAGGTCCTTTCTTTGAGAAAAGGAGACATCCATGTTATCCCCCGTTTGGATCCAGCCTATATGTTCGACTTGATCAACGACCCCAATTTCACGTACCGAACCGCGCCGATGAATCTTGTCCAAGTGCTTGCAATCAATAATGCGCGCTCCCCACTCACAGACATTCGATTGCGCCAAGCCATAACACATGCCGTTGATCGGCAGGCCCTCATCGATGTTGTGGCGGAAGGGTACGGTAAGCCCCTAACTAGTCACATGCCGACGGGAGATTATCATTCTTTGGACCTTTCTGAGATGTATCCATATGATCCCGCAAAAGCGCGCGCGTTAATCGATGAGATTGGGCCACTTCCTAGACCCTTGGTGATCGCTCTTCCCCAGCCATATCCTTTGCACCAACGGACCGGAGAAGTGATCGGGCAAATGTTGTCCAATGTAGGAATCCCGGTTCAGTTGCGGATTGTTGAATGGGGTACATGGCTTGCCGATGTATACCGCGCGCGGGAATATGATATGACCGTCATCGGCCACCCGGGCGAACCCGATCCTTTCTTGCTGCTGGATCGCTTCTACTCTGATGTAGGAAGAAACTACATGAATTATTTCGACCCTGAGATGGATCAGCTATTGAATGCGTCCTTAGAAGAGGTCGACTTCGATAATCGAGCATTGATCATTCAGCAAATCCTTTATAAGTTAGCAGAGGAAGCTGTAGCGGTATGGATTATGGAACCAGAGGAGATTGTGGGGTTACGGAAAGAAGTTCAAGGCTGGATCATCTATCCCATATATGTTGACGCGTTAAAGAAAGTTTGGTTAGCGAAATAGGTCGTGGAACCTTAGTTTTTCCGTTTGAGTGAGTTCTCGCCATGACCCAGGTTTAAGGGATGGATCCAGAGAAATGGGGCCAATCTGGATCCGATGAATGGATCGCACGCGGCTTCCAACCATTTGGAACATGCGTTTGATTTGGTGGTATTTCCCTTCTATGATTCCAATTTGAATCATGGAGGTATTTTGATCCGGGTTTTCTTTGCATGAGAATTCGACTACCGGGCGACAACGGAACCCATCCGATAACTGGATTCCTTTGAAGAACTCGGTTTCCCAGGATGCATCAAAACCCTCAACAACAACATGATAGGTTTTGTGAATCAAGGAGTGTGGCGAGATGATCCGATGGATCCATCCACCATCATTGGACAGGAGCAAGAGCCCTGTCGCGTCAGAATCCAATCGTCCAGCAATGGAAAGATCCTTTCGATAGGGATGCTCAATCCACTCGTATACAGGAGGCTTCTCGCCCTCACTTTTTCGGCCGCAGATCGACTGAGCCGGTTTATGGAACATGATATAGACTGTGTGATACGGAAAGACACGCTCTCCTTCAAGGGTTACTTGGTCATTGGGCGCATTCACACCATAATCGATTTGCTTTACTATCTGTCCATTAACTGTTGCTTTCCCAGAAAGAATCGCCTTTCTGACCTGAGACCGAGATCCTTTTTTTGCATTAGCCAGAAACCGATCCAAGCGGGTTACCATGATTTTCTTCCTTTTGCTGGTTGGATGCCCATTAACACTTCCGTAGCTTCTTGAATCACTTGTGGATCCAAAGAATAAACAACAACTCCGGAAAGAAAGAGTTTCGGATCCATCCAATCGGGTCGGAGGTACAAAATTACCCCTCGATCCATGATTTGCAATCCATGATCTTTTTGGATGATGGTGGTAGTATCGAAATTCTTCGTGCGTTTGATCAAGGTAATGGAATGGATCAGCAGTTGGATTCGCAATGGATCAGGAGACACTTCGGACCCTTTCCAAGAGAACCGTTTCCACTCATAAGGGTTTTGCATCCATTTGCCATCTGAAGTGACAACACCAAGCCCGGTTTCAATGATAAAGGGGTCCGGCCACTGGTTTTCGTCAATAAGGAGTCCAGGAAAGATCTTACGGGCCATTAATGAACGGATAACCTCGGGGTTGTATCCGTTTCTTAGGTCCAAAACTGGAAACACTCCAGAAGAAAGCGCGCCCCAAGAGAGATCTCTAAGCGTTTGCGCGGTCAAATATGGGGAAGCGGAGAAAGAAAGATTGAAGTCCTCGTCGGCCAATGAAAGGGTTCTCGTTGTTCCGACAACTGCTGCTTCGCAGTTGAACAGAATCGCTTGGTTGCCCAAACATCTTCCAAATTTTTCTACAAGAGAGGATTGATTGACCGAACCCAACACCATCGGCGTAATTTCGGGAAGGATCTCGTGGGGGTGAGCGATAAACAACCGGTACGGCTCTCCGTCAAGATCTAGGTCAAGAATGACTTGAGCTTGAGGAAGAAGCGAGAGAAAGATACCGATCAAAGCAAAGATGGATGCCCGCCAAAGCCCCGCAGTGATCGTTATCCGAGACGACATATTTCGCCCTTTTTTTGACACGAGGATCTGCGTTCCCCATGGCAATCCCTGTTCCGACAACGCCAAATGCTTCCCAATCATTTTCACTGTCTCCTATCATGACACACTGCATCAAACTCCACTCCATAGACCGAGCAAGTTCCTGAATTGCGCTCCCTTTATTGATGTCTTTTGGGCAGATATCCACATAGTTTCGGAAAGAGTTGAAGACATCGGCAAGATCATGTAAAGAAGATTGAATGGTTCGTTTCGACGCTTCAAAGTCATCCTGTGGGGGGATTGCAAGGATTTTTGTTGGTCCAATGCCCATTTCCAATATGAGTTCGGAAAGATCATTCGTTATGCAAAATCGTGTGTCGGCGTGTTGAACATAATCAGAAATCCATTCATTGTGCTCTGTAACGTATATCTGATCATTGAGATAGATTTGATAGTGAAACCCCAATCGGTTCATCCGGGTTATGATTTCCAGCGCGTCTGATATTCCCATTGGATGATGGAATGAGGGGCAAGAATCGTTCGAATCCATATGGATCATTGCTCCGTTATAAGAAATTATGGGAAATGTTGTCCCAAAATGTGCTTGTGTGAACCGTTTCATCGATTGAAACATCCTTCCACTACAGAAGACCACGTCAATACCGTTGTTCCGCAAAGTTTGGATTGCATGGGGTAACCCACTACCTAGCTCTCCTTGACTGTTGATCAAAGTTCCATCAATATCAAGGAAAAGGTGTTTTGCATGGATGCTGTTCATATGCTAATTTTCCTCCATAGGGTTGAGTGAGAGTCTAAGATGGATTTTGGTTCTTCGTCCATCGCTTCGGATATCCTCTTGATCAATTTCTCCGCGGATAGCCCGACAAAATCAAGCAACTGGTTTCTACTCCCATGAGGAACAAACTGATCAGGGATGGCATAATGGTGAATGCTCCAGATCTTTTGGGCTAAATCGGGTTTGGTCTCGATCAATTCGGCGATGAGGTATTGTCCAAATCCGCAAATCCGCGCGCCTTCCTCTAGAATAAAGATCCTTTGTGGATTGGGCCGAGTTAGGATATGGGAGATTGTCTCCCAATCCAATGGCTTCACTGAGCTGCAATCCACTACAGTTAAGTAGTCATAAAACACGTTTTGGACTTTGCGGGCAACGGAAAACATACTACCTACTGCAAAGATCACGGCTTTTTGCTCTTCTCGCTTTTTGGCCAAGTATACGTCCCATCGTTCTGGGTCTTTCGGGTCTTCAAAGTAGGTTTCTACGGGCAAACAAGGCAATAGTTCCTCTTCCCGAGGGTACCGTACAAATAGTGGCCCGCTGCTATGCCATCCTTTCGAATGGAGGTGACCCATAATCCGAATCAAGTTGATGATGCTTGATGGGCTATAGATGCGAGAACCAGGAATGGGTAGAGAAAAAGAAATATCAAAGATCCCATGGTGTGTCGGTCCATCTTCTCCGACAATTCCCGCGCGATCCACAAGGAAGAGTACGGGTAGTTTTTGAAGGGCGATATCATGAACCAATTGATCATATGCTCTTTGCAAAAAAGTTGAGTAGACGGCAAAAACTGGATGATAGCTTTTTTTGGCTAAAGCGGCGCTGAAAATAGCGCAAAGCGATTCAGTAATTCCAAGATCATACAGTCGATCGGGAAATGTTTGTTTGAACAAACCAAGGCCAGTTCCCTCTTCCATCGCGGCTGTAATTGCGATTAGTCGGGGGTCCTTTTTTGCCCAATAGCATATAGCCTGTCCCATCGCTGAACTATAAGCGGTTTTTTTCTCAGGGGAACCGTCTGATGGATGGGGATCAACCTTGCCGATTCCGTGAAAGAGAACGGGTTGCTTCTCAGCTTCGGAATATCCCTTCCCTTTGCATGTGTGGACGTGGATAATCGTCGGTCTTTGATAGTCTCTTTTTAAATTGTCCATAAGGGCAATCAAAAACTCAAGGTCATGTCCGTCGACAGGCCCAATGTATTTCCAACCCATATTTTCGAAAAAACTCTGGGGAAGGATCGTATATTTGCATGCGTCCCGAATCTTCTCCAGACCCATCTCAATTCCATCCAAATGAGTATGCTTAAAAAAGGTTTTTAGTCGATCCTTCATACCAGCATAACTCGAACTGGTTCGAAGAAGCGCAAAACTTCTGGCAAAAGCCCCCACATTCTCATGGATGGACATACCATTATCATTGATGATCAATCTCAGATTGCTTTTCAGTTGAGATGCCAGATTCAACGCTTCAAGTGAAGGGCCTGAAGTTAAGGCTCCATCACCAACAACAGCGACGATGTTTCCGGTTTGATTCGAATGCCTTTTTGCCTGTTCAAACCCCAATCCGGCTCCAATCGCGGTCCCTACGTGCCCAGCTCCGAATGTGTCAAAAGGGCTTTCTAAAATGCTTGTGAAGCCGCTGATGCCACCTAAGGTTCGAAGGGTGTTAAACTGATCCGCTCTACCGGTAATGATTTTATGAGCGTAGGATTGATGGCCCGTATCCCAGACAAGAACGTCTTCTTCCGGGAAATCGAAGGATCGATACAAAGCGATTGTGAGTTCAACTACGCCCAAATTGGAAGCGAGATGACCGCCATTTTTTTTTGTCGTTTCAATAATCTGATTTCGTATCTCTGCTGCGATCTGCTGAAGATCCTTCAGATCCCCCTGCTTAATCCGAGGGATCATTGTCTGGAGGGTTCTCAGATCGGGTGTCATCCGCTACCTCCAATTCCTTCATCATGTCGTGAACTTGGACTTCTGCTTTGGATAGAATGCTTTCTGCTTGTCGAAACGCATCCACACCTTCACGAAAGATCTCAAGAGTTCTTTCCAAAGAAAGATCTCCTTTCTCCAATGCTTGAACCATGCGTTCAATTTCATTCATCAATTCTTCAAAAGAGTAAGAAGCCGGTTGGTTATCCCGTGATTCAGGCATCAATTTCTCCTTTTCCGATGACCTTTTCAACAATCGAAACCACTCGGCCATCCCGCATTATGATTCGAATTTGGTCTTTGGGTTTCAGTGATTGGGATTCGGAAATAATAGCTCCGTCTTTTTCCACCCAAGCAAATCCCCTTTGAACCGTTCGTAAGGGGTGGAGGGAGTCGAAAGCTTCTTTATACCCATGTAATCGGGTTTTGAATACGGATATGCTGTGGATGGGCGTATTCTTCTGTAAACGGTTTTTCCAATGATCGCTTCTTTGTATTGATCGTTCCCAGGTTTGTCGAACACATTCCTTCATGGTTTCTCGGAGTCGCTCCGCTTTCAGTCTCTGTCTTTGGAGACGCAAATCCGGCCGATGGATCCGGATTTTCCCTCTCAGGATCCTCAGGTTCTGCTTTTTCTTTGCCCACTGTGTGGTAATTTCCTTTGCGGATCGCTGTATGGATAAGAATGAATGATAAATCTGTTGGTGCGCATCTGGTACCGCGAATGCAGCAGCTGCTGTTGGAGTCGATGCGTAGTAGTCTGCGGCGAAATCGACCAACATATTGTCTGTTTGATGCCCGACACCAGTAATAATCGGAACTTTCGAAGAACGTACAGCGCGAACCACTTTCTCTTCGTTAAATGGCCAAAGATCTTCAAGAGAACCCCCACCCCGTGCGACAATTATGAGATCGACTTTATGCGATTGAGCGGATTCGATAGCGCTAGCGATTTCGTCCTTTGCGGTATTTCCTTGCACCGAAGTGTGGAACAAGCACAGTTCCGCAAATGGATACCGATTTTGGAATACTTTTATCATGTCTTGTAACGCCGCAGAACTACGGGACGCGACAAGACCGATCCGATGGGGGCACTTCGGGAGCAGTCTTTTTTGCTCTTCTTTGCGGGGAATGATCCCTTCCGAAATCAACCGATCTTTGAGGTGTAAGAATTGAATCAGTAGGTATCCTTCCTGAGATAACACCTCAAAAGAATCCGCATAGAATTGCAGTTCTCCTTTTTTGGCATAGATATCGATCCGACCACCGAGCAAAGCCCTGATTCCGTCATTCGCTTTATCCTTTATCCATTTAGGAACCCCAAAATACACACACTTAATCAAGGCATGCTCATCCTTCAAAGAAAAGTAGGCATGGGGTCCATAGACGTTAAAACCGGAAACCTCTCCTTCCACTTGTAGGCTGTTTCGAAGAACCGGATGCTGGCTGAACGAATATCGAATCGATTGGACTAGTGATGAAACGGAAAAGACGCTCATTGTCCCTCCAAACCTTTAACAATAGCCTATTGACATACCCCCTCAGGGTATGGTATACTTTACAATACGAAACCGGTAAAGGAGTGATGACTATGGAGAAAAAAATAACAATCTACACAACACCCTCATGCCCGTATTGTACCACAGCCAAACAATACTTTCGGCAAATGGGTTTGTCCTTTCAGGAAAAAGATGTGTCCAAAGACCAAAGAGCGGCACAAATGATGGTTCAAAAAACAGGGCAAATGGGGGTTCCTGTAATTGAAATTGGATCGGACTATGTCGTGGGATTTGACAAAGCCAAAATCAACAGATACTTAGGTAGATCCGTTTGAAGATGGCTTTTGGGCTAAATTGTCAATGGTTTTTTGAATGAAATCGTCTGCTTTTTCCATATTGAGCGTATATGAGGATAAAGCGAATCGAAACGTTTGAACCAATTTCCCTTGACCCAGTGTTATTGATTCTTCTATAATCCGTTTTGCTATGCTCTGAAGACGCTCTTCGACAGATGCGTCATTTGATTGTAGGAAAAATAACAAATAAGATTTTTCGGAATATTTGCACAGAAGATCGGAAGACCGAACACCCTGTTGAAGGATGGTTCCGATTTTCTGTTCCAAACCTTCCATAAATCCAATCCCGAACTGTTCCAGCAACTGGGGTAATTCATTTAGTTCTAAAATACTCAAGATTCCCGGGCTTTGATATCGGTGGCATTTATCCATTTCTTTCTCAAGAAGATCTCTGAAAACATCGAATCGAAGCAATCCACTTCGTGGATCAATCTGACCTTTTGAGGCGAGTAAGCAAAGAGTTACGATCGTTTGTGCACCGAGGCGAAGCATTTCACGATGGACCTGATATTCATTTTCGTTGATCTCATTTGAAGGTAGGATTTTTAGAGTATATTCTTCATAGTGATATCTAACGCTAATCATGTCCGAATAGTTTTCGGAGGATACACCCCATCGTTCGACGATCTGTTGATCTTTTTCCATAACGATCGATTTGAAAACCGGGGATTTCAAGAAAACTGTTTCCATCATCGATGAGAAAACCGTTCGCACATCATATTGGTGCTCAAGAGACAGGCGTGCCAATACTTGATACATAGCATTAATCCCTCTGTTGTACTCCATTTCACGATTCCCGAGTTCTGAGACTCTCTTGGTTAGCCTTTCTATTTCTTTTTGAACCGTTCCTTTTCTTTTTACATGGTTGTTCCACTCCTGGAAGATCGGTTCCCAACCCTCCAACAAGGAAGTGCCTTCGGGAAAAATGAGGGACTTTTCATTCCGGATCGCTCGTTCCAAGTTATCAATACTCGTAGCAACCTTCCGGCTTTCTTGGGAGGCGTATGAAGAAATATGAATGAAGAAAACCAGCCCGATGATAAACGGAATCAATACATTCAAAAACGATTGGAGGATATCAGGAGAAAGGAGCCCGAGTTGGAATACCCGGAACTGGTTCCACTGGTATTCTCGGTAGTAGAATAAGGAACCATGGATGATGAAGAATGGATTATTGAGAACGGTAAACCTCTGAAGAGAAAAAAAGTCAAAAGGCTCTTGAGCTGTTTTTCCTCCCAAAAAGATTCCATACAAGTTGCTGTCTATTAGAATCAGAGGGTATGATTCTTGAATGAAAGGATTGACCATAGATTGAAAAGTATGAATGTCAAACCATTCCAAAACAAATTTCTCATGATTCATATGAAGAAGAAGGACCACATCCTGTTCCAGGTGGTCATCCCAAAAGATTTCAGACAGCCAGATTCCCATTAAGTCCCTTGAAAGCAAGGGTTTTTCCAAAGCATAGAAGTCAAAGATTTGATAGATTTTCTGGATAGATGTGTGGGGTTCTATAGCATAATCATACACCATCCGCCTGCGAGCCATATTCCGGACATTATCCTGGTAAACCAAAGAAGAAACCCACGAATCGAGGATGTTTGATTGCTGTTGTAACACCTCTTCGAAGCGTTGGGTGTATTGAGAAGATTGGAAACAGCCAAAAGCGAGCGCAAGCGCTAGAAAAATAGCAAACCATAGCCATTGGAGTTTGTGAACGCTCTTTTTCCATGAAGGAGTCATGCTCATTCTTCTTGCTTCTCCTCTCTTCGTTTTTCTCTACACATGAGGCGTTGAGTATTCACTAAAAACGCGAAGGGACTGAAGTAAACAAAGGTTCCGTTATACCCATGCCCAATTCAATGAAATACACGGGTTGCACTTTGTATCCATCAACAAACAGCACTTCTTCAAATGGTCCTGAAAACGAGGATTCCTCGAGATATCGGAGAAAATGAGAAATTGATCGTGTTCGAGCATAATATTCAGAAAGGACTTTAACCACATCCAGAGTAGGATACACATCCCAACGCACAGATAAAGAGGGGATTTTTTGAGGGTGCGCCCAACTCATTCCTATTACTCCTCGTAATTCTTGAATGGATTCGGAAAGCATATAGAATTGCGTGGATTTGGGAGAAAGAATAATCCGCTCATTGGGTGCTTCTTCAATGCTCTCGATCAAGAAAATGACTTCGTTTGGTTGTATATCGATCAATATCCATTGAGGCTGAAACTCCAAAACTATTGAGTTCACAAGGTCTCGGTTCTCTGGGTTCCATTCAAACCAGCGAAGATCCCAAGGTTGCTGTAACTCAGAATATGCGGGTGGTGTGTTGCTGATCCAAAGGACTCTGTCCTCCTGCCTAAAATAGAACTGCAGCGCAGCGAAGATCCGACCAGGGGGCGGAGCAAGGCCGATCCATTCTTGGCGATCGCGATATGGTTCGTGATTGGCTAGAGTGGGTACGAT
>Ga0334886_1003444_pt1 | contig 14117 bp, 11 predicted proteins | sample GraSluR1_MG_9_FD_207232 | JGI IMG/M metagenome (GOLD analysis project Ga0334886, IMG submission 207232) | Sludge microbial communities from methane-producing bioreactor in Wageningen University, Netherlands - Granular Sludge_27_06-R1 | ecosystem: Engineered > Bioreactor > Anaerobic >...
TTAGTAACATTTTCAATCCTTACTGGAATAGAATTTTTTTTCATAATTTATAATTCACCTCTTAATTTCATTTTTTATACATTAAAATTCTTTTCTAAATTTTCACTTTGTCTTACAAGAAGTCTCATTATTCCAAATACAGCTAATACTATTATTATAAGAGCAGTTGCAAGAACACTTGCCAATCCAAACCTTAAATTTTCTGAAAAATTGTAAATTAATACAGTCATATGATACCATCTTGCAGAAATTAGAAAAATAATCGCACTAACTGCTGTCATTGATCTAACAAATGTATAAGACATACTTGAAATAAACGCAGGTCTTATTAAAGGTAATACGATAGTTTTAAAGACTGTAGGCATATCGGCACCTAAATCTTGAGCTGCTTCTTCAATTGCTGGATCAATTTGTCTTAAAGTCGCAACCCCGCCTTCCATTCCAACCGGAAGTTCCCTTATTACATAATTTATAATAATTATTACACCTGTTCCTATTAACAAAATAGGTGGTTTATTAAAAGCTAAAATATAACTTATACCTATAAGCGTTCCTGGAATTGCAAAAGGCGTTAAAATTAACCCTTCAAGAACTCTTTTTCCGGCAAACTTCTTTCTAACAACAACAAGTGCTGCTATCATAGATAAAATACCTGCAATTGGTGTTGCCACAATAGATAAAGTGAAAGTATCTGAAATGGCTTTAGCTCCTCTTTGAAGAGCTTCAGAAATATTTCTTAAAGTGAACGAATAATCTATTCCCCAGTTTTCAACAAAACAACCTGCCACTATAGTTCCGTATAAACTTATAATAAAAATAATTATTATACCTATAAAAGTTGCAAGTGCATATTTAACAGGTTTAGATGCCAATTCACTCATTCTCATTGAAGGTTTACCAGTTACCGTAACAAATGATTTTTTACTTACCCAAAATCTTTGAACTAAAAATGCGGTCATAGTAGGTAACAATAATAAAATTGATAATGCAGCACCATTACCTAATCTATTTAATCCAGTAACTTCTATATACGCTTCAACAGATAAAACTCTGTAAGATCCCCCTAAAAGTAAAGGATTAGCAAAATCTGCAAGAGAATTAGTAAAAACTAAAAGCCAAGCACTTAAAATTCCTGGCATTGCTAACGGCAGAGTAACCGTACTAAATGTTTTAAATCTCCCTGCACTTAAATCAAGAGCTGCATCTTCTAAAGTCGAATCTATCGCCTGTAAAACCCCTGACAAAGTTAAAAAAGCAATTGGAAACATACTTATTGTTTGAACAATAGTTAATCCACCAAGCCCATATATGCTAAAATCCCTTAATCCAAAGAGTTGTCTTGTAATCAAACCATTATTACCAAACAAAAGAATTATAGATAAAGTTAATGAAAAAGGTGGTGAAATAACAGGTAAAACTCCCATTGTACTAATAAATTTTTTAAATTTTAAATTTGTTCTTGTAACTGCAAAGGCAAATATAAATCCAATAATTGTAGAAACTGTTGCAGTATAAACTCCAAGCTTTATACTACCTTGAAGAGCTCTTAAATACTGTCTATTTGATAATATCATTTTCCATGTTTCTAAAGAAAACTCTCCTTCCTTTAAGAAAGTAAGTCTAACCGCTTCGAATAAAGGATAAGCAACAAAAACTCCTACTATTACAAAAAGAATTAAAATAACAAAACCCATTACAGGATCTCTAAAAAATTGTGAAATAAAAATTATTAAAAAGATTAGAAAAAAAGTTCCTATCATAAAAATATTTAAAAGATTAGAAAAATTAGCGTATTGATCTCTATTTAATAATAAAATCATTACACCTTCTATATCATATCCACTATCATCTAAGACAGGGGAAAAAACAAGTTCTACTTTTTGGCCATTAAATGTGTATTGATTAGGCGAGAAAAATTTCTCAATATAAAAAGCATAATCAATACCTTTATCAAAATCATCAGAATTTTCTATAGCCTGATAAAAAGTTATTAAATTTTCACTTTGATAAAAAACTTCTAATTCGTCAAATCCTGGAACTCCGTAAATATAAATTAAATCTATATCTCTGTGTTCTTTACTCATCTGCATTAACCACGAATTAATTTCAGAAGTTTCTCTAGGTGCTGCATCAGAAATCAAAGAAACCATTTTACTTTGATTTGTTTTTACTGTTTTTAAAAATGAACTTTTAATAGTATTAAAAACCCAAAAATCTATTATACCGACAAAAATCATAATGAATATAAATATCATTACCTTTTTTTTAGTAAACAAAGAAGATCACTCCCGTCATTCTCATATTTATAAAAAGCAGCCTTAAAGGCTGCTCATAAAAATTAATTTATCTTACTGCACCTATTTCTTTTGTCCATCTGTCAAGTAATCTTTGTTTGTTATCAGCATCCCAGACATAATCTTGATCTACAGTTTTAATTTCATCTAAACTGAAAGAAAGTGGGTTTTTTGGAGCAATTTTTGAAACAGGAATTACATACCATTCAGCAATCATAGCTTGAGCTTTTTGTTGAAGTACCCAATCATATAATCTTTTTGCATTTACTGGATCCGGACCATTTTTTATTAAAGACATAGAAGCAATTTCAAAACCTGTTCCTTCTCTTGGAATAGTTATAGCAACATTTGCACCTTCTGCTTTTAGTTTAACTAAATCATGTCCATAACCAATAGCTATAGGAATTTCACCAATTGCAACACTTTTTCCACCAGCTGAACCTGATCTTGTATACTGATCAATGTTTTTATCTAATAATTCTAAATACATAAATGCAGCATCTTCATCCATACCAAATAAATAGTTAATAGTAGTAACTAAATTATAAGCTGTTCCAGAAGTGTTAGGATTAGCAACTCTAACCATACCTCTGTATTTTGAATCGAGAATATCTAACCATCCTTTAGGCGCTTCTATACCTAATTCTTTTGCTCTGTCAAGATTTGTAACAAAACCTAAAGGGCCTAAATATAATCCTATCCAATAATTTTCAGGATCTCTATACTGTTCTGGAGTATTTACAGCAAATCTTGATCTGTAAGGAGTTGTTAAACCTTTTATTTTTGCACTGATATGATTAAGACCTACTCCACCAACCCAAATTGAAGCTTGAGGATTGTTTTTTTCTGCTTCCATTCTTGCTTCAGCTTCTCCACCAGACAATCTTACCCAATTAACTTTTATTCCAGTTTCTCTTTGAAATTCATCAAAAAGAGCTTTTGCAAGAGGTTCTTCCAAGGTAGTATAAACACCAACAGAATTTGCTAAACCAACAATTACAAAAAGTGATACAAAAACCAATAATAAAACTTTTTTCATATAGACTCCCTCCTCTTAAAATAGAAAATTTGGTACAATTTAATTATAATTTAATTATGTTATTATAATGTTAAGAAACAAGTGATACAATAAATAAAAAAAGGAGTTTCAAAAATGCATATATTAATTATTTTCTTCTTATTTATAATGGTATTTGCTATTACTTGGCTATCTTCAATAACTATTTTTAAAAAAGTTAGTAATATTTTTAAAAAAAATAATTATGCTACTGTTTTTGGTATCGTTAACGTTTTGATTCTAAATAAAATTTTTTACCCAAAATCAAGTGAAATTTTTTGGATAAAAAACATTGAAACAGGAATGTGGTTGTTATTTATATCACTAATTATAAACCTTTTGATAATAAAAGTCAATTATAATAATCCTGAAAAAATTGAAATATTTCCGAAATATTATTTAAATAACCGTTATTTTGTTATTTATCTATATTTTTTAGCAGGAACATTTGAAGAGTTAATTTTTAGAGGTTTTTTACAAAACAAATTAAATTTGTATATACATGGAAACTTTCATATTTTTAGCTATGCAAACATAATTGTATCTACTATTTTTGTGTTGATTCATTCTATTAATATTTTTTCGGGATTTGAAAACTTTAAAAAATTTGTAAAATTTTTACCTGGAAGAATTATATTTTCTCTTATATTAGGATTATCATTTCAGTACACTGAAAGTGTAATTTTTGGTATTTTAATACATAACTTTACAAACACTGTAAATATTCTTTGTTTAAAAAATATAGAGAAATAATATTTTGGTTCTCTGCAAATTTTTGTGAGAAATTATAAAAAGTTGAAACTTATAAATATTAAAAGAAAATTATGTGATTTGTCATTTCAAACGAAAAAGTGCTCTTCTTTTGAGGAGAAATCTGCGAATTTGCGATTTTATGTTTTGAAATAATTTAATAAAAAAATAAAGTTCGCAGATCTCGCCTCCAAAAAACGTCGTTCGAGATGACAGAGCGTAAAAAAAGTTTTTAGTTTATGTATAAACTTCAATAACTTTTTCAAAAACCAACTATCAATCAATAATTTTTACCCACACTTTTTTACATAGAACCAATATTTTTATGATAAATCAAGATAAATTTTTAATTTCTCTTTTAAATTATTTAATTCCTTTAATTCTAAATTCTCTGTTTCAAAATATATTTTTTTTAAAAACTCCAAAGCTTTTTTTTCTTCAAGAATTTTTTTCGATACAAGATTCTCAATTACATAAATTAAATCTCTAATTCCTTTGTTTTTATCTTTAATTTCTTTGCTAAAAATCTCTCTAATAAAATTCATTTCATTAATAAAAATTTCTTCTTGTTTATTATCAAGATAATTATCTATATATTTAAGATCATTTTTGCGTAAATCAAATCTAACACTTTCTAAATTTTCATTTAATTGCGAAATATTTTTTACACCCATCAAAGAATTTTTTAATTCTTCTTTAGATAAAATCCAATTTATAGCAACTTGAACTGAAGTTTTGTTATATTCCTTTCCTAATCTTTCAAATTCTTTTTGAATTTCAAGAGCAGATTTAAATCTTGGTCCATAAAACATAGGATCTTTATTTCTAATATCCGCATAATCAAATTTAGTATTTTTAGTAATTTTTCCAGTCAAAAGACCTCTCGCAGTTATACTATAAGAAATATAATTTGTATTAAAATTTTGAAAATTCATATAATTAACAGGATTAAATTCTATCATAACAGAAGTTATTTGATCTGTTTTTAAAAATTCATCAAGCCGCTTTTGACTAACATGACTTAATCCAAAAAATCTTATCTTTCCGTCTTTTTTTAATTCAGTTATTGCATCAATAATCTCATCAACAGAACATTTTTCATCGTCAAAATGCAAATAATAAAAATCAATAAAATCCGTTTTTAAATTTTTTAAACTTTTTTCACATGAACTTTTTATAAAATTTTTATTGATAATTTTAGACCTATTATAATCTGTTTTCGTAGCAATAAAAATAGAATTTCTAAAATCTTTAACAGCATCTCCAAGATTTTTTTCTGCTTCTTCTCCATATAATAAAGAAGTATCAAAATAATTGATTCCATTTTCATACGCATTAAAAACAATTTCTTTAAATTCTTCTTTGATAAATCTCCCATATACACCAGATAAATAATAATTTCCAAGAGAAAGTTTGGAGATATTATTCCCTTCAATAATCGAGTATTTCATTCACACCCCCCCTTCAAATTCTTATTTCTATTATAAAATTTAAAGATTACTCAATGTCAACACAAAAACCCCTTATTTAATGTAACTTTTCAGTAAATTCAGAAGCATACTTTAATTTTTACATAAAAAGAATGATAAAAATAAATCGTTCAAGTATTAATCAAAATATAAATACTATACTTTTGTATTATATTTAGTATATTACACTATAATATTTAATTTTTTACTATTATTGTGTTATAATATTAATAATATAATATTTTAAATTAGTTTTATTTTTCACAAATTCTTGGAGGTGAGAAAATGTTTGGTTATAAAGGAAAAATTTTAAGAATTAATCTTACTGATGAAACTTTTTTGGTAGAAGATTTGAATCTTGATTTAGCAAAGAAATTTATTGGCGGTAGAGGGTTGGCTACTAAAATTTTTGCTGATGAAGTCGATCCTAAAATAGATGCTTTAAGTGAAGAAAACAAATTATTAATTGCAACAGGACCTCTAACAGGTACTTCTGCACCTACCGGCGGAAGATATATGGTTGTTACAAAATCTCCTTTAACTGGCACAATCGCTTCTTCTAATTCAGGTGGTTATTGGGGTGCTGAATTGAAATTTGCTGGATACGATATAATTATTGTAGAAGGTAAAGCTAAAAAACCTGTATACGTTTCTATTGAAAATGACATCATTAAATTCAAAGATGCATCTCATATATGGGGAAAAGTTGTTTCAGAAACAACTGAAATTCTTGAAAAAGAAAACGTTGAAAAATCAAAAATTTTAACTATTGGTCCCGCAGGAGAAAAACTATCTTTAATGGCTGCTGTTATGAATGATTATTCAAGAGCTGCAGGAAGATCAGGCGTTGGAGCAGTTATGGGATCAAAATTATTAAAAGCAATCGTTGTTAGAGGTACAAATAAAGTGGCTATTGCAAATGAAGATAAAATGAAAGAAGTAGTTCAATCTTCAATCAAAAAAATTAGAGACAATGGTGTTACTGGTCAAGGGTTACCTACTTATGGAACAGCAGTTCTCGTAAATATTATTAATGAAAACGGTGTTTTCCCAACAAATAATTTCCAACTTTCTCAATTTGATAAAGCTGATGAAACAAGTGGTGAAACATTAGCTGAAAAATATTTAGTGAAAAAAGAAGCATGTTATAGATGTCCTATCGCTTGTGGAAGATACTGTAAAGTTGATGACATTGAAGGTGGAGGCCCTGAATACGAAACAATATGGGCTTTTGGTGGAGATTGTGGAGTTTCTGATTTAGGAGCTGTAATAAAAGCTAATTTCTGGTGTAATGAAATGGGTCTTGATACTATTTCAGCAGGTGTTACTATTGCTACTGCAATGGAATTATATCAAAGAGGATTTATAAAAGATTCTGATTTAAATGGAGTTTCTCTTAAATTTGGAGATGCTGAAGCTGTTGTTGAATGGACAAAAAGAATGGGACTAAGAGAAGGTTTTGGAGACGCTATGAGTGACGGATCATACAGACTCGCTGAAAAATATGGTGTGCCTGAATTATCAATGTCTGTAAAAAAACAAGAATTACCTGCTTATGACCCAAGAGCTATTCAAGGTCAAGGATTGCAATACGCTACTTCAAATAGAGGCGGATGTCATGTAAGAGGTTATTTAATTTCTCCAGAAATTTTAGGACTTCCTGAAAAACTTGATAAATTCTCAATTGATGGAAAAGCTATGTGGGCAAAAATATTCCAAGATTTAACAGCTTCAATAGATTCTTCTGGATTATGTTTATTCACATCATTTGCTATGGGAGCTCAAGATTATGCAGATATTATTAATGCTACTGTAGGCACAAATTTTGATGCGCAAGATGTTCTTGATTCGGGAGAAAGAATTTGGAATATTGAAAGAATTTTTAACCTTAACGCCGGAATTGAACCCGCTCAAGACACATTACCAAAAAGACTTTTAAAAGAAGAAATTGTTGAAGGTCCTTCAAAAGGTAATGTTTCAAGATTATCTGAGTTGCTTCCACAATATTATGAATTAAGAGGTTGGACACCTGAAGGATTACCAACTGACGAAAGACTGGAAAAATTAGGATTAAAATAAAATAATCAATAAAGAGCTTCTTTTTGAAGCTCTTTATTTTTAAGGTGATGATGATATGTCATTAAAAAAAATTTATCTCGAAATCACAGATGAATGTAACTTAAACTGTATTACTTGTTATAGAAGTAATTGGACAGACACATTTTTTAATATGTCGACTGAAATTTTTGAAAATTTTTTAAAACAAATTGAAGATTGTCCAGACTTAAAAACTATAGTTATAGGCGGAATAGGAGAACCTCTTTATTTTAAGAATATAAACAATATAATAGAAAAATTGAAAAAATATGAAATTATTTTAACTACAAACGGTACTATTTTAGATGAAAAACTTTTAAACACTTTAACTTCATATGTAAATAAAATAGTTTTTTCAATTGATGGAGTTAATGATACTTTTGAAAAAATACGTGGTTTTGAATTAGATGAAGTTATTAAAAACATCAACCTTATTAATAAAAATAAAACTAAATCTTTAAAACTTGCGGTTCAATTTGTTTTATCTAAAGATAATGAAAAAGAAATCTTTAAAATTATTGATTTATGTTCTTTATTAAATATTTCAGAGTTAATTATTTCTAATATTTTACCTCAATCAAAAAATGATTCTGAAAAAATTTTATATACAAAACATGAAAATAAATATCTAAAAAATTTATTCAATAAAATTCGTAATTATTCATTTTTAAAAGGATTAGAAATTAAACTTCCAAATATTGAAATTAAAACAGAAAGACGTTGTGATTTCATTGAAAATGATGCTTTATTTATTGATTCTTTGGGAAATGTCGTTCCATGTTATAGATTATCTCATAATGGAAAAGAATATGTTTTCGAAAGAGAAAAAGATGTTTTAAAACATTCGTTTGGTAATATTTTAGAAAAATCTATTAAAGAAATTTATGATTCAAAAGAATATACAATTTTCAAAAATACTATTTTTAATAACAGATATCCTTCATGTATAGATTGTGATTTAGTTGATGGTTGTGATATGGTTAAAGACACCGAAGTTGATTGTTATTATGTAAAACCATCTTGTGGCGATTGTTTATGGGCAAGAAATATTGTGTTTTGTCCTTGAAAGGAGTTGAGAACAGATGAACAAAATAAAAATAACAGTAAAACTTTTTGCAACATTAAGAGAAAATAGAGGAAAAATTTTAAATTTAGATTTTGAAGAAAATGTTACTCCTCAAAAAATTATAGAATATTTGCAAATAGATAATAAAGACGTTGCCATTTTACTTGTAAATGGTAGAGATGGATCTTTAAATCAAAATTTACAAGAAAATGATATCATATCTATTTTTCCTCCCGTAGGAGGTGGTTAAAATAAATAGATATGAAAGAAATAAAAATTTGATAAATGAAGATGAACAAAATATTTTAAAAAATTCAAAAATCTGTGTTGTTGGTTGCGGAGGACTTGGTGGATACATTATTGAAATGCTTGGAAGGTTAGGAGTTGGAAATATTACAGCAATAGACGGAGATGTATTTGATGAATCTAATTTAAATCGTCAGATTTTATCAGAAGTTGATTTTATAGGCAAAAAGAAATCATTTGTTGCTTTTGAAAGAATAAATAAAATAAATCCAGAAATAACTTTAAAACCTGTTGTAGAATTTTTAAACGAAGAAAATTCTACAAGACTTTTAATAAATCATGATATTGTTATAGATGCATTAGATAAAATTCAAATAAGACTTCTGCTTCAAAAAACTTGTAAATCATTAAAAATACCTTTAATTCATGGAGCTATTGCAGGATGGTATGGACAAGTTTGTACTATATTTCCTGAAGATGATACTCTTTCAAAAATTTATAAATCAAATTCTGATTCTGGAATGGAAAAAGAGTTGGGAAACCCTTCATTCACTCCAGCATTGATTGCTTCAGTTCAAGTTAGTGAAGCTGTAAAACTCCTTTTAAATAAAGGTGATTTACTTAGAAATAAAATTCTATTTATTAACACATTAAATCAAGAATATGATATTTTAGAAATCTAATGCCGGATTTCGGCATTAGATTATATTTTCTAAATGTTCAAAATATATATTATGTATTTCGTTGTATTCTCCTAAAGGTTTTAAATCAATTATGACTTCCATTCCCTCTTTTTGTAAAATATTTACCCATGACTCTTCCTCACCAGCCAAATCATTTTTTGCATGATCACCTGCAACAAACATAAAAGGTTTTAAATATACTTTTTTAATATTTTTTTTATTTAATCTTCTAATAACAGTATCAATTTCAGGATAACCTTCAACAGTACCAATAATTATCGTGTTATCTGTATAATCTTCTATCATCTTTTCAATAGCTCCATAAACTGAATTAGAATGATGTTCTGTTCCGTGTCCCATCAATACTAAAGCTTCATATTCTTTTAAATCAAAAATTGAAATTAAAAATTCTGATATTTTTTTTAAATCTTCCGTAGAATTTAAAAGAGGTTTGCTTATTTTTAATTTCCTGAATTTATCTGCATATTTCATAACTCCTTGAACTAATTTATTATATTCGTATCCATTCAAAAAATGTGATGAAAAAATATACAGCTCTTCAATTTTTTCATCAATAAACTGATTAACAGCCTCTTCAGGACTTAACATATTAATCTTTTCATTTTTAAAAATATTTTTTCTTACTATTGATGATGTATACGCACTTTTTATACAGAAATTTTCTGAATAAATGCTTTTTATTTTTTGTTCTATTTTTTCAATAGTCATTTTTCTTGTATCACTATGAGTAGTTCCAAAACTAACAATCATTATTCCTTTTTTCATTTTTTACCTCCATAAATTTTTTAAAGTTGGTTAGTTAGTCTAGAAAATCAAATAATGTTTAAAAGTTGAAATCATAAAGAAAAATCTATTCTAAAAAATATTTTTGATTTTTCTGACCCGCTTTATTATTTTATCAATTATTTACTACTTCATTATTATTACTATAAGTTCTAAACCTTTTGCCAATCAATTACTCATCTTTAAAAATACCTACGTTTCTATGAGTGCTGTAACGCCGTGCCTCCTTGGGAACGATAGTTGAACGGTAGTTGAGCAATCGTTTAACTATCGTTGAACCATTGTTTAACGCAAAAGATGAATGTTTTTGCCTGTGCTGTAACGCCGCGCCATAGTTCAGCGTGGCTGTTACACTACATTTAAAAACCGTCCACCCCGTCAATCTTCGATTGCCACCCCTCAAGAGGGGAATTAATTCAAAATCTTTTTTAATAATTCTTCGACGGTAAATATGGATGAAATAAAGTAGCGAACAATTGAGAATTTTCGTCAAAAAAAACAATTGAGCGAATCAAAAATTGCGTCAGAAAATAGCATGTCTGAGCGTAGCGAGTTTGCTATTTTTAGCAAGTTTTGACCGAGCGAAATTTGTTTTTTAGAAAATTTGATCTTGTTCGCGTTTATTTTATCCAATGTTTACCACTTCATTCCCGTCAACCTTCGGTTGCCACTCCTCACGAGGGGAATTAATTCAAAGTCTTTTTTAATAATGTTTTTATGGCAAATAATGATGCAATAATGTAGCCAACAATTTATCATTTTCATTTTTTGTTCGTATTCCAAAACGTATAAAATTTTCATATCCAAATGACGTACAATCTCTAACCATCATTTTTTCAATTTCAAGTGATTTAAATAAATTTCCTTTATCCTTAATTTCTATAAAAAAGAACGGAGATTTATTTTTTAAATTTAAAATGGAATTTATTCTCTTTCTTTCATTTTCAATCGTTTGCATAGATCTAATTATAAATTTCCTTTTATCTTCAATCATTTTTATCAAAAATAATTTTCCTATCGAACCTATACTCCAAGGCATTTTATATCTTTCCATTTTATTATAATTGTCAATAAAATATCCTAATCTAATTCCTGGTAAAGAATATGATTTTGTATATGTTCTTAAATGTATAGCACCATCAAAAGCCCACTTTTTTTCCCAATCATTATTTTCAAATAAAATAAATTCAAGAAAAGCATCATCAAGAACAGGAATATTATTGTTGTTCAGATTTTTTTTAACAAAAAAATCAACTTCATCATATTTATAAAAATTACCGTTAGGATTTTTAGGGTTATTTAAAATAACAATACAATTTTTAAAATCATGCTCAAATATTGAATCAACATAATGGATTTTTTTATTAAACAATCGTGCAGTTCTTTCATATTCCCCATACGAGCTTTTTTCAATAACAATATCGTTTTCAAACGCCATATTCAATAAATATAAAGATTCTGTAGTTCCTGCACATAAATTTATTTTTTGATTTAACTTCATAGATAAAGAATTCTCTATGTCTTCAAAATAAATATATCTCATAGATATTTGATTCAATTCTTTTTCGTAATCAATAAAAAAGTCAGGAAAATATGGATTTACAGAAATAGAGAAATCAATCCATGAAATCGGAACATTTCCTCCATGTTTAACATCAATAAATTTTGAACTTTCCATAAAATAACCACTCCAATTATTATTGTAATAAAACATATAAAAATAAAATATTTTAATGATTTATCCAAATCATTTTTATCCGGCATATCTAAATTCTCATTAATGTCGTAAGTATTTTCTTTAAAAAGTCTAACATTTAAAAGCCCTGACATACACGACATTGATTTTGTTCCGTTAATTTTTATCCCGCCATATTTAAAAAATGCTTTTGAAACTTTTAAGGGTGAAAAAATTACAAAGAAAAAATAACTCAATCTTGCCGGAATAAAATTTAATATGTCATCCATTCGTGCAGCAAATTTTCCAAACTTTTCATATTTTTCATTTCTATATCCTATCATTGCATCCATAGTATTTGTAATCCTATAAAAAACTATTCCATATATTCCAAAAAGTAAATAATAAAAAATTGGTGATAAAATAGAATCGACATAATTTTCTGCTAAAGTTTCAACTGCACATGAATACAATTGTTTTTTTGAAAGTTTAGAAGTATCTCTACTAACTATCATAGAAACATTAAATCTTAAATCGTCAATATTATCTGCACTACATTTTTTTACATGAGTAAATAATGATGAAACTGCAAAAGATGAAGTGATAAAATAAATAGAAATTATAATATATATTTTATCGTTTAAAAATGATAATAAATACAATACAAACATAAAAATAAAAATTATAATAGAATAAGTTAAAAAACCAAAGAAAATAGTGTGTTTAAATTTTTTATCAAAAAAATCTGTTAATTTGCCTATATAATAAACCGGATGAAAAATCAAATAAGGTTCTCCAAAAAACACATCTATTAAAACAGCATATATTAACGCCATGATAAAATTTCCTCAAAATCAATATGTTCTGAAGCAAATTCTGAAAACTTTTTTATTTGCTCGTACAAAGAGTATTTTTGATATTCTTTATTATTCAATCCTTTAATATTTCTCAAATAATTCAGAAAGAAATTTGTAAATTCATCATTAATAAATAATCCATGAATATAAGTACCTAAAATATTTTTATAATAAAAACCATCTTTACTTTCAGTATTATCATTATCTTTTAAAATGGCAAAAAAATTGTTATCAGATTCAGTTTTACCATGTCTTATTTCGTATCCTTCAATATCAAAAGATCTATTTAAAAACTCAATCTTTCCTTTTTTTATTCCAGTTATTTTATTTTCATCAAAATAAGTTTTCAATGGTATTAAACCTAACCCCTCAATTTCTTCGTTAGTTTCAAAATAATCATAAACTCTCTCTGTCAACATTTGATATCCGCCACATACCCCTAATATAAAACAATTATTTTCATGACATTTTTTTATATATTCTTCAAACCCTTTTTCTTTAAGCCATTTTAAATCATTAATTGTAGATTTTGAACCTGGTATTATAAGAAGATCAGGAATTTTATTATCAGGTTTTTCAATATATTTAACGCCATTTTTCCATGACAAAGGCTCAAAATCTGAAAAATTTGAAATATGAGGAAGTTTTATTATTTTAATATCTAATTCGCCTTCTTCGTAATTCCAGTTTTTCATCGAATCTTCATCAGGAATATTATGTTTTTCGTATGGAACTATACCTATAGTAGGAACATTATATTTGTTAAATAAATATTCAAGACCCTCATCTAACATTGATTTTTTTCCATAATATTTGTTGAATATAAACCCTTTTATCAGTGATTTTTCATGATCATTAAATATTTCCATTGTACCTACAATACTTGCAAATGAGCCACCTCGATTAATATCTGTAACGAGTATAGTATATGCATCAACTGCTTTAGCTACTGCCATATTTGTTATATCGTATTTCATTAAATTTATTTCTGCAGGACTTCCTGCTCCTTCAATAATAACATAATCATTTTCGCTCAAAAGATCTTTCAATATATTAATACCCTCATCAAAAAATTCTTTTTTTCTATCTTTCATATAATCTTTAGGAGAAAATCTTTTA
>Ga0334886_1003463_pt1 | contig 14074 bp, 9 predicted proteins | sample GraSluR1_MG_9_FD_207232 | JGI IMG/M metagenome (GOLD analysis project Ga0334886, IMG submission 207232) | Sludge microbial communities from methane-producing bioreactor in Wageningen University, Netherlands - Granular Sludge_27_06-R1 | ecosystem: Engineered > Bioreactor > Anaerobic > Unclassified...
GATTGCACCTCTTCACCATCCAGGTATTGCAGTTTAACTGTGTATATTACAGTTTCCTCTTCAGCTTCGAACGGTTCAAAGGAGAGAGTAACCCTGTCGGCCTGTTCTTCATCCCAATCTACTGACAGAAGAAGCAGCTCGGACCAGGTTGGCTCCTCATCATTTCCATTCTCGGGTGCCTGGTTTTCTTCGCTGTTTTCTTCATTTTCATTTTCGTCTTCCTGGTTGTCAGGATCATTTGAAACCGCTGCTTCGTTAAACCAGGAGCGGAACTCTTCCAGCCCGGGGGTATCTTCCAGGTCACGGTTGAATATGGCGGTGATTATTCCGTTTGAAGCGCTGACTTCATGCAGTTCGGCCGGTATATCTTCGACCTCTTCCAGGAAATTGGCGACCAGGGTGCGATCACGATCCAGATCGAATATATAGGTTGCATTTTCACTAACTTCGAGTTCAATTTCTTTAATGATCTCTTCGTCTTCGACGATTTCAGTGCGTGATATTATTTCCGTCCATTTTTCAAAAATGTATCCTTCAGAGGACTCCGCTTTAACCGTTACCCTGGAGTGCTCATCGTAAATGCCGGCTCCTGACAGGGTGCCCCCTTCTTCCGGTTCGCTGACAAGCTTAACCTCGTAAGTTACTGTTTCTGGCTCTTCTGCTTCAGGCTGTTTGAAGTGAGCCGTAAGGGAGCGGTCTGCTGTAACCCTGAAGCTGAGGATCGTGCTTTTGCTGATTTCTTTATCGTTTTCAGACCAGTTAATAAATTCGTAGCCTTCTGCCGCTTCGGCAGCGATTACAATTTCCCTGCCCTCTTCAAAGGTGCCTGCGCCGACAACTTTTCCGCCTTCTTCCGGGTCGGCAGAAAGAGTAATTTTATATTGCTTTTCTTCTTCTTCCGGTTCTTCTTCCCTTTCCGGTTTTTCTTCATCAGCACGGAAATTGGCTACCAGGTTGCGATCACGGGAAGCAAGGAAGGATAGGTTGGTTTCGGTGCCGACAACCTCACCGTCTTCAGTCCAGTTAACAAAAGTGTATCCACTGTTTGCCTCAGTGCTGACCCGAACGCTTTCACCGTGCCGGTAACTGCCGCCCCCGCTTAAGCTTCCGCCGTTTTGCGGGTTTGCTGACAGAGTTATGTTATAGCTGGGCAGGTCATCTCCCAGGAGAACCTGCACAGGGATTGTTTGCTGCTGGTTGGTTCCCACACCAAGCTGTCCCTTGTTATTGTCGCCCCAGGCCCAGAGAGAGCCGTCTTCCTTTAAAGCGAAGGTATGGCTTTCCTGTGGGTAAAGGGCGTTTATGTCTTCAAGAGGAACCTGGCTGGGATCGTTAAGATCTGAACCTCCGCCGGTTCCGAGTTTGCCCCTGGTATTGTCACCCCAGCCCAGTGGAACTCCCTGGTTATCCAGGGCAAACGCATGGCGTTCCATTATGTAGGCGCTGGAAATATTTTCGGCAATTTTTACCGGAGAAGGGCGCACGTGAGTGTTGCTGCTGTCGCCAAGTCGACCATCCCAGTTGCGGCCCCATCCCCACAGTGAACCGTCTTCCCTGAGGGCAAAGGTATGATATTCCCTGGGGTATAGTTCAGCAATTCCGCTGATTGGTACTTCAACCGGTTTGTTGCGGTTTGAAATTGAGCGGTCTCCTATCTGACCGTACCAGTTGCTGCCCCAGCCCCAGAGAGTTCCGTTACCGTCAAGGGCAAAGGCATGGTATTTTTCAACGAATAATTGCTCCACGTTACTGATGGGAATCCTGATCGGCCGGGTCTGGGTGTCGTTACTACCGTCACCCAGCTGTCCGTACCAGTTATAACCCCAGGACCATACTGTACCGTCATTTTTCAGGGCAATGGTGTGTGTTTCACGGGGGAATACAGCTGCGGCGTCATCAAGGATTTTTACCGGCAAATTTCGGTTGATTGTGGTACCGTCGCCCAGTTTGCCGTAGCGGTTGTTACCCCAGGCCCACAATGAACCGTCGCTTAGTATGGCGAATGTATTGTTTTGATCTGGTTCAACGCTTTCAACCAGGTCAAGATCGATCTTAACCGGGGCAAAACGGCTTGAGGTGGTACCGTCACCCAGTTGCCCGGAACTATTATTGCCCCAGGCCCAGAGGGTACCGTCGCTTTTTAAAGCCAGGGAATGGCGGTCGTGGGGAAAAACTTCTTCTACATCGTCAAGAATTTTAACCGGAGCGGTGTAAGCCTGGCTTTCTGAGCCGGCCCCGAGTCTACCGTCGTGGTTTCTTTCCCAGGCCCAGAGGGTACCGTCATTTTTCAGGGCAAAGGTGTGTCCTGCTGATTGGGGATATAATTTAGCCACATCTTCAAGCACAAGCTGGATCGGCACGTTGCGATTAATGGTGGTACCGTCACCAAGCCTTCCGTAACTGTTGTCGCCCCAAGCCCACAGGGCCCCGTCGGCGGTTAATACAAAGGTGTGAGTAGGCTGCGGGTATACAGCAATTACTGTACTGTCTGCCTGGGCCAAAACCGGACAGGCCAGGGTTGTAAGTATGAGAAGAGCAGCTGTGATAATAACAGCAGTGTCGTATAATGTTTTTTTGGAACAGACTCTTTTATTCAAAAGCTGTCCTCCCTGATATTATCCCAAAGAATAATACAAGACGACCATCAGGCCGCCTTCTGCTGATAAAACGAATGAGCTGCATTTAATGCTTTAGCGACTGGCAGCCTGGCAATCTCCTGATGGACCCATGGCTTTGCGTCCTCACAACGCTGTGAGTTTGCCTTTTTCAGTCTTGCTGAGTCCCCATATTATAACAAAGAATGCATAATTATTCAAGGAAGTTTTTATATTTTTCTGTAAAGTAGCGGTTGCAGCCGTTTTTACAAACCTTATTGTAGTAATAAGTGTTAGCGCAGAAAGACTGTCGCGGCAGGAGGTGGGTTGCCTGTCTGAACATTGTGTGGTTTTACATCTTTAGCAGGGCATGTTACCATAACATTTGTGTGCAATCCAAATTATTACTTAGGGAGTGAAAAGTTTAATCGTTATGATTAACGAAGACGAAGTACTCAAAGAAGCGGCGGATAATGATATCCGCTATATACGCCTTCAGTTTGTTGATATACTGGGCAGGCTGAAGGATGTGGAGATACCGGTGGAGCAGTTGAGCAGGGCTTTAAGGGAAGAGATTATGTTTGATGGTTCATCGGTGGAAGGTTTTGTAACAGTAGAAGAGAGCGACATGAGACTGGCACCCGACCCGGATACTCTCACTATTTTACCCTGGAAAGAGGAGTCAGTTGCGAGAATGATCTGTGATGTAAAGCGGGCAGACGGGTCCTTTTTTGAGGGGTGTCCCCGCAGCATTTTAAAAAAGACACTTGCTGAAGCTGAAGAAAAGGGTTTCAGTTACAATGTTGGTCCGGAGCCGGAATTTTTTCTCTTCAGGAATAATGATAAAGGTCAGGCTACAACTCTGACATCTAATGAAGACGGTTACTGTGATGAAATTATTGACAAAGAAGAAAAAGTACTGCGCGGAATTGCTGAAAATCTGAAAAAGCTGGATTTTGAAATTGAGGCGCTGCATCAGGAAAATGCACCCGGGCAGTATGAGATTGTCTTTAAATATGCCGACGCCCTGACAACAGCCGATAAGGTTATTACTTTTAAAACTGTTGTCCGCGCAATAGCGCACCAGCATAAACTGCACGCAACTTTTATGCCTAAACCATTTGCCGATCACGCCGGATCCTGCATGCATATTCACCAGTCCCTGTTTAAAGACGGGCAGAATGTATTTTATGCAGAAGATGATGAGGAGCATCTCAGTGAAACGGCCAGGCATTTTATCGGTGGACAGCTTGCTTATGCCCGGGAGTTCAGTGCAATAACCAACCCCATAGTTAACTCCTACAAAAGACTCGGTAGTGGGTTTGAAGCGCCGCTCTATGTTGCCTGGTCAATGCAAAACAGAACTTCGCTGATCCGGGTTCCGGCGGCTCACAGCAAGGTCGGCACCAGGGTTGAACTGCGTAGTCCTGATGCTACCTGTAATCCTTACCTGGCCCTGGCGGTTATATTGAAAGCAGGATTAAAGGGGATAGAAGAAAAAATTAATCCACCCGTACCGCTGAATGGAAACAACTATGAGCTGGAAAGCAACCGGGTTAAGAGCCTGGATGAAACTGATAAACTACCCCGTGACCTGGGTGAAGCTCTGCATTTAATGAATAAAAGCAGTTTCATGCGCGACACTGTAGGCAGCCATGTACATGGCCAGTTTATAGATCAGAAGACCACAGAGTGGGATTCTTACTGCAGTGAAATACACCCTTGGGAAATCAACACTTTTCTTTCAGAGTATTGATGCAGTTATTCATAAAAATGATCAAGCGGTGGCTCTCACAGCCACCGCTTTTTTTACAGGTGAAAGTAACTTTGCCCGACCCTGTACAAAAAAATGGCTGGGGCGGCAGGATTCGAACCTGCGAATGCGGATTCCAAAGACCCGTGCCTTGCCGCTTGGCGACGCCCCAGCGTTTATGCTTTTTATAATATACGGGCATGGATAACCATGCCCTCTTTTATTTTCCTGTGGGGTGAGTGATGGGATTCGAACCCACGGCCTCCAGGGCCACAACCTGGCGCTCTAACCAACTGAGCTACACCCACCAGGCAGATATTGCGCTGTTCATTTTAGCATGCCCGTTAAGAAAAGTCAATGCCATGCAGCAGGCAGGAAACCGGCTTAAAATGTAGAATTTAATAAAGCCGTTGTTAATTTAATGTTCCATAAAGAACCGGAATTTGGTATTCGAGTTAGTATTAGGAAAGGATCTGCCCCGGGGTATTCCCGGTGTTCAGGTTGAATGGTATCATTTTATCTTAATAGATGGAAGGCAGGTAAAATAATTATGCGTTTTATTAGCGGCAGGTTGGTAATAGGTCTGGCGGTACTGGTGGTTGGAGTTTTATTACTTCTAAACAATCTTGACCTGGGGATTAAAATAGAAATAGGGCAAATACTTAAGCTTTGGCCGATCATCCCCCTTATTCTTGGCCTGAACTGGCTGTTTCTCTCTTTTGGTTCAAGCGCTGTTGAAGGTGAAAAGAAAGTATTTTTTTCCTGGGGCCAATTTATTACTTCCCTTATTTTTATTGCGGTCGGTATTGTTTTCCTTGGCCGGAACCTTAAACTGTTCCAGGTCGATTTAAGCTTGTTTTTTAACCTGCTCTGGCCGGTGATCTTAATATTAATCGGGATTAGCCTGCTTCGGGGAAGAACGCAAAATGGCGGTGGTCGTTTTACTTTTATGGGTGGTACAAATATTGGGGGAGCCCAACCCTGGAAACTGGAAAGCGGAAGCTATTTTAGCCTGATGGGCGGAATTGATATGGATTTAACCTCTGCCGAGATTGACGAAGGAGAAACTCTGCTTGACCTGACTGCCATTATGGGGGGAATTGATGTAAAAATACCCAGGGATATTGCCGTTATCTATGAAGGTTCGGCAGTACTTGGCGGAGTATCTTTTAAAGACCAGGAAGATGGCGGTATAGTAGGCGGTAGAAGGGTTGAATATAACCTGACCCCGGAATCATCAAGAGTTTTGCGTATCCAGGCCAGGGCAATCCTCGGGGGAGTGGAAATCAAGGAGGCTTAAACACCGGCAACCCTGTTTTTTAAAACGGAAAATACTTTGTTACGTGGTAGTCCCGGGTGAAGAGCTGAAATTTGTTCAAGGCATACTGAAGCGCCGTAATCCATTCCCTGGCATCCGGCCAGCAGCAAAACATCACCCGGTTTTACTTCCTCCAGTCCCCTGGCAATTGCCTCGGGCAGCTCGTCGTACAATTCCGTGGTGATTCCCGCTTCCGACATAACTTCGCGATATACCTGTTCTTCAGCTGCTGTTACTACATCTTTTTCACCGACGTGGCTGATACTTTTAGTGGCAATTACTTTCTGCAGGCCGATCAGGGAAGCCCAGCGGGCAATTGCCTCGGCGTTTTCCCGGTTAACAGTTGCCCCGCGGCTGCCCCGGATTGCATAAACCAGGTGCGCCTGCTTGTAATCCATGAGCTGCAGCGTATTAAGGGTAACATCAATGTTGCCGCTGTTAGCAAAGTGGTCATCAATTACCTTGTAGCTGTCTTCAAAAATCAATTCAAAACGTCTCTCAACACCCCTGAATTTTTTTAAAGCACTGGTGATGGTATTGGCCGGGATTCCGTAGATTAGCCCGACCAGGGTGGCAGCCATGGCGTTGTAAACCGAGTGGAGCCCCAGCACTGAGAGTTCAACCTGAAAGAGCGCGGGTTGATTGGTGAAGAGTTCACCGGGGCCTTTCCCTGATAGCTCAACTGTAAATTGCGCCCGGCCCGTACTGAGATCAAGATCGCTGACCAGGCAGTGGGCATCACGATTTTTAAAGCCGTAAGTCAGTATCTTTGCTTTCGTATCCGGAACCAGAGAAGCGGTATAAGGGCAATCAAGGTTGAAAACTGCCCAGTTATTATCCCCGGCATTCAAGGCCAGGCTTGCCTTTGCCCTGAAATAGTTCTCAAATGAACCGTGCAGGTCAATATGCTCGCGGCTGATGTTATTTACTACTACTGTATTGAAATCTGTAAAACCGACTCTTTTAAGTTCCAGGCCGGATGATGACACTTCCATGACGGCATGGGTTACCCTCCGGTCGGCCATTTCCCGTAAGTAGCGCTGTAAGTCAAGTGATTCGGGGGTGGTTAATTCGGCAGGTATCACCCTGTCTCCGATTTTTACAATTACTGTACCGATCATTCCCGTATTTAAGCCGTGTTCTTCAAAAATACTGTTGATCATGTATGTAGTTGTAGTCTTGCCATTTGTTGCCGTTACACCGACCAGCTTAAATGCTGTCGAGGGGTGATCATAGTATGCAGCGGCAAGCGCGGCCAGGGCCAGACGGCTGTCGCTTACCCTGTACTGGGTAATGCCGGCATTATCCACAAATTCTTCGACAATTGCGGCTGAAGCGCCTTTACTTTCAGCTTCTTGTAGAAAAAGATGGCCGTCTGTTTTGTAGCCCCTGATACAAACAAAGAGATCACCCGCAGCTACTCTGCCCGAATGGTAGGCCAACCCGGTTATCGCCCTGCTGTTTCCGGGTAAAACATCAAGGATTTCGATTGCTTTAAGAATTTCATGACCTTCAGTCATAACCAGCCTCCGGCCTGCCCTGGTTTTGTTCAGGCAGCAGTTTGTTCGTTAAATATAAATGATTAAAAAGATTGTAATCTAAAGTAAGAGGGCCCGTCAAATGACGGGCCCCCATTTTTATTGGTTTTTAAATACCCTATTCGCTTACTTCAATTGCTTCAACAGGGCATTCTTCTGCAGCTTCGCGTACTTTATCCTCGAATTCTGCAGGAACAGGGTTTTCTTTTACTTCGGCTTTTTCATCGCCCAGTTCGAAAACTTCCGGGCAAATGTCCTCACAAATACCACAGGCGCTGCAATCGTCGTTTACTTTTACCTCCATGCTGATGCCTCCTTCAATGGAAAATGATATATTCAATAAGTCTCTTATTCGCTAAGCTTATCGTTTTCCCTTTTTTTAAATGATCTTTTTTCTCTGTAATATAACATTTATTTATTTATATCAATTTAATCAATTAACGTGCCAATGTTTGCAGCAAGATTATGCATAATTTTATGGTGACTAACTGCTGATAATGTGGATAAAGGGAGGAAAGTGTTAAAAAAGGGGAAGCAGGCTGTGGATAACCCTGTGCATATTGTGGGTAGAACAGACATTTGCTTTTAAGATTACCGCTATAGCTGGAAATATTATTTTTAAAGAAAGAAATAGTTGACATAAATATTGAGGGGCCTGAGTGCTTAGTTTAAACAAATATTGCTTTATTATGGGAGTTATGCTTATAATTTTAACAAAGAAGAAAGGAGGTTTTGATATGAACAAAAAGTATTTTCTTTTAGCTGCCCTCATTTTGCTGACTAGTTTATTAATGGCCGGCTGTGGTGGAGGTGGTTGATAAGGTTAATATAAGGAACCGGTTCGGTTCTTTTATCTAAGACAGAAACGCCTTGCCATCAGGAACCCGGAATCGGGATTGAGGGGAGGCGTTTTTACTTACAACAGCTTGAGGATATAATGCTGAGGCAGCCTGGTTTTTGACAAATCAGATAATCACCAGTTGATCGGGATAACGGGTCAGCTGTTCCAAACTTGCAGGGCCTACTTTAAATGTATCTTCTATGCCGACAGTTCCTTCTCCGGGGAAAATGAATTTCGGTTCAAGGGCAAATACCATATTTTCTTTTAAAATCATATCAAAGCCTCTGGCAATAACCGGCAGTTCATCAAGTTCTATCCCTACACCATGTCCGATAAAGTTTACTTTTTCTGTGTATCCCATAAAATGGTTGGCCAGCCCGCTTTCCGAAGCGATTGCTTCAGCCCGGTCAAAAAGTTCTTTTCCCGATACGCCCGGTTTTCCTGCAGCGGCAACAGCTTCCTTGATGCGGAGAGACTGGTTGTAAGCCTCCAGCAAATGTGGTTTTACTTCACCGATAGAAAAAATACGGGTTTGATCAACCATGTAACCATCCAGGACGGTAACAAAATCGACAAGAATAGGCTCGTGTCTTTGGAGTAATTTATAGCCGGCGCCCTGCGGGTAAGAGGGGTTTAACCCCGGCCCACCTGTCGGACCATCGAAAAAGCTTACAGCGGAAGCGTTTTCCCCGGATAAGATATGTCCAAAATGCATCTCCTGGTTAAAACCGCGCATTCTGACTGCTCCCTGGTGTCCCAGGCTGCGGGCTTTGCCTTCAATCAGGCCGGCCAGCTCAACTTCGCTCATTCCTTCTTCTATTGTGTCGCGGGCGAATTCAAAAACAGCTTCGTTCACAGCTGCGGCTTTTTGAATCAGTTTCAGTTCGTAGGCTGACTTGACTGCCCTGATCTTACGTATTGCCCTGGAAATATCTTTCAGCACATATTTGTCCAGTAGTTTTTGATAGCGGTTGTAAAGACTGTATGGCAAAACATCATTTTCCATGCCGATCCCGGAGCCGGTTGGAGCTGCTTTTTCTATTATTTCTTTAAGCTCGTCCCATCCCCTGAAAGGGATAATATCGGCCAGGGGACTTTCCTGTTCAGCCCGGATCAGGGCTCTTTTTACTATCAGGGTAGGTTTTCCCTCGGCGGGAACAAATAAATGGGCGTTTTGTCCGCTGCCGCTGAAATAGAAGAGGTCGGCCCTCTGCAATAACAGGGCTCCGGATAAATCATCTATCTGCATTGCTTTTTGCAGGCTGGCGATTCTTTTGGCGATTTCTTCCAGGGGAAACATAAAAAACTCCTTTCTTTTTATCCTGTTACTAAGAATACTATTAATATATAGTTCTTGTGGTTACTTGTTTCAGAAGATACTCTTTAAATAAAATAAGGAGCACCTCACCTTATCATACCATAACAGGTTAGAGCCGGTGTTGTGCTCCTGCAGTATATTGATCAGGGATTTCAGGCCATTTCAAACAGGCCTGCTGCGCCCATTCCCCCACCGATGCACATGGAAACAACGCCGTATTTAAGCTTACGGCGGCCCATCTCGTGCAGCAGGGTTGCCGTTAACTTGGCGCCGGTGCAGCCTAGGGGATGGCCCAGGGCAATAGCGCCGCCATTAACATTAACCAGGTCGGGGTTCAGGTCAAGCTCGCGCATGCAGTAAAGAGCCTGGGAAGCAAAAGCCTCATTCAGTTCAAACAGCTCTATATCGTTTATAGTTTTTCCGGTCATTTTCATCAGTTTGGGGATGGCATAGGCAGGCCCAACACCCATGATATCGGGAGGGCAACCGGCAACAGCATAACCGCGGAAAACAGCTAGCGGTTTCAGGCCCAGGGCGGCAGCTTTTTCTGCCGACATAACTACAGATGCAGCTGCCCCGTCACTGGTCTGGGATGAATTGCCCGCGGTAACCGAACCTTTGACATGGAAGGCCGGACGTAGTTTGCTCAGGGCTTCCAGACTGGTTTCCCTGATACCCTCGTCAACTTCGAAAGTGAAAGCTTCCTCGACAATTTTATTATCCGGGCCAACAGAGCGGTTTACAATTTTAAGGGGCAGTATTTCATTCTTGAAACGCCCTTCTTTGGTTGCCGCTGCTGCTTTTTGCTGACTGGCCAACCCGAATTTATCCTGATCTTCCCGGGAAACGTTAAATCGCTGGGCTACATTTTCTGCGGTAATGCCCATCGGTGTATAGGTTTCTATATACTTGTCGGCCAACACCGGGCTGGGAGCAAGCTTGTTTCCACCCATGGGAACCATGCTCATGCTTTCAACCCCGCCGGCAACTATAACATCGGCAAAACCGCACATGATTCTTTCCGCGGCCAGGGCAATTGACTGAAGGCCGGAGGAACAAAAGCGGTTTACGGTTTGCCCCGGAACGCTGTCCGGCAGACCGGCCTGCAGGGCAACAATACGCCCCAGGTTCATGCCCTGTTCTGCTTCCGGAAAAGAACAGCCTAGAATCACATCTTCAATTTCAGCAGGATCGAGGCCCTTGGCCCGGGCAATTGCTTCCCTGACAACTTCAGAACCCATGTACTCGGGACGTGTATAACGCAGTTTGCCCCTGGGCGCCCTGCCGATTGCTGTTCGTACACTGGAAACTATAACAGCTTCTTTCATTCTATTTACCTCCTCCTTTAGTTCCTTAAGGGCTTGCCCGTAGTCAGGAAATGATTGATCCGTTCCTGCGTTTTTTCCTCGCCAAGCAGCCTCAGGAATGCTTCTCTTTCAATATCCAGCAGGTACTGCTCGCTGACCGGAGTGTCAGGTTTGATATTGCCACCGCAAAGCACATAAGCTATTTCGTTGGCAATTTTCATTTCGTGTTCTGTTATATAGCCGCCCCAGAACATGTTCTGGACTCCGGCCTTGAAGGTTGCCACACCGTATTCACCAAGTACTATAATCGGTTTCGGGGTGGGTGGTTCATAACCTTCAATATGCATGGCCAGGGCTGTTTGCTTGGCATCATGAATCAGGTAGTCCTGGTTAACAGTTACTTTATCGGTGGCCCTGAAAAAGCCCAGTTCCTGGGCCTGACGGGCGCTGGTAGCGACCGTGGCCATGGCAATTGCTTCAAAAGCTTTCTGAACGTAGGGCAAACGGTCTACCTTGGTGTCTTCTCTCAGGCCTTCGGTAAAGCGGATTAGCATTTCCTTGTTGCCGCCGCCACCGGGCAGCAGGCCCATGCCCATTTCAACCAGGCCGATATATGTTTCAGCGGCTGCCTGGATGCGGTTGCAGTGCAAGACAACTTCCATGCCTCCGCCCAGGGTCATCTGGAAAGGCGCTCCAACAACAGGAATTTTTGAGTATTTCATCTTCATCAGGCCGTCCTGCAGCTGTTTTGCGGCGTCACTGATCATGTCCCAGTCGCCGGACTGGGCACCCATTAGCATCAGGGCAACGTTTGCCCCGACGCAGAAATTGCTTTCCTGGTTGGCGACGATCATCCCGACATAGTTTTTTTCTGCCTCTTCAATCGCTTCATGGATGAAGTTCCAGAACAGCGGGGAGAGGGCCTGGCGCGGACTGTGCTGCTGCAGGCAGCAGATGCCGTCTCCCAGGTCAACCAGGCTGCCGTCATCATTACCGATAATGATTTTATTCTGCTTTTTGAGTGCGGGCAGGCTGATAATCTCGGGGCTGACCGGGACGGGCTTATAGCTTTTTGTGTTGAAATCATAATAGGAAAATGCGCCATTTTCGTCTTCAATGTAGAAGCTTTCGTTACCGCCGGCGAGCATTTCCTCTACATTGGCCGGTATTTTTTCACCTTCGGCCTTCATTTTTTCGACACTTTCCTTCAGACCGATGGCATCCCAGCTTTCAAATGGGCCGAGCTTCCAGTTGAAACCCCAGCGCATGGCCCGGTCGATGTTAAAGATGTCATCAGATATCTCCGGGACCAGCTTTGCACTGTAAATGAGGAACTTCTTGGTCAGATCCCAGGCGAATTTACCTGCTTTTTCCTCGGCGGAAACAAGCATTTTATAACCGACTGGCAGTTCTTCATGCCTTGTTTTGCCAAGTATATCAAAGCGTGGTTTTTCCTTTGGCCGGTACTCAAGTTTTTCATAATCGATGGCAAATATTTCTGAACCACCCTCACCTTTTACCTTTTTGTAAAAGCCCTGCCTGGTTTTATCGCCCAGCATTTTATTTTCAATCATCTTTTGCAGGAAAGGGGGGATTTCAAAAGCGGCTTTTTCTTCGGGATCATCGCTCTTGTCGTAAACTGTGCGGGCTACATGGGCGAAAGTGTCAAGACCGACCATGTCGAGGGTCCGGAACGAAGCGCTCTTAGGATGACCCATCGGCGGTCCGGTAATAGTGTCAACCTCTTCAATGGTCATATTTTCCTGCTGCATCAGTTTGATGGTGTGCATCATGGCGTAAGTGCCGATGCGGTTGGCAATAAAGTTTGGGGTATCCTTGGCAAAGACGACTCCTTTACCGAGAACTTTTTCACAAAACCGATGCATCATTTCCAGCACTTCATCAGCTGTTTCGTCGCAGGGGATGATTTCCAGCAGCTTCATGTAACGGGGTGGGTTAAAGAAGTGAGTTCCGATAAAATATTTCCTGAATTCTGGGGAGTTTTCACTGACCATTTCATTGATGGAGAGACCGGAAGTGTTTGAGGAAACGACAGTGCCAGGGTTCCAGTTTTCTTCAACCTGCTTAAAAACTTTCTGCTTGATATCCATTCTTTCTACAATTACCTCGACAATCCAGTCGATATCTTTCAGTTTGGCCAGATCGTCCTGGAAGTTGCCCGGGGTAATCAGTTCGGCATTGGATTGGCGGTAGAGGGGAGCCGGTTTTTGTTTCGCCAAATCCGCGATGCCTTTAATTGAAAGGCGGTTGCGTACTTCGGGGCTGTCTAAAGTTAAACCCTTTGCTTTTTCTTCGGGGGTCAGCTCACCGGGAACTATGTCGAGCAGCAAAACGGGGATGCCTACATTGGCCAGGTGAGCGGCAATTGTGGCGCCCATTACACCGGCACCAAGAACAGCAGCCTTTCGGATTTCTTTCAAGGCCATTAAAATACCTCCTTGTATCGTGAGTTTATCCGGGCGGTAACTATCAATAATGGGAAAATAGATGATAAAAGCCGCTAAAGGCCTTTAACCAGCAAATCTGAAATAGGTTTTTGCAAGGCAACCAGATCATATGGTTTCCCTGACATAACCCAGCAGGTTACAACTTCGTCGATAGCGCCGAAGATCACTTTTCGGGCGATCCTTTTATCCAGATTTTGGCGGAAAAAGCCTTCTTTCTTTCCTTCTTCAATCACCTCCTCGATAAGATCAAAATAGCTTTTCAGCGGCCTGGATATACCCTGGTTGATAGCTTGATCAATTTGTCTCAGCTCAATCTGGGTAACCCTGGCCTGTTCGGGATTACCGTAAAGTGTTTTAAGATGGTAGGTAATAATTGTATTCAGCTTCTCGATGGCATCGCCGCACTGGCTAAGTTCGCTGTTCAGATTGTCAACAAAGGTTTTCATGAGGCTCTGGAATAATGAAATAAGAATATCTTCTTTATTAGTGAAATAAATGTAGACTGTCCCATCGGCAACCCCTGCTTCCCGGGCTATATCGGCAACCCTGGTGCGGTGGTAACCGGCAAGGGCGAAGGTTTTTACGGCAGCATCCAGTATGACCTGGTATTTTTCGCCGGTTCTTTTGGCCACTTTTTCCCTCCCTCCGCAAAATGAATGAATCCTCATTCGCTTTATATTGTATATTATTTTTTGATAATAATCAAGATAAGTCGCAATTTTTATATGTACTATGAATAATGGTCAGGGGCCGGAAACCGTTAATTTTTAATCAGGGATTTCTTCAAATAAACCAGGCTTTTTAAACTTGCGTAAATTCCCAAAGTAAGTTCCACAGTGGGAAGCGCGTTGCGATAACCCTGAAAAATGAATGGATTTTAGTATAAGAAAAAACCGTTAAGAAATCTTTAAAGGTAAAAAATGGTGCTAAAAAGCAA
>Ga0334886_1003466_pt1 | contig 14048 bp, 13 predicted proteins | sample GraSluR1_MG_9_FD_207232 | JGI IMG/M metagenome (GOLD analysis project Ga0334886, IMG submission 207232) | Sludge microbial communities from methane-producing bioreactor in Wageningen University, Netherlands - Granular Sludge_27_06-R1 | ecosystem: Engineered > Bioreactor > Anaerobic >...
TCATCAAGCGTGGCGACGAGCTGTTCGTGACGATCGGCAATTTCAAGCGCGAGCTGCTGTTGCCCAGCGTACTGGCGCAGCGTGAGGCCAGCGGCGCGGTATTCGCCAACGGCGCGTTGAAGATCCGGTTTCCTCCGCCCGTCGAACAGCGGGCCTAGACCACACGTGAGCGGCACATGATCGGCGCACTCAGAATACTGACCAACTTGATTGCGGGCGGGGCCGGCTTTGCGACCGGTTTCCAGATCGGCGTGCGCGCCGGCTGGCTGCGACAGCCGCGGCCGATGCCTCACCAACTGGCGGCGACGCTGGAGAACCCGCTGCGCCTGGCCTATCGCAACCCCGGCGAGACGCTGGGGCTATACGGCTTTCGCGCAGGCACGACTGTGTTGGACCTTTGCTGCGGCAGCGGCCTGTTCACGGCGGAGATGGCGCGCATGGTAGGCCCGGAGGGCGTGGTGCATGCCGTCGATATTCAGCGCCCTTTGCTCGATCTTGCCGAGAAGCGGCTGTTCGAGGCGGGGCTGGCGGACCGGGTGCGGCTGCATCACCGCTCCGCGACTAATTTGCCGCTGGAAGACGGTTCGGTCGACCTGGCTGTGATCATATCGGCCCTGGGCGAACTGCCGGACAAGGTGCAGGCCCTTGCCGAGGTGAAGCGCGTGTTGAAGCCGGACGGCCGTCTGGCGATCAGCGATGAACGGCTCAGCCCGTCCTATTTGTCCCCTGGCGCCGTGCGCCGCGTAGCGGAGGCCGCCGGTTTTCGTTTCGGCGGCAAGAGCGGCGGCGGGCTTTCCTACCATATGATCTTTCTGAACAGCGCGAATCATAGCGAAATCGTATAGGCGCCGTTTCGTATAGCCTGCTTTGGAGCAGGTGCGCCCAGCGTTGCGCCGCGGTTTTGGAACCCGCCTTCCTTCCCTGAAAAGACAATCATGCTAGACTTTTCTATTGAAATGGCGCTGCCATACGCGACAGACGATCTGCCCGGAATCGGCGGCAAGCTGCGCGCTAAGTCGGAGCATTTCGTGGTCGAGGAGATTCCGCTCTATGAGCCGCAAGGGTCGGGGCAGCATCTCTACATTAACATTACGCGTACAGGCCTGACGACCAAAGAGGTAGAGGCGGCCTGCGCCCGGCTTTTCAGCCTCAAACGGTCACAGATCGGGCATGCCGGGCTGAAGGACAAGAATGCACGCACGACGCAGACCTTCAGCCTGGACTTGGGCGTCCAGCCGGGGATAGCGGACGAGGCCGTCGCCGCCAGGCTAAGCGATGCAGTCGGCGTGCAAGTCAACTGGGTGCGGCGTCATCGCAACAAGCTGAAGACCGGTCATCTGCTGGGCAACCGCTTTGAGATCGTGGTGAGCGAACCCGACTGCTCGGCAGAGGAATGCTTGGCTCGCTGTCACCGCATCGCCGAGCGGCTGATCGCCCAGGGGCTGCCGAACTATTTCGGGCCGCAGCGCATGGGCCGAGAAGGCGCGAACGTAGCCCAGGGTTTGGCGATTCTGCAAGGATCGCTGAAGAAGCGGGACAAGTGGCTGCGCCAATTTCTCGTGTCCAGCGTGCAGAGCTATCTGTGCAATCGCTATTTGGCCGAGCGCGTTGGAATGGGGGCGTTCGACCGGCTGTTGGCCGGGGATGTCGCCAAGAAATACGCCACCGGCGGCCTGTTCGATGTCGTCGATCTCGACCAGGAGCAGCCGCGCTACCAGGCTCAGGAGATCAGCTTCACGGCGCCGCTCTTTGGGCCGGCAATGTGGGCGGCGCAGGCGGAGGCGGGCGCGCTGGAGGATAAGGTTCTGGCGCAGTCCGGGCTGACGGTGGAGGATTTTGGACGGGCGCGCGTCAACGGGACACGACGGCTGGGACGCCTTCTCGTGACCGACCTAGAGGTGCACAGCCATGCCGAGGGCGTGCTGGTGCGTTTCAGTCTGACCAAGAGCGCCTACGCTACGACCGTCCTGCGCGAGTTGATGAAGGCGGACGCGGCGCTGGATGGGGTGGAGGAGAGCGCAGAGGATCTGTAAGGAGCGGCGTTGCACGGTTTTGGCGCACGCCTGTTGAGATGGGTTAGGTGAGTTTGTGGAAACAGGACATCGCAATTTGCATAGGCGGTACATTCAGGATGAACAGGCTGAGGATCAAGGGACAGTGACGATGGAGATGCCCCTCTTCCCGCTCAACGTGGTGCTGTTCCCCGGAATGGTCCTGCCCCTGCACATTTTTGAGCCGCGTTACCGCGAGATGATCAACCGCTGTATCGAGGAGGAAAAGCCCTTCGGCGTGGTGCTGATCGACGAGGGGCAGGAAGTGGGCGGGCCGGCGACGCCGCGCCTGGTCGGGACGGCGGCGCGTATCACGCGCGTCGACCGGCTGGACGGCGGGCGGATGAACATTACGACTGTGGGCACGAAGCGTTTTCGCATTTTGGAGCTCGACCGCAGCCGCGCTTATCTGACGGCTAAGGTGCGGCAATACCCGGTCGCCAATGGCGGCACGCGTTTGGCGGAGCGACTGGCGCGCGAGTTGCGTCCCAAGGTGCTTGAGTACGTCGAACTGCTCAGCGAGGCGAGCAAGACCGAACTGCGTCTGGACCGGCTGCCCGAAGATGCGACGACGCTTGCCTTGCTCGTCGCTATCGCCTTGCAGGTCGACAATGAGGAGAAGCAGGCGTTGCTGGAAATGTCGCATGTGCCGGAGATGTTGGCGCGTGAGCGCTACTTGCTCTCACTAGAAACGGCGCTGCTGCGACACATGGTGCGGACGCAGGCCGACGTCCAGGAGATGGGCGGGGGGCCGACAGGGTACGTTTTCCCGAATTAGGGATTTGCCACAGCGGCGAGTTTTGTGATAGGATAGTTGATGCTTTGGGGGATTAGCTCAGTTGGCTAGAGCGCTACGTTGACATCGTAGAGGTCACTGGTTCAAGTCCAGTATCTCCCACCTGGTATCTGAATCGATTAACGCGTTGACCAGGACAAGTACGGGGTCAGGCGTCTTGGCAGAGAGCGGCGATCACCGGCTGAGAGTTGCCGCAGGACGTACCCGGAACACCGCCTGGGAGCGGACAGCGGAACGCTGCAAGCCAGTATGCTGTCCCGGCCGGCTCCGTTATCAGCCCCACGAGTGGCCGCTGCGGCGGCAACATGGGTGGAACCGCGAAGAATTGCTTCGTCCCATGAGGGACGGGGCTTTTTTGTTTTTGGGTTTATACGCGTGAGCGAATGAAATCGTAGCGGAAGTTGCGTGCTTCCAGCGTGGCATCAACCAGACGGGAACGGTGAAATGATCGAGCAATTTGGCGCCTATCCAGAAGTGCTGACCGCCGCTGCGTCTTGCCTGGAGCGCGTCGAGCAACTGGCCGAGTTGAGCATCGAGGTGCAGCAGATACCCGCGCCGACGGGGGCTGAGGCTGTGCGCGCCAATTGGGTGCAGAAGCAGTTCGTCCAGTTGAAACTGGCCGATGTTAGCCAGGACGGGCTGTATAACGTGTTCGCGCGTATTCCCGGCCGTCGCGAAGCGCCTGCGCTGCTCGTCAGCGCGCACACCGACACGGTATTCCCGGCCAATACCGATCTGAGCGTGCGCATCGACGGGGCGAGCGGTCGCATCTATGGGCCTGGCATTGGCGACAACTCGGCGGGCGTGGCCGCGCTGTTGATGCTGGCGGAGCTTTTAGCGCAATTGCCCGCGCCGCCTGTCGACATCTGGCTGGTCGCAAACAGCGGCGAAGAGGGACTGGGCGATCTGCGCGGCATGCGCGGCGCGGTAGACCGGCTGGGGTCGCGCATCGGCGCGTCGGTGGTGATCGAGGGCATGGGCTTGGGCCGGGTTGTGCATCGTGCGCTTGGTTCGCGGCGCTATCGCATCGCGGCCCGCGCACCGGGCGGACATAGCTGGAGCGATTTCGGCACGGCTAGCGCTGTCCATGCGTTGGTGCAACTGGCGGCGGACCTGTCGCGGCTGCGCGTGCCGGAGACGCCGCGGACGACCTTCAATATTGGCCGCATCAGCGGCGGTCGCTCGGTCAACACGATTGCGCAGGAGGCGATGCTGGAACTGGACCTGCGCAGCGAAGAGCCGGAGGCGCTGGCTCAGGCGATCGACGACGTGCTGGCAATCGTTCAGGCGTATCAGACGCCCGACTGGGCGCGGCGAGATGTGCGGATAGAGGCCAGCGTGATTGGAGACCGCCCGCCGGGCGGCATCGATGCGGCGCATCCGCTGGTCCGGGCGGCGCTGTCTGCGCTGCACGATGTGGGTTGGCAGGGCGCGCCCGATCTGCGCATCAGCAGCACAGACGCCAACATCCCGCTTTCCCGGGGCATCCCGGCTGTCTGTGTGGGCGTTACCGAAGGGGGCAGCGCTCACCGGCTGGAGGAGTGGATGCTCAAGGCGCCGCTGGGGCCGGGTATGCGCCACCTGACGCTATTGACGTGGTGGGCCGCGGCATGGCTGGGCGGTGAGTTGGAGATAGGAAGTCAAGCATGAGGCGAGTATGGGTTTGGGGCTTGCCGTTTTGATCAATCTAGATGGAGGCGGTAAATGAGCGACAAAGAACGGGCGGAGTCCGAGCAGTTGTACAAGATTCGGCATAGCGCCGCGCATGTCATGGCGGAGGCTGTGCTCGAACTGTATCCGGAGGCCAAGATCGCGATTGGCCCGCCGATCGACACCGGCTTTTACTATGATTTTGACCTGGGCAAGACCGAGGACGGCAAGCCGCGCACGTTTACGCCGGAAGACCTGGAGCAGATCGAGAAGCGCATGCGCCAGATCATTGCCGGCAAGCACCCCTTCATCTATCGCCAGGTCAGCGCAGACGAGGCGCGGGCGGTCTTCCGCGATCAGCCCTACAAGCTGGAATTGATCGACGGGCTGGCCCAAGGGCAGATCGACGAATACGGCAACGAGGTCGAGGGCGGCCAGGTGATCAGCACCTACAAACACGACACCTTCGAGGACCTGTGCCGTGGGCCGCATGTGGAGCATACCGGCCAGATTCCGCCCGATGGGTTCAAGCTGATGAGCGTGGCCGGGGCGTATTGGCGCGGCGACGAGGCTAACCCCATGTTGCAGCGCATCTATGGCACGGCGTGGCGCAATCGCAAAGAGCTGAACGCCCATCTGGAGATGCTGGAGGAAGCCAAGAAGCGCGACCATCGCAAGCTGGGCCGCGACCTGGAGATATTCGTCTTCGACGACGAGGTGGGGCCAGGTCTGCCGCTTTGGCTGCCCAACGGCGCGGTGATGATCGACGAGCTTGAAGCGCTTGCCAAGGAGGTGGAGACGGAGGCGGGCTATCAGCGCGTGCGCACGCCGCATCTGAGCAAGGCGGACCTGTTCGTGCGCAGCGGGCACTTGCCTTACTACACCGAGAGCATGTACCCGCCGATGGAGCTGGAGGGCGTGCGCTACTATGTGAAGCCGATGAACTGCCCCATGCACCACAAGCTGTTCGGGAGCAGGCCGCGCAGCTACAGGGAACTGCCGGTGCGCCTCTCCGAGTACGGCACGTGCTACCGCTACGAGAAGAGCGGCGAGCTGTTCGGCCTGATGCGCGTGCGCTCGATGCAGATGAACGATGCCCACATCTACTGTTCCGAAGAGCAGTTCGAGCAGGAGTTTATGGGCGTGATACGGCTGTATGAGCGCTATTTCGAGCTGTTCAACGTCGAGCGCTATGTGATGCGGCTAAGCACCCATCACCCCCGCGGGCTGGGCAAAAAGTACGTGGACAACGAGCGGCTCTGGCTCAAGACCGAGGAGATGGTGCGCCAAGCCATGCGCAACGGCAACATCCCGTTCGTAGAGGTCCCGGACGAAGCGGCGTTCTATGGGCCGAAGATCGACGTGCAGATCTGGAGCGCAATCGGCCGCGAGTTTACATTGGCGACCAACCAGGTGGACTTTGCGCAGCCGGGGCGTTTCGATCTCACCTTTACCAATCGCGATGGGGTGGAGGAGACGCCGCTGTGCATTCATCGTGCGCCGTTGAGCACGCATGAACGCATGATCGGCTTCCTGATCGAGCACTACGCCGGCAACTTCCCGGTGTGGCTGGCCCCGCGGCAGGCGGTGATCATTCCCATCACCGACGCGCACCACGAGTATGCCGCCCGGCTGGAGGCGCAATTGAGGGCCGCCGGTATACGGGCGGAGGCGGACCTGAGCTCAGACCGCATGAACGCCAAGATTCGGGCGGCGCAGTTGATGAAGGCGCCGTATATGCTGGTGGTGGGCGACCAGGAGATCGCGAACGAGACCGTATCGCTGCGTCGCCGCGACGGGGAGCGTCGTAACGACATGCCGGCGGGAGAGTTCATCGCACACGTGCAGTCGCGCATCGCCGCGCGTTCGAGCGAACTGTAGGCGACGACGGGGCTTGCACAGGACATTGCGAGATTTGGCAACCGGTTGCCAGAGGGAATCGGCAGGGCGCGGCTCCGTTAGGCGGTCGCGCCCTGAACGTCGCCAGAATATCTTGCACTGATTTGACGGCTGTGAAGCGGGATGATATACTATTCGGGCTGATTTTGCCGATATGGGCGTCATAAACGGCCGGCAGTCAGCTTGGGTCAACTCATCTAAGGAGAAATGGATAATCTGGAGAACAAGTTTGAGACCGCCTGCGCAAGATAACACCCGTGTCAACCGGGGCATTCGGGCAAGGGAAGTTCGCGTGATCGGCGCTGATGGGCAGCAATTGGGTATCATGTCTACCCGTGACGCGCTGGCAGTAGCCGAAGAGAACGAATTGGATCTTGTGGAAGTCGCTCCGAATGCGAATCCGCCGGTTTGCCGGCTGATGGATTACGGCAAGTATCTGTACGAGAAGCAGAAGCGAGAGCGGGAATCGCGCAAGGCGCAAAAGCAGATTGAGATCAAAGAGGTGCGGCTGCGCCCGAAGACCGATGAGCATGACATTCAGGTGGTGCTGACCAAGATTCGCAAGTTCGCCAAAGAAGGGGCGAAAGTGCGGGTGCGCATCCGCTTCCGCGGCCGCGAGATCTACCATCCTGAAGTGGCCCAGGAGTTGATGGAGCGAGTCGCCAACGAGATGTCGGAAATCGTCACAGTAGAGTCGCGACCCATGTTGGATGGTCGCAGCATGGTGATGTTGTTGAGTCCGGTCTAGAGACCGGGGGTTCGCCGTTCGGAACCGAAGCAGTGTTTTGCGACGGGCGACAGCCCGTTTTTCTATGTCTGCCGGACACAGACGAGTTAGGGATAAACTAGAGGAGGCAACGCAATGCCGAAGATGAAGACGCATAAAGGGGCAGCAAAGCGTTTCCGCCTGACCAAGCAGGGTAAGCTGATGCGCATGAAGGCTGGCGGCAGCCACTTGCGGCGCAAGAAGAACAGCAGCGTCATCAGCGACTTCCGCCACGCTGTGCCAAGCGAGGTCAAGGCGAATATCAAGATGGTGAAGGCCATTGCCGGGAAGGCCGTGAAGCAATAGCGTCCGCACCGCATGGTCTGGGTTCCGGCTGTCGCCGGCGCCCTTGTCGAGTTAGCGAAAACCAAAGTACGTGACCGGCTCCCAAAGCGACCTGGTTCTTGCCGGGTCCGCCATCACGGAAGGAGACTGAAATGCCGAGATCGAGACCTAAGGCATATGCCCACAACCGGCATAAGAAGGTTCTCAAGTTCACCAAAGGCCAGTATGGCACGCGTTCCAAGCTGTTTCGGCGCGCCAATGAGGCCATGCTCAAGTCCCTGTTTTACGCCTATCGGGACCGCCGCAACCGCAAGCGGGATTTCCGCCGCCTGTGGATCACGCGCATCAACGCGGCGACGCGTCTCGGCGGCCTGAGCTACAGCCGGTTTATCCACGGCTTGAAGAAGGCGAATGTTCAAGTAGACCGCAAAGTTCTCGCCGACATTGCCGTGCGCGATGCCGCCGCCTTCAATAAATTGGTGGAATTGGCGAAGACGAACTTGGACTAGCCGCGTCATCTGCTCCGTGTCCGGGAGATGGCGCAGTTGTACCGGCAGACAGCGACGGCAGGGGCCTGAGGGCTCCTGCCGTTTCATTTGGAGCCGTCATGATGAGCGTGATTACGAGTGTGAGCAACGCCCGCGTCAAGGAGGCGCGCAGCTTGCAGCGCAAGCGCCGCCGCCATGCCGCAGGCCGCATCCTGATCGAAGGCGTGCGATTGGTGCGCGATGCCCTCTCCGGCGGGCTGACGCCGGAGAGCGTATTCTATGTGTCGGAGCAGGCTGAGTCCGGTCTGCAAGCCGCAGCCCTGTTGCGCGACCTGGAGGCGGCACACGTGGAATGCGTTGCGGTATCTGCGGCGGTCTTTGCCTCGCTGGCGGAGACGCTCACACCGCAAGGGATCGCGGCGGTGGTTGCTATGCCGCACTTGCCTCTGCCGGAATGGCCGACTTTGACGCTCATCTTGGACGGCGTGGCTGACCCCGGCAACGCGGGTACTCTGTTGCGCAGCGCAGAGGCCGCCGGCGCCGACCTGGCGCTGTTCGCGCCCGGCGCGGTGGACGCATATAACGACAAGACGCTGCGCGCCGGGATGGGCGCGCATTTTCGGCTGCCGTTGCGTATGTGCGTCGTCTGGGACGAGGTGTGGGCGACGCTGTCTCCGGCGCAGCGCATCTTTGTGGCGGAGGCCGGGGCTGATCTGACTTATGATGCGGCGGATTGGCGGCAGCCGGTCGCCCTGATCGTCGGCAACGAGGCGGCGGGGCCAAGCGCCGAAGCGCGGCGGGCAGCCGTGCCTGTCGCCATCCCTATGCGCGGCGCATCGGAATCGCTCAACGCGGCGATGGCCGGGACAGTGATCCTTTTCGAAGCGGCGAGACAGCGACGTTTGGGCTGACGACTGAATGGCGTCCCCCGCGCTTAAGGAAGCCGCGGGATTTATGTTCAGGCTTGCGTTGACACCAGCGAATCCTCCGGTGTATGATAGCACCCATCAGAGAGCTTGCTACGCCTGCTTGATAGGAGGCGAGTCCAGCGGACTTGGCGCAGCACCCGCGGACACGCCTGCGGCCACTGGGGCGAGGCATGCTGCGCCCCAATGGAGTGCCGCCGCCAATCGTCCCGCTGCGAGTTCGGGACAGACCCTAGACATAGCCACACACTTTGGGCGAAAACCGGAGGAGACTTGCTCATGACGATGAGACTGCTGTGGTTTGTCCTGGCCGGTTTTCTGCTCGGGTTTGCCGCTTCTACGCTGTGGGAGTGGCTGCACTTCCGCCGCGAGCGCATGAAACTGCGCGATGAGCGCGTGCGCGAACTGGAGGGGCAACTGCGCGAGCAGAAGCGACTGATGGATGAGATGCGGCCCGTCTCCGTGCGGATGCCGGCCTGGGAACAGTCGGAATACCACAGTCCCGGCGTCTTTTTGGATAGCGAAGAACCAGACGAGGAAGAAGTTGCTGCGGCGCACAAGCCGAACGAGGTCTCAGCGTCCGGCGGTCTTGGCGGTATCACGCCTGCCCGTGATGCTATCCCGAAACCGGTTGCCGCAAGTGTTTCGGCGCGGGCGGAAGCGACGGATGCGGCGGACGTAGCCCCGATCGAGATGCCTAAGCGCGCTTCCGAGTCGCTTGAACAGCTTGCCGCCAGCCTGTCGAGCCGTTATGCGCCCGCCGAAGTCGATCCTGGCCGCGACTACCGCTCCGACTACCTCGAACGCTCCTCCAATTACCCGGATGACTTAACCAAGATCAAGGGCATCGGCGGCGTCTACCGATGGCGGCTGTACCGCGCCGGCATCTACACCTGGCATCAGATCGCGGAGAGCGGTGAGGAGACGCTGCGCGCCGCTACAAACGCCTATCCTGGCTCCAACATAGAGGATTGGCAGGAGCAGGCGCGGCAGTTGGCGCAGAAGAACGGCCGGCAGGGCGCCGTCTATGATGGACCGCCGCCGGACGACCTGACCAAGATCATCGGCATCGGGCCGGTTGGGGCGCGCACGCTCTTTCGGGCGGGCATCTGCACCTATGAGCAGTTGGCCGGCGCCACGCCCGCCGAATTACACGATCTGTTCCCGATTGCTGTGGCCGGGGATGAGCCGAATTTCCCGCATTGGATCGTCCAGGCGGCTGATCTCGCCGGCCGCAAAGCCGCCAAATAGGAGAGGCGATCTATGTCTCGCAGCCTCTTTGATAAGCCGCCCTATTTCGACTGGCGCATCGACCGGTGGAAGGTCGGCCTGATCGTCCTGCTTTTCTTAGCGCTGCTGCTGGCGACGTTGGTGGACCCGCAACGCGATCGGAGCCCCGGGTGGACTGCAGCGGGGCCGTTGATGCCCGATGAGGGAGGAGCGGTCGTAACCGAGGCCGCTGAAGAGCCGCCGGCCCAGGAAAGCGATCCAACCGCCGCGCTGTTTGATCACGCGGACGATTTGCCTTTAACGCTGGCGTCGATCGGCCCCAATAGCGTGGCCCCGCCGGAGGCTGTCGCCGTATTGAGCGGCACGGCTCGCCCAGGGAATCGGGTCGAGGTGCGCGCCCAACACATTCCCGCGCCCGCCGCCGGCGACGGCTCATTCGGTGACGGAACCGAAATGCTCCTGGGCGTGGCGACGGCGGACACGCGGGGGCTGTGGACGCTTGCCCTGGAGGAGAGTTTGGCGGCAGGGCAGCAGGCGCTTTCGCTGCGCGAGCTGGACGACCAGGGCGACATCGTGTCGGTTGCATCGCCTGTTGTGATAACTGTTCTGGCCGCGGGCGAGGAGGGCCCGGTGTCGCTGGCGACGCCATCCATCCGTTTCCCTGCAGCGGCTGCGCGGCTGCGCGGCGGTCGCATTACCTTCGTCGGGAGCGGCTTGCCGGGCATGCGCGTGCGCCTCTATTTGAACAATCGCCAGATCGCGGAGGGCGCGGCGGATATGCGCGAAGAGTGGCGCATCACGCCGGAAGCTGAGATACCGCCCGGCGTGTACGTTGCGCGTGCGGCGGCGCTGGACCCCCAAGGCGAGATCGTCGCCGAATCGCCGCCTGTGGCGTTCGTCGTCCTAGAGGCGGTGGAAGGAGCAATCCCCAAGCTGCCTGACGCAGACCCGACCATTCCGTTAGCGCTGACCGGTGCGGCGATGTGGGGACGGAACGGCTTGCTCGTTCTGACGGGGCGCGCCACGCCGCACAGTACGGTTTCGGCTTGGCGCGATGAGGCCGCGTTGCGCTATGTGAACGCTCGCCTCGACGGCGGCTGGCAGATGTGGTTGATCTCCGCCGCGCCGTCGCACTCGACCTACGCAACGGAGCCCGAGTTGACGTTACGCACCAATTTGGGCGAGTCAATCCGCCGCCAGGAAAGCGCGTTGGGTGCAACAGCCGCCGCGCCGTATCAGCCGATACTGCTCTCGCCTAAGGAAGGGGAGGTGCTGGCGAACGGGCAGCCGGTGCTGCATGGGTTGGCCCACCCTGCAAGCGGGGTCAACGTCAAGGTGAACAGCTTGACGGTGGCGCGTCTGGTGGCCGACGCCCGCGGCCAGTGGGCGTACCAGCCGCCGGAGCCGTTGCCTGCGGGCGAGGTGGCGATTGCGGCTTGCGCCGAGACGGCGGCGCAGGGCGATGCGGAGTCGCCGCCCATATACGTAACCGCGCCGCCCCAGTCATAAGCCTGCTGCAGGGTTGATTCGTCGCCGGTTTTTTGCTCTACCCTGCCGCGATGTGCTATAGTGATCGCCAGCATCATGCGGGTCCCTAGCTCAATTGGCAGAGCAGCGGCCTTTTAAGCCGCGGGTTCTGGGTTCGAGTCCCAGGGGGCTCATTTGGCAACCGCCTTGAACGCAGGTTGAAGGCGGTTTTTTGTGGAGTCGGTTAGGATGCCGGGTGCTTTGCGGCGTGTGGCGATGAAAAAGCAGGTCATGCACTACTTGTGGCTTATTCTCCTATCGGTATCGGCCGGCGTGGCAGGGCAAACAGCGCTTAAGCTGGGCGTCAGCCAGCCCGGCGCAGAAAACGCGGCCGCCAACTTGGTCTCGCTGCTGACGATGATCGTCCGCTCTCCGCTTGTGCTGCTCGGTCTGGTGTTGTATGCCGTGGGCGCCCTAGCCTGGATTGCGGTGCTGACGAAGTTGGACTTAAGCGTCGCCTATCCGTTCCTGGCTCTCAATTTTGTCCTCGTAGCGCTTACGTCCAAATTGGTGCTTGGCGAGAGCGTCCCGCTGCTGCGATGGGTGGGCATTGCAGTCATCTGCGCCGGCATTCTGGTGGTTTCGCGCAGCAACCCATAGCGCTCGTCAGGCGCACCTTCTCCTGTTGTTAACGCATCCCTAACACATCCGGGGTATACTGGCGCACAAGGCGCTAGGCCGACGCCGCGATTTGTGCGCGGCCCGCATCGCGTGGATACTCAGAGACAAGCGCATTCCCTGCCCGCTCTGGTTAGCGATTGGCTGCTGTTCGATATGCAATGCGCTCTTGTGTGATCGGGACAGAAACGGATGAGCCAGAAGGTGCTGGTGGTAGAGGATGAGCCGGCGTTGGTCGATACGCTGGAATATAACCTGATGAAGCAGGGCTATGAGGTGGTCGTTGCCATGGACGGGGCGAAGGCGTTGGACATGGCCCGCCGCGAACGCCCTGATCTGGTAGTGCTCGACATCATGCTCCCCGTCATAGACGGCTTCGAGGTGTGCCGCATTTTGCGGCAGGAGACCAATGTTCCGATCCTTATGTTGACGGCGCGCGCCGACGAGGTGGACAAGGTGGTGGGGCTGGAGGTGGGGGCCGACGATTACCTCAGCAAGCCCTTTAGCCTGCGCGAACTGATGGCGCGCGTCAAGGCGCTGTTGCGCCGCGTGCGCTTGGCGCGCGAGGAGGCGAGCTTGCAGGCCGCCGAAGAGCGGGATGCGGCGGCTCTCCAGCCGGAGAAGCTTGAGTTCGACGACTTGACCATCGACCTGAGCCGCCGCGAGGTGTTCTGCAAGGGGCAGGCGCAGCACCTGAAGCCAAAGGAGTTCGATCTGCTGGTCTTTTTGGCCCGCAACCGCGGCATCGTATTGAGCCGCGATCTGGTGTTGGAGCGCGTGTGGGGTTGGGACTATGACGGCGGCAGCCGGACGGTGGACGTACATGTGCGCTGGCTGCGCGAGAAGATCGAGCAGGACCCCTCACGGCCGGTCCGCATTGTCACGGTGCGCGGGGTCGGCTACCGTTTTGAGGGATGACCACGGTCGCGGTAAGACGTTCTGGGCAAGGGCAAACGCCATGGCAGCGCAGTCTGCGCTGTCTGCGGAGGCGATGAGATGACTGAGCAAATGACAGACGATAGGCGCTCTGCGTCTGTGCAGCCAGCGTTGGGCAGGCTATGGCAGAGGCTGCCGGCGCGGCTATCCTTGTGGCCGGCTCTGGCCGTCCTGGCTATTATGGCGATTACGACGGTCTTGCTTTGGGTGCGTCTTGGCCTATTCTATCGCGATCGGATCGACGTACACTATGTCGGGCAAGTTGAACGCATCGCGGGGCTGGAAGCGCTCGTTGGCGCTTGGTCGCAGGCCGGCGGCGAGTTGAATGAGACGCTGCGTCAATTGGCCGTCGTTACCGACGCACAACTGACGGCTTTCGACAGCCAGGGGGCTGTGTTGGCGGATTCTCTCGGCGGCAACGCGCCAGCCGAAGGGGAGGGTATGCCGGACGAAGTGCGCGCCGCGTTGGCGGGCAATATTGAGACGCGTCGCCGCGACACTGTCGGAGGCGAACCGATGGTATTTGTGGCGGCTCCCGTAGCGGTCGACGGCGAGACGGCTGGCGCTGTGCGGTTGGCAATATCCAACCGGGAATTGGAGGCGACGCTGGCGCAGGCGCGCAACCGTCTGCTCGTCATCTGCACGGCGGCAAGTATTCTCGTGATCCTGATCCTGTCCGTGCAAGCTGGACGAACGAGCCGTTCATTGCGCAGACTGGCGGAGATGGTCGAACGCATCACCGGCGGCGATCTGAACGCGCGGGTCATCATGCTGCGTCGTGATGAGCTTGGCCGTCTGGGTACTGCGCTGAATGAGATGGCGGACAAACTGCAGCGCCAGATGAAGAAGCGCGCCAGAGAGAAGGATCGTCTCAAC
>Ga0334886_1003471_pt1 | contig 14040 bp, 13 predicted proteins | sample GraSluR1_MG_9_FD_207232 | JGI IMG/M metagenome (GOLD analysis project Ga0334886, IMG submission 207232) | Sludge microbial communities from methane-producing bioreactor in Wageningen University, Netherlands - Granular Sludge_27_06-R1 | ecosystem: Engineered > Bioreactor > Anaerobic >...
ACTGTTCCAATAGTTATAGTTAAAATCAACAGTTGCTGAATCTTGCAAACCTGTTACTTTTACGAAGTTTTGATCAAATTGGGACTCTGACCAGTCTGCTTTGACTAAAACGTTGTTTGTAAATATAAATTCACTTGCAGAAGCTGCTCCACGCAAGGCTCTCCCCCCATCAGTAGAGTCATTGTCTGCATCCCAATTTATCAATTTATTTTCAGTAATAGTTATTTTAGCATCTGTAACTACCCCATTTACTTGGATTGCATTAAAGTTTGTATCTTCGACATGATTCCCTGTAATAACTGTTTCTTCTGACTGGGGACGACGGACATATATCCCTAAACCTAAACTTGTGCCCGCAACACAACAAATATAATTATTACTAATCGTTGTAAAACCCTCAACAGTATGGTTTGATGGATCTAGTACCACTATAGCACCATCACCAGCTGTAATGTCAATAAACTTATTGTTTTCTATAGTAACATTCCTAATATCCTTAAATATCAATCCTGAACCACCAGAAAAAGTGATGCCTTTTACTGTTATATCTTTTTCTATTGTATGGTTAGAACTAATATCTCTACCAAAAGTCATGCCTCCAGTAATGATAGTTCCATCGATACCTGGAGATGTTGGTATTGTATCACTATTAGCTCCTAAGATTGTAATACTCTTAACTTTTTCTTCAGGTACAACTATGTTTTCATCATAAGTGTCTGCCGCAATTTCTATCACATCATCATCATTAGCATCATCAACTGCTGCCTGGATAGTGTCATACCCTAGCTTCTGAGTAACATTAATTACTTTACCATTAACTACTGTCACTACACAGGTTGTTTTAAATCCACCGTCTTCTGTAGTGACGGTAATCGTTGCTGTTCCTGCTGCTACGGGGGTTACTACACCATCAGCTACTGTGGCTACTGTTTCCTCAGAAGATTCCCAGGTGACATTTTTGTTGGTTGCATTAGCAGGTTCAACAGTTTCAACTAAGGTTGCTGTCTCTCCTCCTGCTGTTAAGGTTAGGGTTGCTTTATCTAAAGATACTGCGATTACTGCTATTGGATCAGCTGCTGCTATTACAACGTTAGCCGTGACTGTTTCAATAGTATCTACTGCATCGACATACCCATCAGGTAATGTCCCGATTGTTCCCGTGAATACATAGGTTCCTTCGGTTGTTGCATATGCTGGAGCTGAATCTGCTGACCAGGTTACTGGTACTGTCACTTCTGTACCTGTGATTGTCACGTTTGCAGGAAGAGATGCCACTGCATCTGCTGCTGTTGCGTATGTTGGGGCTCCTTCTTTGCCTCCATCTATATCAGCAATTGCGTCATATCCAGTTACTTCTACTGGAGCAGCCTCTACTGTCACTAAACAGGTTGCTGTAAACTCACCGTCTTCTGTAGTAACGGTAATATCTGCTGTTCCTACTATTACAGGAGTGACCACTCCATCAGCTACTGTTGCAATAGATTCATCATCAGATGTCCATGTTACATTTTTGTTGGTTGCATTAGCAGGGGCTACAGTCGCCGTTAGGGTTCCTGTATCTCCTCCGGCTGTTAAGGTTAGTGTTTCCTGATCTAAAGTTACTCCGGTTACTGAAACAGTGGATGGCCCGGAAGGTGGAGATGGTGGTGCAGGGGGATTAAGTATCTCATCAGCAATATCACCTGCCCCACCTGTAACATCAGGGTCTTCTGTGACATCTTTTTCTTCTTCTATTGCTGTGGTTACCTGCTCTACTAGGTCTTCAAAGGAATCAGCTGCCAGTATTTCTCCTAAATAGATATCCTCAGGTTCTACTCCTTCATCTACGAGTGTTTCTACCACCAGGGCAAGCGCGGTAGTCTCAGGGGTCATTGTTCCGGCATCATAGTCTTCATCTTCTGCTACTGCATCAGGAATAACTTTTTTCAAGATAATCGTCTTGCCATCTACCTCAACCGTAGCAGTTACAACAGTATTGGGATTAACGGCAATGTTTTCAAAGCTGTAGTAGCCGTTTTCATCGGTAGTTACCGTATGAGTAACACCATTGGCATCAACTACGGTTACTGTGGCACCGGCTGCCGGTACCCAGCCGGAGACGTCTTTGGACATCTCACCTTCAGCAGGAGGTATTAATACTCTCCCCTCGATAGCGCCTTTTGGCTGAGTGGGAACAACACCACATCCAGCTATTACAAATGCAATTAGTAAAAAAATTGCAATTGATACAATACTTTTTTTACTCTTCATTTTCAAATTATCCTTTCTTTATTTTCTGATTTTTATTACTTTATATAGGTTATAGGTTTATTTTTGCGAGATTTATTCATTAAAATTAAATAGAATACAGGAACGTTTTCATTAAAGCAAAAAAATCCCTTATAGTACAATCATTTATGACTGCTTTTTTTGGATATCCCGGGCAGTTCTATTTAATATCTTCCAGTGGATATGATGGTATTTTTAACTTTTGCACATCACCCCCTTAAATTGATAATTGTCATAGATTAGAACAGGTGATTTTTTATTATTTTTTATGCTGTTTTTTTGGTGGAAAATAGGAAAAAGTAAGTTTTTTTGTAGTAAAACCATTTTTATGAAGTCTTGCTGAAGACAATTGAATTTTTTAGCTATTAGTACTATAGGAGTATTAGCATTAAACTTGCAGTTATTCCTTCTAAGGTTTTTTGTAAAACTTATTTTCAAAGATTTTAATGAAAAAAAATTCTGCTTAAATTTTACCATTATTAGAAACTCCCACCTGTTCTATTATCAGGCATGAAAAAATAAATCGGCAGTCCGGTTGCCATAGCTAAAGGGCTTTAGGCCAAGACTTTGCGCTCTATCCTTTCGGATAGTTTGCCTTTATCAACTTATAGTGCGTTTCTGCTTAATTGTAAAATGACTGCTTTTATTTTCTCTTTTAACATGTTAGTTATTGCATTATTTACTTATACTTATTTAGACTAATATATTTATAACATAAATTACAGTTAATTCCCAATTAAAAGCCTATTGATATTATTCCCTGAAATTTTTTTGGTTAAAGACTGAAAATCCGGGCCCGGGAAATATTAATAATATTTTAACATAAATAACAATAGAATTCTACTATTTAAAGAAAAACAATGTCTTTATTATTTATAAAACTAATTTTTTTATTTTTTTATTAATTTACAAAGAAATTAATCATTTGTTTTTTTCTTTTAGCTGAAACAATAAGCTAAAAGAAAACTTTCTTTGATTTATAATTGGTTAAAATTATTCTTTATATTTCTACTGCTTTTTGTATTTTACTGAAAACTTTCTTTTACCCTTCCAGCATTAATCTTTCTAATTCCAGTGGTTCGATGTATTTCCCATCCTTGAATGCTCTCATATTACCACCGGAAATCTCATCAATTAAAATTATCTGTCCGATATCCTTCAATCTGCCAAATTCCAGCTTGATATCGTATAACTCAATGCCCTTTTCTGCCAATACCTCTTTTATGATATTGCATATTCTTTTGGTCAGATTCTTTAGTGTCTTATACTCGTCTTTAGATAGAATTCCCAGCATATCAAGGGCATCATCTGTTATTAAAGGGTCATTACGTTCATCATCTTTCAGGGTAACTTCAACCAGCCCATCCAGTGGCTGGCCTTCTTTTGTATACAAACCATAGCGTCGCAAAAAACTTCCTACTGCCCTGTAACGACAAATTATTTCAAGGCCTTTCCCAAATACTTCGGCTGCTTTTACAGTCATAGTGGCTTTTTCAATATCAGCATCTATATAATGGGTAGGTATATTTTTTTCCTTCAGTCTTTCAAAAAACAATTTTGTCAACCTTAAACCTGCCCTGCCGGCTCCTTCCATGGTTAAACCGACAGTATTTGAACCCGGATCAAATACACCATTCTCTCCTGTTACATCATCTTTGAACTTTAACAGGTAATTTCCATCTTCCAGTACATAAACATCTTTTGTCTTTCCCTGATATACAAGTTTCATCTTAAAACCTTCCCTGTATTTATAATTTTAAAATTATTCTATATCAATATTTGTGTTAAGGCAAACATGTTTTAAATTATTTTTCTTTTAGATTTTTATCCTTTTTTAGCTGTCCTTTTACCCGGATACTCAGATGAAAAAATTCAAAATTTCCCTTTTTATTCTCTCTTTAGTTGGAATAACTTCTTTTTCCAGTGTTTCGCTGAAAGGAATCGGGGTATCCAGAGAACCAATTCTTTTTGGAGGACATTTGATATATCTGAAAGACTCTTCTGATTCTGTTACAGCTGTAATTATTTCTGCATGTATTCCACCGGTTGCCGGAGATTCGTCTACAACCAATAACCTTCCGGTTTTTTTTACAGAACTTATAATAGTATTTTTATCTAAGGGAATCAAAGTCCTGGGGTCTATCACTTCTATGTCTATCTTACTTCTTAACTCTTCAGCTACCTCCATGCAATGGGTAACCATCCAGGAAGTTGCAACTACGGTTATGTCTTTGCCCTCCTTTTTTATTGCTGCTTTGCCAAGGGGCAGTATGTACTCTTCTTCGGGAACTTCGCATTCCTTAAAATAAAGCTGCTTATGTTCAAAGAATAAAACCGGATTGTTATCACGAATAGCACTTTTCAACAATCCTTTTGCATCATAAGCGTCAGAAGGAGCTACTATTTTTATTCCTGGTATATTCATAAACATTGAGTGGACCGTCTGAGAATGCTGGGCTCCTCCGCCAAACCAGCGTGAACCCTCAGGTGTTCTTATTACCATAGGTACTGACCATTCTCCGTTTGAAAGATAGTTTATCTTAGCTGCCTGGTTTAAAATTTGATCCATTCCAACCATAATAAAATCAGCAAACATAATTTCTACTACCGGTCTCATACCTCTCATTGCTGCTCCAACAGCCGTGCCTATAATTGCACCTTCTGAAATAGGAGTATTCCTAACACGGTCTTTTCCAAACTTTTCTACCAGTCCTTTATTTACTCCAAACCCGTATCTTGTTATATCTTCACCGTAAGCTATTACACTCTCATCTCTGTACATCTCTTCATACAATGCTTTTTTCAGAGCTTCCAGGTAGGTAGATTTACTCATTGGCTTCTTCCTCCTGGTAGATATTTTTAGTGACTGTATCAGACAGGGGAAAATCACTTTTAATAGCAAAATCTACCGCTTCATTAATTTCTTCCTGTACCTCTTCTTCTATTTCTTTAATTTCTTGAGAGCTAATGGTATTCATTTTGAGAAGCTCTTTTTTGTATTTTTTTATTGGGTCATGAATCTCTTTCCATTTATTCTGCTCTCCTTCAGGTCTATAGTTACCCAGGTCTCCTGCAGAATGTCCTCTTAGGCGATACACTAAAAATTCAAGCAAGACAGGTCCTCCTCCATTTCGTACTTTCTCAAGAACCTGTTTTGTTTTTTTATAAACCTTGATAACATCAGTTCCGTCAATCGTGTATCCGGGCATATCATAAGCAGCAGCCCGCTCAGAAATTCTTTTTATCTTTTGATGTTCTTCTTTTTTGGTAGCTGCCCCATAATGGTTGTTTTCACAGATATAAATTATTGGTAAATTCCATACGGCAGCCATATTTAATGATTCATGAAAAAAACCAATATTGGTTGCCCCGTCTCCAAAAAAACTTACTGTAACTGCCTTGTCCTTTTTAACCTGGCTAGCCAGAGCTGAACCGGTAGCTACACAGATATTTCCACCAACTACTCCACTTGCAACCGCCATTCCTCTTTTTTTATCAGAAAGATACATGCTCCCACTTCTGCCCCTGTTTGTACCGGTAACTCTTCCGTAACATTCAGAAATTATACTTTTAGGTGATGTACCCCGGGCTAAAAAATGACCATGGTTTCTGTGATTTGAAAAGATGATATCTTTTTCAGAAAGGGCTTCCATTACTCCTGCTGCTATGGCTTCCTGACCATGATATGTATGAAGGTGGCCGTTTAGTTTACCTTCTCTAAATAATTTTTCGAGTATATCTTCTAATGTACGAATTCTAACCATTGTTCTAAACAATCTTATTTCCTGTTCAATATCCATAGCTACACATATCCGCCTTTTTTTATTAATTTCTTTAAAACATTTTTATTATCTTCAATTATTTGAATAAAATAATGCATAACATAAATAATCTTGTAAATTGTTAACTTTCTATTCATTATTTATTTTATATTTTTGTGCAGTATCATTTTATAAGTATTATAATGCTTAAATAAATATACATTTTTCACTGTTTTATGTCAATAAATGACTCTATATATGTAATTTATAAGTATTTTTGCAAATATTCCTGAAACCCAATAATTTTTTAATTTTCTCTCTATTTATAGATTTAAATAATAATATTAACTCTATATAAATTTATTGTCCCGAATGCTCTCTTTTTTTCTATTATTCTTTTTGTTGAAGTGCCACAATATTTTCAATATGGCTGGTTTGGGGGAACATATCAACAGGCTGAACAGCAAACACCTTGTATCCATTTAAAACAAATCGCTTTAAATCCCTCGCTAATGTTCCCGGATTGCAAGATACATATAATATTGTCTCCGGAGAAGCATTGATTATTGAGTCTATAACTTTTGTTTTTAGTCCTGTTCGCGGAGGGTCAATGATTACTCTGTCGAAAGCTTCTTTTAGATTGGGCAAAACATTTTCACAGTAACCGATAGTAAATTTACAATTTGTTATTCCATTTAACTCTACATTTCTTCTGGCATTTTTAATCGCCGGGATGCTGGAATCTATGCCAATTATCGATGAAGCCTTCCCGGCAACATTTAAAGCAACATTCCTGAACCACAATAAGCATCAAGAACTTTATCCTGCTTATTAATATTTAAATAATTGATAACAGTATTAATCATCGAGTCATACTGCCGGGGGTTTATCTGAAAAAAATCCTCCGCTCCTAATAAAAAATAACACTTTCCTGCTTTTTCTCTTATCAATCTCTCACCGGAAAGCAGTTTAATTTTACCATTCCTTTTCTCGTATATTGTATCTATCTCCTCAGTTAGCCTCTTTTCAGTTTTTTTATCAGAATAACAGTTAATAAATTCAAGGATTGCCTGGTTGCTATTATATGACTGACGCAACATAATTGAACTATTTTCCTGCAGGTTTATTCCTGTAAGATTTTTCCTGATTAGAGCACTAAGGTTGTTTAATTTTGGCAGCAGCAGAGGGCAATCATCAATTTGTATTAATTGCCTGCTCTGGTTTCTGTAAAAACCCATTTTTATATCTTCAGAGTTTTTATTAATGTGCCATACAACCTTATTTCTGTAATTCCATGGTTCCTCTATTCCAATGGTTTCCAATACCTTTACCGGCACTCCGCCTATTCGTTTCACTGCTTCTTCGGTAATATTTTTCTTGAACACCAGCTGTTTTTCATAACTTACATGCTGATAGGAACAGCCCCCGCATTGATAGTAATAAGGACATTTTGGCTCTACCCTATAAGGTGAATTTTTTATAATATTCTTTAAGACTGCCCTGGAATATTTCTTCTTTTCCTCTACAATATCAACCAGTACAATTTCTCCGGGAATACCATAAGGGACAAAAACTACCTTACCCTCATTCCTGGCTACTCCCTCTCCGTTATGACTGATGCCTTCAATTGTTAATTCCATGTATTTAAAACTCCATAAATTTTATTGCTTATATTCTTCTATATTTTTTTACTGGCAGTACTGCCAAAGATCTTTTTCATGGTAATACAATCTCCGCTACCAGTATCTCTTCTCTATCAGAAGATTCACTTATAACCAGAAAACCATTTTGTGGTTCCAAATCAAAATAATTTTTTAAGTTATCATTATTTTCCCTGCTTATAATGCTTGATTGTCCATAAAAACTAAGATCAAAAAATTCTCCATTCATCATGGGATTAATAGCATATTTAAAATACTGTAATTCACGGGTAAATTTGTAGCTGCTCTCCAGCCACTCTTCCTGCTGCCACTTTTCCCAGAGAACCGGGTTTGCCGAAGGCTGAATTAGTATTTCAGCATCCTGCTCTCTTAACCTGTTAATCACATCTTCTTTGAAGCTATCCAGGCATACAGCTATACCTATTTTTCCTAATGTGGTATCGAATACTTTTATGTCCTCTATGTTGCCTGCAGTCAGATGCAGCCCTCCCTCCTGTTCCAGTTCCAGCAGATGTACTTTGTCCTGATAACCAACAACTTTTCCGGCAGGGTCAAAAAGATATGAGGTATTGTATATCTCCGGGCTCAAAGGGCCTTCCTGATAAAGCACTTCCCCCTGGCTTATCTCATAATGAGGAAGTGGAACAGAACCGGCTACTATATACATCCGATATTTTTTTGCTAAATTACTAAAGGTGTCGAAATATGTCCGGGCAATTTCTTTATTGTAGTAATAGTATAATGCTGGTACCCAGGAAAGATTATACCTTATCCTGTACCAGGCAAGTGGCAACAAGTGTTTCATAGTCATTTTTTTTATTGCCTCTTCAATAGTATGTACCGTACTTAATGTCTCTTTATTTTTCTGGGCAATCAACATCAGTCCTATATCTTCCGGAAAAACAACCAGTGCAGGAAGGTCGGAATTTGTTTTAGTGGCAACCTCTTCCATTAAATTCTCAATCTTTTTTGTAAAGTCCTGTTGTGAATAAAAGTCTTCTATATTAAGTTTCATCTGCACTGCAACCAGCTGACCTTTGCTTTCAGCAGTACTATAAGAAATAGAAGTTGATAGTATGAGTATCGTCATAATTATCAGAAATATACAGCTAACTTGAGTAGGCTTAAACATTTTTTTACTCCTTCGACGGGATATATGTACTGAAATTAACAGCAGTTTATTTGATTTCCTTTATCTTGGGCTTAATATTCTCTACCTGTCTCCACACCTCATTATAATCCAGTGCATAGTTAAAATCTTCAACTGCCTGATTTCGCATATGTTTTGTTATATCAAGGTTTCTCATAATCAGAAGTTCTTCTCTGGTTTTAGAAGCCTGGCACATACAGATACCTGAAGGAGACCAAAATCCTGAACCACCTGCAAAGGAATTTCCTGTTCTGTCAAAGACTCCTACACATGTAACTCCAATACTCCAAACCTGGTTATGAGACGCCAGTGCTGCATGTTTTAAATCCCATATATACTGATAGTAATTATCCATTCTTATGTTTAACAAAGGGTATTCCCTGATACTCCCTCTTCGCCAGGCTGCACTATTTATGATTGCATCAACCTTATCATCATATGCATACTTTTCTGCTAAAGAATTGAATACCAAATCATAACAAATATTAATTCCAAATTTTCCGTATTTAGTGTTGACAACCAGTCTCTGGTCATCTCCCCTGTAAAAATACTTTTTTTCAATCGGTGTTAAGAATATTTTGTCATAATAACAACTCAGATATTCATTATCCTGCCCGATTACATAAGTGGTATCATATAGCTTTTCTCCGTTTTGTCTGATATTATTAAATATTATTAGATTTAAGCCATCTTCAGTCATTAGACTCCTGAAATATTTTATCAAATCCGTTACAAGAGGTCCGTCTGTTACACACTTTTTAAGATTATTAAAAACTTCCTCTTTATTTTTGTTTTCCGGATCCCAGACATAACCGCTTACAGGTAATTCCGGTAATACCAGAACATTAACTCTATTTTGTGCTGCTATTTCAACAATAGTTTTGAGTCTTTGTATGTTATAGTCTATATCCATACCTGAGGGATTTATATTTGCCAGCATGAATGTGGGCAAATTCTCAGTAACTGAATAAGTTCTATCCACTATTACAAAACCCTTTACTCTACTGTCTAAACCGAATATTTCTCCTTCAGGATTATTTTTTCCAAATGTTTTTTTCTCTTTATTCTTTTTATTTTCTATATAATACATCTATTTTTTCTCCATTTTATAAATAAGGCAATAAAATGATTTGCATATTTATTTGTTTATTCTTTTTGAAAGACGCTAAATAAATATTAAGGGTTTTACCCTAATATTTTGCAGGTCTTTTAATAGATATTAACTTCTATTGAGCCATTTTCCCGGGAGATTTCCCGGAAGAGTTTGACAATCAATTTTCCATAAGAACCCAGGTTTTCTATTATCTTGTCTGAATAATAAATATTGATTTTTTTTTGAGAAAAGTCTGTTGATAGACAATCCCACAGCGCATCTAAATTATTACCATAATATTCGGGCAGTGACAACTTCTCTTTTAAATACTCATGAGTTGTAACTTTGTCTGTCATTCTATATCCGTTTAGCCGTATTTCTATCATCTTAATCCCCTAATATAATCTCTCAAAAGTACTATAATGGTCATCTGTATAAAAAATGAGTCCATCATTGGAATACACAATACGTTCGGCTCCCCGGTATCCTCCGTGATAATTGATATCACACTCGTAATATCGACGGCCTTCTGCTTCCGGCAAAAGCCCTTCCCTGTTGTAAAATCTGTCACCACCAATTGATTTTTTGTCAGTAACATCCCAGAGGTTCCCTTTGGAATTATCCCAGCCTAAGTCCCGGGCATCACTTTTTGTAATGAAATTTTGCGGGAGTTCTTTAAATTTATAAATATAGTCAGCCACTTCTTCTTTTGTGGAATAACTCAATCCCTCTTCTATTTTTATTTTACCAGAATCAGAATTTGTGTTTGGGGTTTTTCCATCTTCAGAAATAGCTGTATTAGATAAATTTGCCGGTTCTTCCTTTTTAGCTGATTGACATCCTAACAGGACTGCAAAAACAATAAATACCAATAGGATTGTCAGCCATTTTTTCCATTTTGTAATTGAATACATCTTTCCTCCCTGTATTAATCTTCCCAGGCCTATATTCTATATTTATTTCAAAAGCTTTGTATTTTACATAATTTGCAAATAAAAAAACTTATACATAAACATTATCTACCAAAAATACTTAATTTTTTAAAATACATCTCTATGATTTGAAAGTTTTAATTGTAACGATATGCAGAGTGACAGCCGCTGCAATAAACAACAATAACACTTTCACATAATAATCATCAACTATAAAAACAGATAATAATATGGTAAACCATAACGCAAAAATAGTCCATAATTTTACTGTGAGAGAAATACCTTTTCCTTCCCGGTAATTTTTAATATAATTACCAAACCATCTATTATGCAGAATCCAGTAATAAAATCTCTCTGAACTTCTTGCATAACAAGCAGCAGCCAATAAAAAGAAGGGAGTGGTAGGTAAAATGGGTAAAAATATACCAACAACACCAAAACCAACAAAAACTGTTCCCAGTGCAATTAATGTCCCTCTGACAATCTTGTTAGATGTTTTTTTAATATTAATACTCCTCAATTTTAGTAATATTCAGGTTAACAAAAAGATTCAAGGCATCTACAAAGATTTGGCTTTCATAATTGTAGATGCCTTTATTGTTTTCTTAATAATCTTTTTTATTTTTATACCTCTTTTTACTTAAATCTTTTTAAACTAAATTATTAACACTACTCAAAATTATTACAAATAATATAACAGGAATCTATGAATCGCTTCTTCATTCATCTTTTTTTTATTATACTTTATATCCAGTTATAAATATATAGTGAAATAATTACTCTTATTTAATGGTACTATATTCAAAATTAAGACTTTTATTTCTTATTGAATCCTTTACTGATGATACACAAAAAAATCTAAGAAATTACCAATTAAAGTGATAAAAATTATTCAGAAACTTTTAAAGCTATATTTATCATAATTACCTGATAAATATATACTCATTTTCTATTATTTCTCTTATCTCATGGCAATTAGTAAATTTTATAGTATTAATCCCCATTTTTTGTGCGGCCATGATGTTTTCTGTGGAATCATCTACAAACAATATTTGCTGTGGAATCATATTCAGGACTTCCAGGCAAATCTTATATATTCTCGGATTGGGTTTAGCTACTTTTTTCTCACAGGAAAATATTTTTAGCTGAAAGTAATCTAACCAATACATATTACCTATTTCCTGAAGTGTATCAAAAGTCATATTTAATAACAAAGCTAATATCGATTTATCCTTAATGGACTGAATATAGGAAATTGTTTCTTCATTAATATCCAGCCAGCTTTTCACATCATATTCAATTATTTTTTTAAAATCGGTTTGGCTGACCTGTTTCCCGATTAAATTTACTGTTTTCGTCCAGTATGTTTTTGCATCGATTAGCCCGGTGTCATAATCTTCCCTTTTTTGTGTATATAATGATTGGAATTCATCTAATTTAATATTTAAAATCCGGCAGATTTTTTTAATATATTTTATATTTTGTCTTTTGCTTATTACCCCGCCAAAGTCAAAAACTATGCACTTTATTTTTTTCACTCGAACCCCCTATTGTCAAAGTTTACCGAAAAAATTAAAGTCTGTTTGTTTTTATAACAATTCTAACATATATAATATAAAAATTTTATTTTACAATATCTAACTTCAATTGTTTGACTTTACAGCTGATAAAGCTATAATGTTTAGGATATACATTTTTGATAGTCTCAACTATTTAATTATTATTAAACCTATATATAATAGATAAAAAATTTATAATATTTTTAAACTAAATTTACCTGGAAGGTTTTACATGAAAGATATCTATCAAAGAATAATTCGCTTAATGTGGGGTCTTTTTCTGTACTCTTTCGGCATTCTACTCACTGTAAACGCCCATATTGGATATGCCCCCTGGGATGTTTTGCATGTAGGAATTGCAGATACTGTTGGTTTGACAATTGGCTCTATCTCAATTTTACTTGGAATTTTTATTGTCATAATAACAGTTTTGCTTGGAGAAAAAGTAGGATTGGGCACTATCTGTAATATGATTTTTATCGGTTTATTCTTTGATAGTATTTATGCACTAAAAATTATACCGGTTCCTGAAAATACTTTTTTAGCAATAGTGATGCTAATCACCGGATTGTTTATTATTGCTTTTTCCACTTATTTATATATAGATACCGGATTTGGAGCAGGTCCCAGGGACGGCCTGATGGTTGCCCTTGCCAGAATAACCAAACTCCCTATTGGCATATGTCGCGGTGTGATTGAGTTTATGGCTGTGGTCTCCGGATGGCTCCTGGGAGGAATGGTTGGAATAGGTACCGTCCTGGCTGCGTTCGGAATTGGTTTTTGTGTCCAGATTACATTTTATTTTCTAAAATTTGACGCTACAAAAGTTGAACATGAAACAATAGCTTATACTTACAGAAAATATTTTAAGAAAGAAATCTTTCAGAGCAAATAAACAGTTGTAGCTGATTAAAAAGACACTTACAACTCTATTTTAAATGGTTATTTTTCCACTGTAAAAGCTTCACCAAGCAAACCATCAAAACCATACCCTTGAATATAAAAAGTGTCCTCTTTTAAAATAATTTGTATCTGACCCGGGGTATCAGCTTTTTCAGGAAACCAGTCTGCTTTATCCATTGCTATTTCAGTAAACGGATCGTATAATCCGGCTTTTTTAGAAAGATTTACTGCATCAACAATACTAATATCTTCAGTAATAACTGCTCCTTGTAATAAATTATAGATTGCTAATGTATTAACCTGAACTATTGTATTTTTTGTCTTATCCTTTGTTATATTATTTTCAGGACTTTCCTGTTGATTAAATCCAAAATATTTTAATCCTATCAAACTCGATAATCCTATAATAGCCAGCACCATTACTATTGTAATTAAGGTAAAACCTTTTTTGTTTTCCATAATTAATTCTTATTTACCTGCCTATTTATTAAGCTTTAATAGTTAAACATTTGTGGGCATTGGATAAAGTTTCCCTCCATGTGTCTGAAGAAAAGATTTCAACCTCTCCTGTTCAGCATTGGAAATATTATATGATCCGTGGCAATCTTCAACTAAATCAAGGCATTTTTTCAATAGTCTTTGGTCTCCGGGAGAAACAGCAGTATCAATATCTTTTGATAGAGTAAATTTTAATGCCAGTCTGGCTAATTCAT
>Ga0334886_1003488_pt1 | contig 13988 bp, 17 predicted proteins | sample GraSluR1_MG_9_FD_207232 | JGI IMG/M metagenome (GOLD analysis project Ga0334886, IMG submission 207232) | Sludge microbial communities from methane-producing bioreactor in Wageningen University, Netherlands - Granular Sludge_27_06-R1 | ecosystem: Engineered > Bioreactor > Anaerobic >...
TAAAATTAGAAACAACAGAAAAACAAGAAGCATTAGAAGATTTAGCCCATGGAAAGATAGAACCATATATAACGATGATAGAAAAATATTTAGAAGGATTATCGAACAGAGATTATCAGAGATTTGACGAAAAATATATAAAAGTAGTAATGATGACATCATTATCACCAAACAATGTATATAAAATGATATCAGAAAAAGAAGAAGGACAAAAATATAATGATTTAATGATATTATCAAACAGGAAAGAGATTAAAAGTTATATAATAGAGTTGAAATATTTAAAAGCAACCGCAACAGAAGAAGAATTCAATGTAAAAAAAGAAGAAGGAATAAAACAAATAAAATATTATAAAGAAAACACGGATTATGAAAATACAGATTATTATTTAATAATATTCAAAAAAGATAAATGTAATGAAATGGTAAAAGTGTAAAGATGAATGCACGCAAAGGGCGGCGATGAGGAATGCGGCAGAACGCTGCTGAAAATTCAAAAACATTAAAAGCAGAGAGAAAATCAGGGGAACACTCGCAGATTTCTCCTCAAAAGAATTGCTCTTTTTCTTTTGAAATAACAAATCGCATAAATTTTATAATAAAAAAGCTGTCCACTCCGTCAACCTTCGGTTGTCACCTTTCAAGAGATGGATTAAAGGCGATTTAAAGAAAGTAAAAACTCCGCTAAAAAGCGGAGTTTTTACTTTTCGAGTATTTTTGATATTATCATGAATATTAATCCTCCTGAAAATGTGAGTCTTATTACCCAATCTAAAATTTTTCTTTTTAATATTTGTGTTTCTTTTTTTCTTATTTCTAGTGTGTCGAGTAGTCTTTCTATAAGTTCATTTTTAAAGTCGTAGTTTAAATCTTTTATTTGTTTTTCAAGTTTTTTGATTCTTTTATTTAGTTCTAAAGAGTTCATGTGCATTATTTCAATTTTATCTATGTATGTTTGTTTTTGTTCTTGATTGTTCATAATTTTGGTTTGGGGAATAGTATGGATACTATGGCGTCTATCATTTCAGATAATATTTTGTCTGTTAAAAAAAATAATGGTATTTTTGATTCTAATAATATGTCTTTTAATATTTTTAATACTATTTCTTTTTTTCTTTTTCCGTTTCCATTTGTTTCTACAAGTTTTACTAGTGTTGATATTATTCCGGTTATATTCATTTTTTAAGCCTCCTTTTTTTATAAGTTAGTTAAAAATTTTATAGAAAAACGGGGTATTACCCCGTTTTTTTAATTATCTATGATGTTCATTATTTCGTCGTATGTTGTTTGTACGTATGTGGCTTCGTCTACAAGACATGTTGATGGTACGAGTATTCCGATCATTTCTGCCATTATTGATTCAATTTGTGCTTGCTCAAGGTTTTCTTTGGGGTCATTTACTGTAATGTTATAAAATTTTTTTTCATCTGGTTCCCAGAATTTTAGAGTTAATTTTAAGCTGTTCATTTTTTAAGCCTCCCTTATACTATTATGTTGTCTTCTCTTATTAAGAAGCTTGCTGTTTCATTTGCGTGAAGTGAAACAAAAGCGTTTAATCCGTCATTTATTGTTTCAGGATCTCCTTCATAGAGTTTCAAGCTTCTGCTTGTTCTTTTTTGCTTTCCTTCTTCGATTGTTGTAAATGTTATTCTCGCTGTTCTTGCTGTTAATTCAAATTCCATAGTGTCACCTCCGTATTTTTTTGTTTTGTGAACGTCCACAAAAAGAGTATACTATATTATTATATTTATGTATACTTATAATAGCAATATGGAATTAATGGAAAAAATTAGATTTTGTTGATTTATGATTATAATCGTGTTTATTTAAGGAAGAAAATTTTTCCATATTGTGGAATTATTTTTCTTGATTAAAGAATTAATTAATAGCAAAAAGTGGAGAGTAAAAAAAGAATTTTTAATGTCTAATAATAATTTGAGGATTATTAAAATGAAATTCAAAATTGTGGAGGTGTTTTAATTGAAGAATGTATATGTGTTATCTAAACCTGGTAGAAAAAAACATATGTATGGTTTAACTGAAATGGATTTGAAAAAGGTTGTTGAGTTTGGTAATAGTTCTTATGCGAGAAGAAATGCCAAGATTTATTATATTCCAAGAAGTATGATTAAAAAGAATCCTATGTTAAAAAAATTAGAAAATGTTTATGTTATTATGGTTGGTAATAATGTTATAGATGTTTTTAAAAATAAAAAATTTAGTTTAATAAATTAAAAAAAGTGGTTGTTTTGGTATAATTAGATTAGTTAATAATAAAATAAACGGGGGAGAGTTCTTATGATTAATGAAATTGAAAGAAAGTATTTGTTAAAAAGTGATTTGGTAAAAGATTTAATTAAAAATGCTAAAAAAATAGAGGGTTTGATTCAATGGTATTTAGAGCCGCCGGAGGGTTTTGTTGAAAGAAGGGTTCGGCTTGTTGTTGAAAAGAATCCTTCTGGTTTTTCTAAAAAGTGGTTTGAGACGAAAAAGTCAGATCTTTTTGATGGTGATAAAAGGGTTGAAGATGAAGCGCGTATTAAAATTAGTAATGGTGTTTTAAAAGAGATTAAGGGTTCAAAGATGGTTGCTAAGGTTCGTTATTATATTGATACAAATCCTGAGATTGTTATTGATGAGTTTTTATATCCTTATGGGCATTTTTATAATAATATTCCAGAGAGTTTTTATTTGATGGAAATAGAGTTAAAAAATGATTCGGATAATTTTGAAGATATTTTGAACAGAAAAATTACAGGCGATTTAGTTTTAAATGATTTTGTTTCTGAAAGGGTTGAAGAGAAAGATTTTAAAAAGTTTTCTAATAAGAATATTGCTAATTTTACTGGTGTTGATTTTAATATGGTAATAAAATATGTTCAAAATAGGCTTTATGGTTCGACTTGTGTGGTTATTTCACAGGGAACGTCTATATTAAGTGATAGAAATGAAAAAATTCATAATTGTATTTATGAAAAGAATTTTGATTTATTAAGTTCTGTTAAAGATTTAAATACTTGTTCTCCAGAGGTTTCTACTATTAGTGACTTTAGAAATGATGGCTATTTGATTGATAACGTTCATATGTTTATTTTTGCCGATTTTTTTAATAAAGATTCTGATGAAAAACTTAAAAAAAAATATCCTGATGATTATTCTGATGAGATTAATAAGTCTTATTTGTTTTTAAAGGTTATTTTGAGAGAGGTTTTTAATATAAAAAGTGTTGATTATACGGTTATTGAAGATATAGAAAATAATAACAACAATTTTAATGTTGTTTGGAATACGCTTGAATGTGTTGATTTAAAATATAATTATTGTTTGATAGATGCTGCTGCTGGTTTTAGGCATATTGGTATAATTTGTTCTATTTATGCTATGTTTAATAAAAAGAGTTATTATTGTAAAATAAATGGTTTAAAGGAGATTATAGAGTTTCCGGCTTTTGGTTTTGATTGGGATCATTCTTTTTTAGATGGGTTTAGTTCTATTATGAAGAGTAAAAATATTTTTGAGGGGATGGAAGAGGATGATTATTTTATTCTTCCTGACGTTATTTCAAATATTTATAATAAATCTGATGATAAAATTATTTCTTTTTATCCTGTGAAAAAGATGATTGAGCAGTATGATAAAAAAAGAGAGATTCCTTTTGGTTTTGGGGAGAGGTTGCTCAATTTTATTTCTGATTTAAGGCTTAGAAATTATGTTGAGGATGGTATTAAAAAGAAATGGACTTCTTTGTGGTTGGGAGATTTGATTCCTGAAACTGTAGAGCATTCTCAGAGGCATAGTAAGAGGTTGATAGATTTTACTTTAAATTTAATCAATGTTCTTGGTGAGAGCGATTTTTTACCTGAGGATATAGAGGGTGATTATTTTAATGGTTTTTCTTATAAGGATTTATTTTATTTTTTATTTATAATTGCTGTTAATGTTCATGATTTAGGGCATACTTATTCTAATTTTTATTTTGATACTAATGGTTATAGCGATTATTCTGATTATAAGATGGTTAATATAGATAAGTTTCCTTTGTTAGTAAGAGATTTGCATAATGAGCTTACTTTGCATTTGATTAAAAATGATAATTTTTTTGATGTTCTTGGTATTGAAAGGGCTTTTTCGGAAAACTCGGATTCTTTAAAGTGTTTGTTTGGTGAAAAATATGAGGAAATTTTATATGCGATTTTGTTTATTTGTAAGTATCATAGGGGGTATTTGGGTATTGATAAAAAGCACAAAGAGAAAGAAAAGGATTTCGTTGAAATTTTAGGGTTGGATACTACTCCTTTGAAAATGGCTCTTGATAGTTGTAAGTTTATAAATGATGAAAAGTTAAAAAGTTTGATTATTCATATTACAAGATGGTTGAAGTTTATAGATGGGACTGATGTTCAGGCTGATAGAATAATAACGGATTCTTATCATGATATTCGTTTAAATAGAACTCGTTATGAGATTTTGAATTTTATTCAAAAGTTTCAAAAAAAGTATTTTGATAATCATTATTATTATAATTTGGTTGGAGAAATAAAGGAAAAGGTTGAAAATAATGATTTTCCTGCTATTAAGGATTTAAATAAAGATATTGAAAAAGAGGTTTATGATTTTATAGGAAAGCATTTAAAGAATAAAGATTTGAATATTTATAATTCGATGTATGAAGAGTTATCGCAGATTTCTTTTAAAGCGGCTCAGTTTGAACATTTTGAAAAGCATAAGGCGATTGGGGCTATTTATCCTGTTGCTTTAGAGTATAAAAACAATGAGAAAGAGGCTTATTTATCTTTAGAGATTATAAGAAATGAGGGTGTTGATAACGATGTTATTAAAAAAATAAAAAAGGAAATAAATGATGAGTTAGAAATGGCTGAGATTTTTATAAATAATAGAAAGTTATTTTTGAGAGTTGAAGGCTAGTATTAATAAGGGTTTGGGTTGTTGTGGAAATAAAAACGCTTTTGTGATATAATAGTATTATTAAAAGGTAGGGGGTGTTATTATGTTTAACCTTGCGGAAGATTTGATGATTCTTGCTATAGATGATGAAAAGGGAAAGGTGATTTCTTCAGCGGCTATTCCTTTAGATTATGCTCTTGTCGGAGCTTTGATTATGGAATTATCTCTTTCGGGGAAAATCAGTATTAAAGATGATAATATTTTTGTTGCGGATAATAATTACCCTGAAAAACCTCTTTTAAATGATTTTTTAAAGGTTATAGATAATGAAAAAGAGGATCGTAGTGTAAAGTCTATTGTTATAAGATTGGTTAATGAATTTAAAGAGATTGAAGATATTATTATTAAGAGTCTTATTGAAAAAGGTGTTTTGAGAGAAGAGAATCATAAAATTTTATGGGTTTTTAATTTTGTTAGATATCCGGCGACTGATGATTCGGAAGAAAAAACTCTTATTGCCCATATAAAAGAAATTGTACTTGAAGGTAAATCTCCTGATGTAAGAACTGCTGTTCTTATTAGTCTTTTAAGGGTTTGTAATTTGATTGATGAGATTTTTTCAAAGGAAGAGTTAGAGTCTTCTGTAGAAAGAATTAAAGAGATTTCTTATTCTAATGATGTAATAAAAGCGGTTTCTCAAAGTGTTTTTGAGATTCAACAGGCTATTTTGTCTACTATTACTAATTCTGGTATGATTCCTCCTAATTCTGATATGTTGTCTTCAAAATTTTAATTTTTAAAGAAAGGGTGGTTTTATTTGTGGCGGATATTGAAAGAAATGAAACAGAGATAATTAGGGTTGAGAAAAAAGAGTTTAAAGGTAAAGAGTATATTGATATAAGAATTTTTTATCTCGATAGTGATAATGAGTATAAGCCAACAAAGAAAGGGGTCACTCTTAAGCCTGAAAAAATTGATGAAATGATAGGTGTTTTGCAAAGTTTAAAAGAATAGAGTATTTAATTCGAAACGTTAATTTAATATTAAATTATTTTGTTATCGCTTGACACTATTTGAAAATATATGCTATAATAATACGAAATGAAAACATTACTTTAAGAGGTGGGTTGAAAAATGAAAAAAGGAATACATCCAGAAATGTCTTTGCTTGAGGTTAAATGTGCTTGTGGAGCAGAGCATAAAGTTTATTCTGTTTCTAAATCTTTCAGATTAGATGTTTGTTCAGAGTGCCATCCTTATTACAAAGGTGAAGCTGGTGCACAAATATTAGATACAGAAGGAAGAGTACAGAGATTCAAGAATAAATATAAAGAATTTTTAAAAAACTAAATTGTCAATTTAAAAGCTTTATGGCGTAGGGGCCTTGCGATTGAAAAATTCCTTTCGTCAAATAATAAAAGTATTTTCGGAGGTGAAAACCGCAGCCTGGGCCCGGGCCGTCTTATACAAAAGACGAATTCACGACTTAGCAGGGTTCTCGTGACTAATTTTAAAAATGAAAGGGCGGGGGTATTTAAGTGAGTGGGAACGTTACTCAAGGAAATGTTGTAAAGGGAAAAGTTATTGATATTAAAAAATTCGGTGCTTTTGTTGAGCTCGAAGGTGGGAAACAAGGTTTTATTCATATTTCTAAAGTTTCTAAAAAATATGTGAAAAGTGTTACTGATTTTCTTTCAATGGGTCAAGAAATTGAAGGAAAGGTTATTGGAACTACTAAAGATGGTAAATTAGAATTATCTTTAAGAGATTCTGATACTCCAGTTGCGGTTGCGGCTGTTGAAGATTCTGCGGCTTCTTCTGCTGAGGGTTTCGAGAAAAAATTGACAAAATTTTTGAAAGACAGTAACAAAAAAATATCTGAGTATAGAAATCATCTCGATAAGAAAAATAAAGCGAGAAGATGATTTTTTAAAGAAATAATATGGGAGCCTTTGGCTCCCTTTTATTTTATCGTATTGATTGATTAAAAAATTTATGATAGAATTGATTTTGAAATATATTGATAGGGAGTGATATTTTTTGTCTAAATATAATAGAATTAAAGGTACACAAGATATATATGGGGATGAAATGAAATATTGGCACTTTGTAGAGAGAAAAACGAAGGAAGTTTTTTCTTCGTATTGTTTTAAAGAGATTCGTACGCCTATTTTTGAAATGACGGATTTGTTTACTAGAAGTATAGGCGATAATACTGATGTTGTTCAAAAAGAGATGTATACTTTTGAAGATAAAGGAAAGCGTTCTATTACTCTAAGGCCTGAGGGAACTGCTCCTGTTGTTAGAGCTTATGTTGAAAATTCTTTTATGAATGAGGGTTCTCCTTTAAAGTTATTCTATAATGGGTCGATGTTTAGATATGAGAAGCCTCAAAGTGGAAGGTTAAGAGAATTTCATCAGATTGGTGCGGAAATTTTTGGTTCAAATCTTGCTTTAGCTGATGCTGAGGTTATTTCGCTTATTTATGATTTGTTAAAAGTTATGGGGCTTAATAATTTTATCGTTAAGATTAATAGTGTTGGTTGCCCAAAGTGTAGAGAAGAATATAAGAATGTTCTTAAAGAATATTTTAAGGATATTGTAAGCGATTTATGTGATGATTGTCAGGTGAGGTACGATAAAAATATTATGCGGCTTGTTGATTGTAAAAAGGATAAAGAGCTTGTTAAGGATGCCCCTTCTATTTTAGATTATTTGTGTGAAGAGTGTAAGGTTAGTTTCGATTCTTTGAAAGAGTATTTAGATTTAATGGGAGTTCCTTATGATGTTGATTCTTCTATAGTTAGAGGGCTTGATTATTATACGAAAACAGCTTTTGAAGTTGAACACAAGAATCTTGGTGCTCAAGGGGTTATTGCGGCTGGTGGACGTTATGATTTGTTAGTTAAAGAGCTTAATGGGCCTGATACTCCGGCTGTTGGTTTTGCTATGGGTGTTGAAAGGGCTGTGTTAGCTTTAAAGGCTGAGGGTATTGATATTGAGGATAATGGCGATGTTGATGTGTATATCGTGTGTGCTGATGAGTCGGCGGTAAAAATGGGTTTAGAAATAGTTAGTGATTTGAGAAATGACGGTATAAAAACGTTTTTGAATATTTCAAAAAGAAATTTTGGTGCTCAGATGAAACATGCTAATAAGGTTAATGCTAAGTTTTCTGTTATAATTGGTGCTGATGAAGTAAAGAATGGTTATTTGACTATAAAAGATATGTCTTGCGGAGAACAGACTAAGGTTGAGGTTAGTTGGTTTAGTAAAATTTTGAAAGAGAAATTAAATAATTTAATGGAGTGATAAAAGTGATTCTTTTTAAACCTTTTGTGGTATTTATTGCGGCGTTTCTTTTTTATATTCCTGCACTTAATTTTGTAGGACTTGGACTTCTTTTTTTTATGTATCATGTTTTGATAAAAAATAGAAATGCTCATGTTAATCATATGAGAAAAGTTTATAAGGAAAAGGGCTTAGATTTCCCTTTGGAGGAAAAGAGGGTTTTTCCTTGGTTTATTGGATATGTGGCTTCTTTAATTGCCTTATTTTTTATTGGCAATTATATTACGTCTCAAATAGAAATTATTGATATGGAGATTTTACAGGATTTTGTTATTCCTACATGGCAAAGTGTTATTTTAATAGGTTCTGCAATTTCTGTGTGGGTTACATATACGGTTTTGACTAATAGAATTGTTAAGGATCAGTGGGTTTTACAAGAGTCTGAAGTTAATAATAAATTGGCTAAAAATCGTATTATTAAATTAAAAGAGGGTAATTTTGTAATGTTGCTTCGTTTGGTTACTTTTAATTTGTATGAATGGTTCTTTTTGTATAATATCGTAAGAGAAACGTCTTTTCATTATATAGAAGATAAGAGTGCGTTTGAAATTTTGAAACAAAAACCTATTCAGGTTTTAGAAGATCAAAATTTTGAAAATACTGAAGTTGTTTCTGAAAGTGTAGAGGTTGTTGAAAAAGAAGTAATAGAGGATGATTTTAATAAAGAAGAATTTATTTTTAATAATTTGGTTAATGATATTAAAGGTAAAGATTCTAACGAAAAGTTTAGTAAGATTTTTTATATGCTTACGAAAATAAAAAAAGAAATGGCGTCTAATATTTTAGAGAGATTATTTTTAGATAAATATATTTCTGAGGAAGAATATAACAAGATTAAAAGTTTTTTGTAATTTTTATGATTCGATTTATTTTTTGTGAATCAGTTGGAAATGAAAAGCGTTAAAAACATATAATAATGAGGTGGCAAATAACGGATAAAATTATTATTAAAAAAGACTTTGAATCAATTCCCCTCTTGAGAGGTGGAAATAGAAGATTGATGAGGTGGAGAGTTTTTTTTGTGGTGTACGCCTGACTATAAATTATTTTTAAATAGTTTTTGATTTTTTATTAAAAAGGATGATCAGATGGTATATATTTCATTAATTTTAATTTTAATATTAACTCCTATTATTGCAAAGGTTGCTCTTAAATTTAACATTGTAGATAAGCCGGATAATAATCTTAAACTTCATGAAAAAGTGACTCCTTATCTTGGGGGTCTTGCGATATATTTTTCGTCTATTCCTATTATTTATTCAAATTATTATCTTTTTATTTTTTCATTTTTAATAATGGGTATAGGGTTAATAGACGATATAAAGAGTATATCTCCAAAAGTTAGATTTTTGATGGAGCTTGTTGTGTGTTTTTATACAGTTTATTTTTTCAATTTTGGGTATAATTCTTTTGAGATTATATTGTTGTCTTTTGCCGGAGTTGCTATTATAAATGCTGTTAATTTTGTTGATGGTATGGACGGTGTATGTACTGGGACGTCTTTAATTGCTTTATTATTTTTGGCGTTTTTATTAAAAGATTTTTATTTTGTTTATTTAGCTGTTCCTATATTAGGTTTTTTAATTTATAATTTTTCACCTGCTAAAATTTTTTTAGGAGATGCCGGTTCGTATTATCTTGGATATATTCTTTTTTTCGCTTCTCTTAATATGAAGTTGGTTTATGGGGCTAACGGCTTTATAATTTCATTAATTGTATTTTCTATTTTTATAATAGATATGCTTTTTGCTGTTATAAGAAGATTTTTAGTTAAAAAATCTATTTTTTCAGGAGATAGGGGGCATATTTATGATGGGGTTAGAAAACGTTTTAATGTTTCTATAAAGAAAACTGTGTTAATATTATATTCTTTTTCTATAACATTTGGTTTGGTCGGGGTTATTGCATGGAAAAATTTATATTTAGGTGTTATAATTTCATTAGTGATGATAATTTTTTTTGGCGTATGGTTTAAATTATATAAATATGATAAATAAAGTGAGGTGCCTAATTTGGCTTTACTTAAAGGTATTGATGGTAATAGTATTGAAATAAATCCGTTATTTTTAAAAAAAATAATGTTCAGCGAATTAGAGGAAGAAAAAGATAAGAGTAATTGGGATACTTATGAGAAATACCAATATTTTTGTGATATAAAGTCGGGTAATTTTAAATGGTTTAATGACGAGTTTGATTTGGATTCTAAAGCGGTATTTGAAAATTTGAGTATTTATTTCGAGTATACTTCTATAGTTTTAACTATAATGAGATTAAATAAGTTTTTTAATTCAAAAAATAAAAATATGGTTTCTGTTTTATCGACAGAAATGAATAATTATACAATGGAAATAATTTCAAAGAATTTTTTTTATTATACTTTAAATGAGAGTCCGGAAATTACTTTTATGTATATTAAGAAAAAGAAAAATTATTACGAGCATTCTTTTATTTTTTCTTTGTATGATTATCATGATTACTTTGAAATTACTTTGAAATGTACTAAAAATGATATTATTAAATTTTATAGAGATTTGCTAAATGAAACGAATGAGTTTAGAACAGATATGCTTCCTGCTATGATGAAAAATATGGTTGAGCATTATAAGGACTATGTAGGTGAGATTGAGTATTTAAGATATGATGATATTAAAAGTATATCTGATGATTATTTTGAATTGTTTGATGTAGATTTAAAGAATGTTTTTAATGATATCGAAAGTGCGGAAGATTTAAAGGATTATGTTAATTATATTCATTCAGTAAAATCAGAAGAGTATAGCGATGCTGATGATTATGATGAAATGTCTTTAGAAGAGAATAAGATTGAAATTGATTTTTTGATTAAAGATATGAAAGAACTTGAGCAAAGTTTAAAATACTCTTTAGAAGAAAATAATGAAAATAAAAATTACGATGAATTTTCAAATGAGAGTAGTCTTTTATATGAAATTGAAGAAGATTTTATGAGTTTGTTAGATCAAGTTATTTTTAATGAACTTGTAGATTTTGAAAGTAAAGAGGAATTGTATGGAGAAATAAAGTCTATAATTGATACTTTTAAATCGGCTTTCGATAATGATTTTAAAGAAAAAGAAGATTTTGAAAAAAAATTGATTATAGATATAATTAATACTTATGGAATAGAGAGTGTTAGAAATAATATTGAGAGTCTTGCGAGTTTTTTTGAATTTGTCAATTTAACTCATGAGTTGGAAGATTTATATCTTTTATCAGAAGATAAGAAGATTAATGATTACAAAAGATGGTATAAAAAATTATTTGAAATGAAAGGTAAAAACATAAAAAATATTCAAAAAAACTAATTGGAGGTTTTTTAAGTGATTAAAAAATGTTTTAAATTAATATTGAAGGGGATGGTAAATGAAGAAATTGAAATGCCTTTTGATGAATATAAAAATTTTGATGAGTTAATAAAGGTTTATTCTAAAAATACAGGAGGAATTTTAATTTCTATGAAGGTTAATGATAAAGAAATTCCAATGAATTATTTTGAAAAAGTAAAAAATTCTTTTTTTGAAGGCGGAGAAGTTATTGAGCTAGAATTTATGCCAAGAGAGTTTGTTATGAAAAATTTAGTTAAACAGTCTTCAGATTATATTGAAAAATTAAAAAGTAGCTTGAATAATTTATCCAAAGATCTTCTTGCACATCACGAAGAAGGTAAAAAGGTTGTTGTTTCTATTATAGAGGGTATAAGTGCTCTTTTAAATATAATTATTCAACTTAAAACTTTTACTTCAGAAGAATTTTTCGATATGGAAGATATAAAAAAAATAGAGGTTGTTATAAAAGATATTTCGCAGGCTTTTCAAGATAATGATTTAGAAAAATTAACTGAAAAAATTGATTACGATTTAATAGTGGTTTTAAAAATATTATCTAAAATATTCCGAGATTACGAAGATTTATTTAATGAATCTGATGATATAGAGGAGTGATTTTTATGTATCAAAGACCTCAAGGTAATCCTTATGGTAAGATGTCTTCAAATACTTATCAGAATAATTCTGTAAATACAGCTTCTCCGGCTAAATTGATTGAGATGCTTTACCAAAATTCTGTAGAGAGGCTTGATAAAACAATGCTTCTTATAAAAGATAAAAATTTTATTGAAGCAAATAAACAGATTATTAGAGTACAGGAAATAATTACGGAATTAAATATTTCTTTAAATATGGAAGTTGGTGGAGAGGTTTCAACAAATTTAAGATCTTTATATGATTTTATTTACAGAAGACTTGTAGAAGCTAATGTAAAAAAAGATATTAAGATTGTTAAAGAATGTAGGGATATGATAAATGAGCTTTTAGTTACATGGAAAGAGGCTATGAAAAAAGCTGGAGATACTATAAAAGAAATGACAAGCAAAGCTGGAAGATCTTTTTTAGATATTGAAACTTAAAAAAAATTTTTGTCCCAAAAAATAACTTAACATATTTTAGGATATAAAATTAATACATATTATTTAATCAATTAACTTAAGCAATTAATTTTTAATATTAATTGCTTATTATTTTTTAGAGGTGATTTTGTGAAAAATGTTAAATTACTTATTATTATTTTTTATGTTGTTATAATTGCTTTTATTTTGGTTTTTAAAATAGTGACTTCAAAGTCAGATGTAGTTGAGGAAGAGATAAAAGTAGATTTTTTTGAAGAAGATATGGTTGAAGATATTGATCAATTTGTTATTGAAGAAGATTTTTCAGATATAAAATTTATATTTTCAGGGAATGAAGGTGTTTTTGTATTTGATAATAAAAATAATAATTTTATATCAAATATAAAAACAGGCTTTTATGTTAATGACGGCATATTTAAGGATGATTATTTTTATCTTGTGGATAGACAGGGTTTGAAGATTTTTGATATTTCAGATATCAAAGAACCTGTTATGGTGAGTAGGTTTAATACTTTTGGAAATTCTCTCAGTATAGATATGGTGGAAAATTTTATTTTTCTTGCTGATGGAAATAATGGTTTTGTTGTGTTTGAAATTTTAGAAAACATGAGAATAAGAATGAGAGAACATATTAATGTTAGAGGTATAGTTTCGACTATAAAAAAATATAATGATTATATAATTTTAGCTGGTCCGGGTGCGGGTATCATGATTTATGAGGAAAAAGAAGGGAATTTTTTTCTTGTAGCATCAAAAAATATTTTTGCAGCTTTAAAAGAGATGCATATTCTTAACGATAAATTATATATTAATGACGAATTTCTGGGAATATTTATTTATGATTTAATGGATTTTAATGAAAATAAAATTTTAGAGCCTGAACTTGTTATTGTGGAAATGCCTTATTCTATTTTTCCTGTTGAAGAAGGAATTTTTTTCTCAAATGTTGACGGTTTATATTATTATGATTTTGAAGAAGATGTCTCAAGAAAGATTTTAGAGAGTAAAAATTCAAGAAATGTTTTGTATATAAACGATAAAGAGCTTTTTCTATTGAAAAGAAATATGGGGTTTGAGAAATATTCTATTGATAATTTTGAAAAAATTTTTGATTTTAATATTTTTGATTCTGTTAGTTATATTAAAAAATCTGATAAATATTTAATTTTTGAAGATAATGGAACCTTTTTTTATTTGAATGAAAATTTTAGGCTCTCTTGAATTTTTAGTGGGTAATGAATGTTAACTAAAAGAAAGTTTACCGAGTGCCATAAAGATAGTAATCTTTAAATAGTCAAAAGTTTTAAAG
>Ga0334886_1003489_pt1 | contig 13979 bp, 13 predicted proteins | sample GraSluR1_MG_9_FD_207232 | JGI IMG/M metagenome (GOLD analysis project Ga0334886, IMG submission 207232) | Sludge microbial communities from methane-producing bioreactor in Wageningen University, Netherlands - Granular Sludge_27_06-R1 | ecosystem: Engineered > Bioreactor > Anaerobic >...
CCGTTCCCATGGCATATTACGGCGTGATCGTCACGACGTCGTTCTGGCACTACAACTGGATCACGCTCCCCTGGGTCAAGATGGGGTACACGTGGCTCTGCCTACCCATCACAGGCTGTACGATGACAATCTACACCGTCGCGCACATCGTCGACGACATCCGCATACTCTCTTCGAAGGAGGCCGTGTCATGACGCCGATGCTGATCGTCGGGCTCTTCGTGCTGCTCATCTTCCTCGGCGTTCCCATCGCCTTCGTCATCGGCATCGTCTCGCTCGCAGGGATCGCCACGCTTCCGTTCGTCCCGAACTTGACCGTCTTCATGAAGATGTTCAACGGCCTCAACTCCTTCGTCCTGCTCGCCGTCCCCCTCTTCATCCTGGCGGCCAACCTGATGAACCATGGACAGATCACCCGGAAGCTGGTGAACTTCTGCATCGCGCTCGTGGGGAACATCCGCGGCGGCCTCGCGCACGCGAACATCCTCGTCTCCATGATCTTCGCCGGGGTCTCCGGCTCCTCGCAGGCGGACACGGCGGGCGTAGGAAAGATGTTGATCCCCGCGATGATCGAGACGGGATACGACAAGGAGAACTCCGTCGGCGTCACCGCGGCCTCCTCGACCATCGGCGTCATCATCCCGCCGAGCATCCCGATGGTGATCTACTCCGGCCTCACCAACGCCTCGGTCGCGGCGCTCTTTCTCGGCGGAATGATCCCCGGCATCCTCGTCGGCGTCACCATGATGATGATCGTCTACCTGATCGGTCACCGGCGAAACTTCCCCAAGTACGAAAAGGCAAAGTACTCCGATGTCTGGAAGCTCTTCAAGGAGTCCTCCCCCGCGCTGCTGACCCCCGTGATCATCGTCGGCGGCATCACCACCGGCTGGTACACGCCCACGGAGGCGGCGGCCTTCGCCTCCGTCTACGCGCTGCTCATCAGCCTCTTCGTCTACAAGACGCTGAAGCTGCGCGACCTTCCCGGAATCCTGAAGGAGACGCTGAAGCTCAGCTCGCTCTCGCTCTTCGCGCTCGCCACGGCAAGCGCTCTCGGCGAGCTGCTGGGCTACTACAAGGCGTCCGAAAGCGTCGCGTCCTTCTTCGCCGCGAACGTCGGCAATCCCCGCCTCTTCCTGCTGATCGTGATCGCCTTCTTCCTTTTCGTCGGCACCTTCATGGACGCCATCCCGGCGATGATCCTCTTCATCCCCGTGATCCTGCCGACCGCCGTCCGCATGGGCATCTCCCCCGTCCACCTCGGCGTCGTCGTCGTCATGACGCTCGCGGTCGGCCTGGTGACGCCGCCGTACGGGCTCTGCCTGCTCATCGCGGGCTCGATCGCCGATCTCTCGATCGAGCGGGCGCTGAAGGGCGTCCTCCCCTACATCTCCGCGCTGATGGTCATTCTGCTGCTTGTGGCGATGTTCCCCGACGTCGCGTTTTTCATACCAAAACTCCTTGGCGTGATGTAGTCCCCGAATGCGAAGAGAGGGAGACGGCGATGCCGTCCTCCCTCTCTTTTTTTGCATTTCGGTACGCGGCAGAAAACGCTACTCGTATCGGCGGGCCTCTTCCGAGCCGTCCAGCACGCGAAGCGCCCCTTCGACGAGAGCCTGCATCTCGTCCTCTCCGGGGTAGATCTTCACCGGGGCGATAAAGGCGACCCGGTCGCGTATGAGCTTGGTGAATCGCTCGTTGTACGCGAGCCCTCCCGTGAGAATAATGGCGTCCACTTCTCCCGAGAGCGCCGCGGCGGATGCGCCGATCTCCTTCGCCATTCTGTAGGCGAGCGCCTCGAAAAGAAGACGCGCCTTTTCGTCGCCGTCGTCCATCCTGCGGGCGACCTCTCGGAGGTCGTTCGTCCCGAGGTGCGCCACGAGGCCGCCTTTTCCCGTGAGCATCTTCAGCAGCTGCGGCAGCTCGTACTTGCCGCTGAACGCGAGCTTGACCAGCCCGCCGACGGGAAGGCTCCCGGCCCGTTCGGGCGAGAATGGACCGTCGCCGTCGAGCGCGTTGTTCACGTCGATCACGCGCCCCTTTTCATGCGCGCCTACGGAAATGCCGCCTCCCATGTGGGCCACGACGAGATTGCACTCCGCGTACGGCTTCCCCAACTCGACGGCCGCCCGTCTTGCCACGGCTTTCTGGTTGAGCGCGTGGAAGATGGAGCGGCGCTCTATCTCCGGAAGACCGGAGCAGCGCGCGAGCGGACACATTTCGTCCACGACGACCGGGTCGACGATGTATGCCTTCCCGCATCCTCCCTCGTCGGCCAGACGGACCGCCAGCGGCGCGCCGAGGTTGCTGGCGTGCGCGCCCCACGTACAGGCGCGCAGGTCTTCGAGCATCTTGTCGCTCACTTCGTACGTGCCGCTCTCGATCGGCTTGAGCAGCCCTCCCCGCCCCACTACCGCGTCGAGGTCCGCGACCGTTGCGCCGTGCGCGGCAAGGCACTTGCGGATCTCTTCGAGGCGGAATTCCTCCTGCTCCATGACGCCGGAGAAACGGCCGATCACGTCCGTATCGTAGCGCTGCGTTTCGCTCCAGAGTTCGGTATGGTCCTCGAAGAGCGCGACCTTGGTGCTGGTGGATCCGGGATTGAGAGCGAGGATTTTCATAATGACGAACGCCCTACTTGTTGAAGTCGGAGAGCGCGACCGCCGCGGCGATGGAGAGCAGCTTCGCCCTCGTCGAGTCGGCGCGGCTGGTGAGCACGATGGGGGCCGAGGCGCCGAGGATGAGTCCGGCCGTCTCGTTCTTCGAGAAGTAGACGATTCCCTTCGCGAGCATGTTCCCCGCGTCGATGTTCGGGACGATGAAGATGTCGGCCTTTCCGGCGACCGGGGAGACGATTCCCTTCGTCTTGGCGGACTCTTCGCTTACCGCATTGTCGAGCGCGAACGGGCCGTCGACGATGCAGTTCTTTATCTGGCCGCGGCGGTTCATCTGCGTGAGCGCGGCGGCGTCGAGCGTCGCGGGCATGTCGGGGTTCACCACTTCGACGGCTGCGAGCACGGCGACCTTGGGCTCGGCGACGCCGAACGCGCGGGCGAGCCCGACGGTATTCTGCGTGATGTCGGCCTTCGCGGCGAGGTCGGGGTACATGTTGAAGGCGGCGTCGGCGATGAAGAAGATGCGGTCAAACCCTTCGACGCTGTGGAAGTAGCAGTGGGAGATAGTGTTCTTCCCCTTGCGGAGTCCGACTTCCTTGTTGAGCATCGCGCGGAGGAAGTTGTTCGTGTGGATCTGCCCCTTCATGTAGATGTCGGCCTTCTTGGAGGAAACCTGAGAGACGGCGGAGATTCCCATCGAGGGCTCGTCGCGCTCGTCGATGACCTCGTAGTTGGCGAGATTTACGCCGGCCTGCTCCGCTGCGGCCTTCATCTTGTCGCCGTTGCCGACGAGGATCGCCTCGGCGAATCCGGCCTTGCGCGCCTCCTCGATGGCGGTCAGGAGACCTGCCTCCTCGGCCATTGCGACCGAGAGCTTCTTCGGCCCCTTCTCGGCACCGATCTTCTTTGCGTAGTCCAAAAGCTGGGAAAGCGAGCGAATCTGTTCCATAGTAAAAATTCCTCCTCTGAATGAAATATCCTTTTTTAGCTCCGGGCGACGACCGCGCCCAGGGCGATTGAAAGCAGCTTGGTTTCCATGCTGTCGAAGCGGCTGGTGAGCACGATCGGTTTGCGCGCGCCGAGGATGACGCCCGCTCCCTTGCCGCCCGTCATGTACAGCAACACCTTGCCGACGAAGTTTCCGGACTCGATGTCCGGCACGAGCAGCATGTCCGCGTTGCCCGCCACGGGGGAAGAGATGCCCTTGATACGCGCGGACTCCTCGCTGACGGCGTTGTCCAGCGCAAAGGGGCCGTCGACGAGACACCCCTTGATCTGCCCGCGTTCGTTCATCTTGGCGAGCGCGGCGGCTTCGAGCGTCGCGGGCATGTCGGGGTTCACGACCTCGACGGCGGCGAGCGCCGCGATCTTCGGCTGCGGAACGCCGATCCTGTGGTAGCAGGCAACCGCGTTTTCGACGATCTTCACCTTCGCGTTCAGGTCGGGGTAGGTGTTCATCCCGCCGTCGGAGATGCCGATCACACGGCCTCCGAGCGTGGGGACCTCGAAGAGGAAGAGGTGCGAGAGCAGCGACCCGGTGCGCAGTCCCCACTCCTTGTCGAGCACGGCCTTCAGCAGCGACGACGTCTTCACTAGCCCCTTCATCAGCAGGTCGGCCTCACCGGAGGAGACCATCTTGACGCTCCGCTCGATCGCCGTGTCGTCGTTCTTTTCGTCGACGACCGAGATACCGGAAAGGTCGTAGCCGTCGCGCTCCGCCAAGGAGCGGATTTTCCCCTCGTCGCCGATGAGAATCGTCCTGACGACGCCTTCGCGCTGCGCCCTGCACGCCGCGCCCAAGGCGTCGTCGCCGTAGGGGCAGGCGAGGGCCAGAGTCATGGAGCGCCCTTTTTTGCTCTCCGCAAGAAGAAAATCGATACCGTCCCCACGCGCTCCGCGCAGGGAGGCTTTGCACTGCATGGTCATGAACGATCGCCTCCTGAAACATATTCGGAATACACTTTCCGCCGCTCTTCGCCCCCGAGGACCCTGAAGGCCCCTTCCGCCAGCGCGGGCATCTCGTCCTCGCCCGGATAGATCAGCACGGGGGCGATCCACTGGACACGCTTCTGGACGAGCGCGACGAAATCGTTGTCGTACGCGACGCCGCCGGTGACGAGGATGGCATCCACCTTTCCGGAGAGCGCGGCGGCCATGGCGCCGATCTCGCGGGCGACGGCGTAGGCCATGGCCTCGTACGCGAGCCTCGCGGCCTCGTCTCCTTCGGAGATCAGGGCCTTCACCTCGCGCACGTCGCTCGTGCCGGTGTAGGCGGCGAGGCCGCCCTTTCCGACCACCTTACGAAGAACCTCCTTCTCGGAAAGGCCGCTCTCGAAGCAGAATCGAAGCAGATCCCCGGCGGGCAAACCTCCGGCTCTCTCGGGGGAGAACGGGCCGAAGTCGTTGGCGTTGTTCAAGTCGGTCATCCGGCCCTTTTCGTGGGCGCAGACGGTAATGCCGCCGCCGATATGGGCGACGATGAAGTTCAGGGAGTCCCACGGCTCGCCGAGATCTTTGGCGGCGCGGCGCACGGTGGCCTTTACGTTGAGCGCGTGCCCCAGCGAGATCTTCGGAAGCTCGGGAAGGCCGGTGACCTTCGCCGCGGGGTTCATCTCGTCGACGGCGACCGGATCGACGATAAAAGCGGGGATGCCTCTCGGCCGGCAGATCGCGTCGGCGAGGATGCCGCCGAGGTTCGAGGCGTGCTCCCACGGTTTCCCCATCCGAAGGCGCTTCAGAAGAACGTCGTCCACGCCGTACGTGCCGCCGGGGATGGGCTCGACGAGACCGCCGCGCCCGGCGACCGCGGAGAGATCGTCGAAGGAGCAGCCTTTCGACGCCGTCGCCTCGGCGATGGTGTCCAGGCGGAACTGGAACTGCTCCGCTACGGACGGGAAGACGCCCAACGCCTCTGGATCGTGGCGGACCGTCTCTCTCCATACCTCCCGCCCGTCGGTGAACCAGGCTATTTTGGTGCTTGTGGAGCCGGGATTGATTGCAAGGACATGCAGCGACATACAGACCCTCCCCTTCGGAACGCGAACATCGGCTATGTTCTCTGTTTTCAGATTCAAAAGCTATTAACAGAACTCATTATACAGTATATTGTTCTCCCGGACAAAGGCTATGGGAGGGCGACTTTGTAACTTTTCTCGTCGAAGACGAAGCCCTCCCCGATCACCGCCAGGCACAGCTCCACCACCAGGGGATCGAACCACGTTCCGCTGTGCGTGCGGATCTCCTCCAGCGCTCTCTCGATCCCCAGCCCCGGACGGTACGGCCTGTGGGAGGTCATCGCTTCCACCACGTCCGCCACGGCGATGAAACGCGCCTCCGTGCGAATCTCCGCTCCCCTCAGACCGTACGGGTACCCGGAGCCGTCGAGGCGTTCGTGGTGCTGCACCACGATTTCGGCAAGCGGCCACGGGAACTCCGTCGACGAAAGAATCTCCCATCCGTGCAGCGCATGGTTCTTGATGATCTCGAACTCCACGGTGTTCAGCCGCCCCGGTTTCGAGAGGATGGACGACGGTATCACGATCTTGCCCAGGTCGTGGACAAGACCTGCGTAGTAGACCCGTTCCAGGAAGGGCTCGTCGTACCCTCCCCGCTCCGCCATCGCCCGTGCGAGACGGGCGACCTCGAACTGGTGGCCGACGGTGTACGGATCCTTCATGGCGAGCGTCCGCCCGAGAATCTCGACGATTCCGCGGGAAGTGCCGTCGAGGATGCGGGCGCGCTCCGAAGTCATGCTCCGCCGCTTCTGCTGAAGCAAAACGCCGCCGACGAGGTCGCAGAACATCCCGAGGAACGATTCGTGCGAAGAAAGAAGGGGCCGCTCGGGAAGCTGAAGGCCGAGCCAACCGCTCACCGTCCGTTCGGAGTAGATCGGGAGTATCAGGAGCGGCGCCCCGAAGAGCCGTTTCAGCTCCCAAAGGCGCTCCACCTCGCAGAGCGGAGCGGGCAGGCGGTCGTCCAGCAGCAGGCGCCCCTTCTCCCAGAGGTACTGCGTGATTGCACGAAGGTCGGATTCGGGAAAGACTTCGGAGATGTGCGGCGAAGCGCTCCATGCCGCCCGCCCTTCCGAAAAGAGCAGTTCGCGGACAATCTCGCCCGTCGTCGAAAATTCGATGAGGAATCCCTCCTTCGCCCCGGTGAAAGAAGCCATCTCTTCGAGCGACGGCGGAATTCCTAAAAGTCCGTTCTCCGTCAGGAGCCGCGCGGAGATGGAGGAGATCGCCGCCTCGGAGAGAAGGTGGCGCTGCATTTCCTCCTCGTTGCGGCGCTGCTCGGAAATATCGCTGTAGATCCCGTATCCCAGCGCACCTCCCTCGGAGACAGGGAAGAGCACGCCCTGAATACCTACATGAATGGAGTCCCCGTTCTTTTTTTTGCGCACCCCTTCGCAGTAGACCGGCTCGCCGTTCAGAACCCTCCGGGAAATCTCGGCCGCCTCGGCTTCCACATCCGCCCCCTTCGCGACAAGGCTGTCGATGTCGCGTCCGATCGCCTCATCATGCTCGTAGCCGAAGAGCTCGCAGAATTTCTCGTTCACATCCAGGATAATGTTGTCGTCTCCGAAGACGACGTAGGCGTCCGGGGCGTTTCGGTAGAGCCCCTCCCACATGGCTTTGCGGAGCGCGATCTCCTTCGCCGCTCTCTTCCGGCGACGCTCGTTCACCAGCAGGAGCGCGACATACCCTATGGACGCGAACACAACGACGGCGTTCACGATGATGATTTTCCAGCTTCTCGAAGAAAAACGCTCCGGCTCGTTGAGCACCACGGCGTCATGTCCCAGCTCGTTTCGGGAGAGCCGGAAACGAAGCAGTTCTCCGGAATCGAACATCGGCACGTACTCCGTGTCGGTTTCGGCGGGAATAGCGGAAGGGGGGGCGCCCGCGAGCACACGAAGCGCAATCTCCGCGGCCTTTTCGCCGTGGCGCCGGGCCTGCAGGACGCTACCGCCGAGCGCTCCGGCCTCGGGCATCATGCTCCAGAGTCCGAAGAGCGGGAACGCGCATGCGTCTTTGACAAGAGCGACGCTGCGCGTCGGAGAGATGAAATTTCCTTGTTCATCCTGGAAGTAGACGAGCATGAGCACCGCCGTCTCGGGCGGAAGAGCGGAGAGCGCATCCTGGAGCTCCTCCTCGGAATATGCGAAGAGGTCGAGGATACGGACGCGATTTCCCAAGTATGCGAGTTCGCTCCGCGCCTGGCTGATCACCGTCATCCCGGTGGTGGAAAGATCGCTCACGAGCGCCAGGGTACCGGTGCGCGGGAAGAGGCGAAGGGCGAGCTCGGCGGTTCCAGCGATGTCGACGTTCTCGAAGAGACCGGTAATGTGCGGAAAATCCTGCGGTTCATACAGCGAGGTGTTGTTCACTCCGCAAAAGATCACGGGAACATCGGGAAAGAGGCGCTTCCCCATTCTGCGAAGAAAAACGAGCGCGTCGTCGTCGGAACAAAGAATCAGGTCGAAGTTCTTTCCGGAGTATTTTCTCTCCATATAGCCGGAAAAAGCATTCAGAGCGTTCACTGAATAGCCCCGTTTCGTATCCATGTATTCGGCCATGAACTCGACCTCGGAACCGCTCGAGAGGAGCGTTTGCCGGATTCCGTCGGCGACTTCGGCAGTCCAGACGAAGTTGCTGTGGTAGGAGTTGAGCAGCAGCACGCGGTACCCTTCATCCCGCGCACACGCCTCGCCGCGGGAAAGAACAAGAAGGAGCGCGATGAAAAACACCCTGTATTCAAAGCGTCGGAACACCGATTTCGACATAACCGCTCTCCCTTCAAATATTTCGTCGAAAAACCCCGTGCATTTTCTCTATGATACCCTTATACTGCAAAGGTTCCAAGACCGAAATTTCGAGGTGATTCTCCATGTCCCTGTGCTATTTGAACGGAACGTTCCTGCCGAAGGAGAAGGCGACGCTTCCTGTATCCGATTACATCATTCTCCGGGGCGTCGGCGTCTTCGAGTCCATCAGCACCTTCCGGAAGCGTCCGCTGATGCTGACGCCCCATCTCGAACGTCTTGCCCGCTCCGCGGAGAGCGCGTCGATAACGCTCCCGCTTCCGATCGAAGAGATAAAAGCGGTCATCCAGGAAGGACTCGCCAGGATGCCCGAGGACTGCCTGATCCGCCCCTACATCACCGGCGGCGACGTCTTTCTCTCCGGAGGCTTCCCCGCCGCCAGGCTCTTCATCCTCTTCGAGAAGGTCCAGAAACCCGCGCCCGAGGTCTACTCCAACGGGGTGCTCCTCCTCCCCGTCGACGGCGGCCGGCACATTCCGGGGGTGAAGAGCATCGACTACATGTTCTCCTACTCCGGGTACGCCAAACGCGGAGACGCCTACGAGATCCTCTACTGCCCCGACGGCGAGATCACGGAGGCGGCGCACAGCTCGTTCTTTCTGTACACAGAAGGGAAACTCGTTACAGCCCCACTCTCGCGGGTGCTCAAGGGAACCATGCGGGATATCATACTCCAGCTCGCCTCGGAAAAAGGGATGAAGATCGAGGAGCGGTGCCCCCTCCTTTCGGAGCTTGCCGCCGCCCGGGAGGCGTTCATCACCGGCTCGGTGAAGGAGGTCGTCCCCGTGGTGAAGATAGGCGATCAGACCATCGGCTCCGGGAAGCCGGGACCAGTGACGAAGATGCTCCACCACACGATGCTCGAGGAGATCGTCCGCTGGCTGGAATAGGCGTTCCGGTACGACAGGGTCAAAGAGGAGGCTGAACAAAGCGATGAAACACACGGAGAACCGAGACATCGGCGTCGTCTTCGACTTCAACGGCACGCTCTTCTGGGATACGGAGTACCAGGAGCGATCTTGGGACACGTACCTTGCCAAGTACGGCGTCGAACTCACCAAAGAGGAGAAACTGACCCATATCCACGGCAGAAACGGGAAGGATTCCTTCGAATACATCTTTAAAAAAGAACTCGGCAGGGAAGAAGTAGCCCGCCTCATCGAAGAGAAGGAAGAGTATTACCGGAAGGAGTGCGAACAACAGGAGGTCGCGCTGGCGCCGGGAGCCGTGCCGCTCATCGAGCATCTGCTGGAGCGCGGCGTTTCCGTCGCGATCGCCACGGCGGCGGGGAAAACCAACGTGGAGTACTTCATCCGAAAGTTCGACCTGCTCGCCTACTTCACCCGCGAGCGCATCGTCTACAACGATGGAACGATCGCCGGGAAACCCGCTCCCGACCTTTTTCTGGAGGCGATGCGCCGTCTGGGAACGGAGGACGGGAACACAACGGTCTTCGAGGATTCCTACGCGGGAATTCAGGCCGCGGAAAACGCGCATGCCGGGAACATCATCATCGTGAACTCGAACAACGAGTCATACCCCTTCGCTTACAAGACGATCCGGCATTTCGACGAGGTCGACCGGGAAACCGACCTGACGCCGCCATTTCGGCGCGCCGCCTCCGGTGAACTGCGCGGGTGAAACAAAAGAGGCAGGAGAGCGCTTCAATAAATAATCATACCTGTAAAAAGAGGTGTTCCGTACTATGATCAATCTGCTTGCAACCCTGATCGCCTTCATCCCCCTGATCTACGGGGCGGATATGCTTGTCGACGGCGCGTCGTCGCTTGCGAAGCGCTTCAACATCCCGACGATCGTCATCGGTCTCACGATCGTCGCGTTCGGCACGTCCGCGCCGGAGTTCGTGATCAACTTTTTCGCCTCGCTGTCCGGGAACACCGAGATCGTGCTCGGAAACGTCCTCGGCAGCAACATCGCGAACATCATGGGAATACTTGGAATCTCGGCCGTCATCTACCCCCTGGCCGTCAAACCGAACACCACATGGATAGAGATTCCTCTCTCCCTGCTCGCCGCCGTCGCCATTCTCGCGATGGGCAACGACATCTTCATCGACAACGCCGCCTGGTCGGGGTTTTCGAGGATCGACGGCATCATCCTCCTTCTCTTCATGGCCGTCTTTCTTTCATATAACGTGACGCTCGCCCTGTCGGGAAACACGGAGGAAGACGGGGAGATAAAGGAGTACCCGTCGAAGAAGGCGCTTCTGATGCTCCTCGCGGGGCTGCTTCTCCTAAGCGGAGGAGGCAGGGCCATCGTCTTCTTCGCCACGCGCTTCGCCCGCGACCTCGGCATCTCGGAGCGCGTCATCGCCCTGACGATCATCTCCATAGGGACGTCGCTGCCGGAGCTTGCCACGTCCGTCGTCGCCGCGATGAAGAAGCAAGTCGACATCGCGATCGGCAACGTGGTGGGGTCGAACCTCTTCAATACATTTTTCGTGCTGGGCTCTTCGGCGGTCATCGCCCCGGTGACGGTCCCCGCCCTGTCGAACCTCGACATGGGGCTCAACATCGCGGCGAGCGCGCTGCTCTTCACTTTCATCTTCACGGGAAAGGGCCGGGCCATCGAACGATGGGAGGGCGCGATCTTCTGCGCCCTCTACGTATCGTACCTCGCGTCGCTGGTGTTCTGGGGGTAACGGAAAAACCCTTACGAAGCGAGCACCCCGAAGAGCATCCCCGCCGTCGTCGAAAGCAAGACCACGAGGACGACGTACGTCGCGGTCTTCTTCGGCCCGAGGATGCTGTTGATGACCAGCATGCTCGGCAGCGAGAGCGCGGGTCCCGCGAGCAGCAGGGCGAGCGCGGGACCTTTTCCCATCCCCGCGCCGAGCAACCCCTGCAGAATGGGAACCTCGGTCAGCGTGGCGAAGTACATGAACGCGCCGGAGATGGACGCGAAGAAGTTCGCGGCCAACGAATTGCCGCCCACCAGCATGGCGACGTACCGGCTCGGGATGAGCGCCTCGTGCCCCGGCCGTCCCAGGAGAAACCCCGCGACGAGCACGCCGCCGAAGAGCAGCGGCATCACTTGGAGCGCGTACCCCCATGTCGACGTGTACCAGTCCTGCCTCTCGTCGCGCGTGAACCACAGCCACGAGGTAAGGAGCGTAACGGCGAGCCCCGCCCCGGCGAGGATCCACTTCAGGCTGTACACGCCCTCCCAGAAGGCGTTGGACGTCTTGGGCGCGGCCCAGTTGGCGAACACGAGAAAGACCACCATGCTCGCCATGTAGACGACGGTCTTCCACAGAGGACGGCCGCCGTCGTCCTCGGGAATCTGCGCGAACCCCTCCTGCCGGGCCTTTTCCTCCTTGCCGAAGATCGCGGCCATCAAAAGACCGATGACGACGCTGAAGAGGACCGCCCCCACCGCCCGCGCGATGCCGAGTTCAAGCCCGAGCACCCGCGCCGTGAGCACGATGGCGAGCACGTTGATCGCCGGGCCGGAGTAGAGAAAGGCCGTCGCGGGCCCGAGTCCCGCCCCCCGCATGTAGATCCCCGCGAAGAGGGGGAGCACCGTGCAGGAACATACCGCCAGCACCGTGCCGGAGACCGAAGCAACGGAATAGGCGATCCACTTCTTCGCCTTCGCCCCCAGGTACTTCATCACCGACTGCTGACTCACGAAGACCGAGATAGCCCCCGCGATGAAGAACGCGGGGATCAGGCAGAGCAACACGTGCTCCCGCGCGTAGTCGGCCATCATGGCCACGGACTCCGCAAGCCCCGCAAGAACCCGCTCGTTTCCCTCGGGGATGAAATAGAACGTCAGAAAAAACGCGGCTATCCAAAAGAACTTCTTACGGTCGCTCATAGTGCGCTCCTCTCTTGTATTCATGGCGATTATGTGGCGTTTTTACCACTTAAAGAACTCAAAAAAACCCCGCTGGAGCGGGGACGCCTGTTCCGCTCTACCCTTTCGCCTTCAGAAGCAGCTCCTTCACCTTTTCGTAGGCGGGAAGATGCCCCGCCGAAAGCACCGTTCCGTCCACGGCGAGCGCCGGAGTCGTCATGACGCCGAATTCCATGATCTTCATAATGTCCGCGACCTTCTCGATCTCGTACTCCAGACCGAGTTCCTTCGCCGCCTGGTCGGCAAGTTCGCCGAGCTTCTTGCACTTCGGGCATCCCGTGCCCAGAATCTGTATTTTCATCGTATCTCCTCCTGATCGCCGGTCTTCTCCGAAGCCCCGCATCCGCAGAGCAACACCATCGCCCCGAGCTCGTCTCCCGAAACAACCCGCTCCACGCAGGCGAGGAGCGATGCCAGACAGGGCATCCGCAAGCTGTAGTAGACGTTCAGCCCTTCTTTCCGATCCCCCAGAATGCCGATACTCTTCATCAGCGCAAGATGCTTGCTGATCGTCGTCCGGTCGCAGTCGAACATCTCCGCGATCTCGCACACGCACATATCCTTCTTCGAGAGGGCTTCTACGATGCGCAGGCGGACGGGATGCGCGATACCTTTGAGGATACCGACCTTTTTGAGATTCAACGCTTCTTTGTCCACGACGACGCCCCCTTATGTGGCAATAATACCACATAAAAAACACCCGTCAAGCGATGCTTTCCTCCGCTCCTTTCAGAACGAATGGCGTCCATCGGCGCCGTGGATCATATATTCCTTTTTCTCGAGTCTATTGACAAAAAGCGTTAAATTTTCTATCATTCAGCTCAATGCACTGGTCGACTTTCTCCCCTGCTTCTCTTTCCCGAGCGGAGAATTTTCGAGCAATCTTTTTTCAACACAACGAGGTCATTCGATGAATACTACGTACCGTTTCATGCGGCGGGGGGAGGAGGAGCGCGTCTGCGCTCTCGTCGAGAGGGTCTTCAACGAATTCGTGGCCCCGGACTACAGCCCCGAGGGCGTCGAGGAATTCTTCAAGTTCGCCGCCCCGGCGGCGTTGCGAAACCGCGACGGCGATACACATATCGTCTTGCTTGCCGAAGAAGGGACGGAGCTTGCCGGGGTCCTTGAAGCACGGGACTGCAACCATATCTCCCTGTTCTTCGTGGATAGGGGATTCCACCGCAAGGGCATAGCAAAAGAACTCCTGCGGCTGGCGATACACGAGTGCAGAAAACGCCTCCCCGACCTGCGCAGCGTCACGGTCAACTCCTCGCCGTTCGCGGTCCCGGCGTACCGGAAAATGGGCTTTCTGGAAACCGGTCCTTCCAGGGAAGTGAATGGTATCATCTTCGTGCCTATGGTCTGCGCGCTCGACGAATCGCCTCCGTCGCTCCCGACGTCTCCATAAGGTGCAAAAAGACCGTTACCGCCAGCAGATCCGCCGCGCCTCCGGGGCTGAGACGGCATGACATAACCATAGTTTTCATCTCGCTATTTTGCGGACAAGACGCTAACCCCATAAGAGAGTCTTCGTTATAATTCAACTTTCGCAGGACCTTGAAAACCGAAAAACGTTGTCATAACTGGGAAAAAATGACAGGAAGGCTCCTGTTTTGTAAAATTGTAGTCACGACACAACAAAACTACAAGACAGGGGGCCTTCCC
>Ga0334886_1003490_pt1 | contig 13979 bp, 9 predicted proteins | sample GraSluR1_MG_9_FD_207232 | JGI IMG/M metagenome (GOLD analysis project Ga0334886, IMG submission 207232) | Sludge microbial communities from methane-producing bioreactor in Wageningen University, Netherlands - Granular Sludge_27_06-R1 | ecosystem: Engineered > Bioreactor > Anaerobic > Unclassified...
AGCTAGCCGCGGCACGGCAGGCCAGGCAGATGGCGCGTTGCCAGCCCCAGCTCCAAGTGCAGCAGCCCATACTGAATGTCGCTTAGTGTGAGGGGGCGATTCTCCATTTGACGCTGAACCATTACAATTTCTCCAGCACGACTCGTCCCGAGTCGCCGCCCCCAGTAGGCTCACTCACGATCCACCTCCTCTCACACGTCTCTCGCAGCCACCATCATCCTATCTGACCCCACCCGCGCCATTTCACGACTATCCGCGCGTCTTCACGGATGGCGGCACATACCACCACCGACGCACAAATGTGCTACGAATAAAGTGCGTAGTTGCCAGCGCCGTCCGCCCACCACCTGCGACGTCCGCACGGCTCGCGTCCGCGGTGATCTCACCGACAGTTCCTGTCCTCACTGTCCTCACCTGTCCTCAGGCACTTTGCGTCGAATTGGCTGGACCACGCAGCAACCTCCATCAACCAGCGTGGCAGAGCAGTTATGCATTTCTTCCTGTCCTCACTTCAACCATCAACCATCAGCTCCCCACAAGCCCCCCGGCGATGCGTCGACTGAGGACAGCAGCCTCTCCTGTCCTCACTTATACAATCAACTTCTTATATTGTGCTTATATGAGTTGTGACTGAGGACAGGAGACAGTTCCTCGTCTAGACGCCTGGACCAGGCGCAAAACCGCTGTGTCTGGCTCCATCTCGCAGTTGTACATTCGCGAGATTCCTGTCCTCACTGCTGAAGACAGTTCCCGTCGTTCAGCGGTCCACGCGGGGCCTCGTATTCCGTGGTCTTCCCCGTCTCGGTGGCGACCAGTCGACCATCCTCGACTGCTGCCTCGTAGGCGCCGTCGAGCGCATCTGCCTCGACGCCCCGCCAGTGGCGGGTGATCTCGCGACGAGTCGCACGTCCGCCGTGCTGACGGTGCGCTTCCACGACGCGGTCCTGCAGGGCAGCCCCGATGTCGCCCCCCCACTGGTTCGCTAGTCGCGGCGGACCGTATTTCGCCGTGCGGTTGGTCGCGACCTCGACCAGCTCGCCGGTCTGAGTCAGGATGTCGTAGGCGGCGACGATGTCCTCGCGGGCATCGCGCCAGGTGCCGGTGACCTCGAAGATCGATAATACCGTGTCCGCGGCATAGTGTGCCCTCAGGATGCGTTCCTGGCGGCGTTCCCCGAGTTCACGTTGGCTCGCGACATCGGATTGGCGGACGTGCGACAGGACGTTGTATGCGCCCTCACGCCATCGTTCGCTGATCTCCTGTGCCCTGGCCCAGTGGCGTAGCTCGATCGCCGTCGCGCCCGAGCAACTGGCCAGCAGCGCGGCGACGCGGAGGGCTCGGTTGGCCATGCGACCGATACTGGCGTCGAGCGGAACCGACCGTCCCGCGAGAGTCTGCATCAGTGCGTCACCATAGTTATAGAAGAGATCCGTCACATCCTTGCCGACAGCTATGGCACGTGGCTCGACAGGATGGACCACCACGTGGGGGTCGCCGATCAACTTGCCTTTGCTGTCCTCGCGCTGCACGATCTCATGGCTCGGTTGCGGCAGGCTCTCATGCCAGGCTCGAAGTCCACGCACCAGCCCGTCTGGCACCTGGAACCGTTCATCTGGGAATCTCGCCACGCTGATCGGGTGATCTGGCGGCGGGCAGGCCATGGCGAACCGTGCCAGGAATCCGTCAGTGAGCAGTGAATATAGATCTCTTCCCATCCCACGCATGTCGGTAGGCGTCGTGTTAGCTAGGATGCACAGGTATGGTCTGTCGATGACCTGCCTGCGGCGACCCACCCGCTCCACTACGTGACGCTGCGGGCAGTCGTAGAGCATTCGCAGCATGTCGCGGTATTTGCTCAGGTAGTGCCGCTCGTTCGACAGGGCGCGCAGTATCCGACCGAACTCGTCATGGACCCAACCCTGCTGAGGCACGAAGTCATAGCGCATCTCGTCGATCACCTCGCCCAGCGCGTTGATGCGCGTGGCCTTCTCCCTCGTCATCTTGATGGACATGGCCACGTCATCGTCCGGGTGGATGTAGCCGGACATATTCTCAAACATCTTCTCTGGAGTGACGTCACCCGGCGTTATCAGTCCAGTCAGACCCGCGGCACTAAGCAGACGCATCGCCAGATCTTTAGTCGTGGTCTTAGGTGAGACCGTGCTCCGCCCGACGAGCATCGAATAGATGGACGTGTATAGGCCCAGGCCGACCGGCGACATGACGCGGCGCGCAGCCACCGTGGCGAGCACAAAGATCCCGCAGGTCTCATGATAGGGATCATATGCACGTGGACTCCAGCGTCGGCTCCAGGCGATGTATTCGTCCAGCCAAGGGCAGGCGTCCGTGCCCAACGCGGGGTCTAGGCGTGCGGAGGCCGCCAGAGTCGGACAGGCCGCACTCGGAGAGTCGTCATCCTCGGGATCGTATCGCTCGATCGACCTGGCGATCCTGACGAGGTCCTCCTCGGTGAGCGGCGGCACGCACCAGGCGTTCAGCGGTCGTATCGCCTCCAAGATGGCCTCCCAGGGCCAGCCCCGACGCCGCATGCTCCCCGATACACTGGCCATCGCAACGTCACGGTTGCCCTCAAGGATGCGCCATCCCTCCTCCGTGAAGGTTCCCTGTTCTTTCGGGGCGCTGTCTGCTGGCCTCCCAGCAGCCAGGATCTCGTCCAGCGCCTCCTGTCGTTCCTCGATCGTTGACGGCGTGCCGTCAACGCGATCGCCCGTCATGCGCAGGTAGTGCGCGCCGCCGAAGACCTCGACCTTCCCGCCGCCGTCGATCCACAGGACCATGTTGCGCCCGCCGGCCTCGCCGCGGCAGACCTGGTGGATGCCCCGCCCTGACGGTGAGCGTTCGCAGTAGGTGCTCAGCCGGTCCACGACCTGCTGCGCCCAGGGAGCCACCTGGCCGTCCTCGACGCAGTCGTCCAGGTCGACCCCGACGTAGCCGTCCTCTGGCGACAGGACAATCCCGATCCCCGCCGCACGTTTCTCGATGACGCACTGGAGTGTGTCGTCGAACGACATCCAGATCGATCGGTCACTCCACTTGGCCATCTGCCCCGTTCGCGGGTCCCAGGGTCCCTTGGCGTCGGGGATCCATGGAAGCCACCGGTCCAGGGCGCGGAGCTCGGCAGGGATTGACAACGGGTCTAGATCATATGTACGATTCATTTAGCATCTTTCCGTCTGGTTCCCCAGGGACGTCGCCTTCGTCGGGGCGACGTCCCGTCGCATTTTGACTCGACGCTCGTTGCGTGGCACTAAGTCTACAGGTCACTCTCCTCTGCGGTGGGCGCGCCCTTCGCGCTCTCGCAGGTCGAGGTCGCCCTCGCGCTCCATCTCACCGACTATGTCCGCTAAGGCTTCGATCGCCTCGCCCATCGCGCCCAGCACCCCAGCCAGGACGCGAATGCGTGGAGCCCGATGCCGTTCCTGTGCCAGCTGCACCGCACAGGCGCAGAGATGTTCCAATTCCGTCCACGCCACATCCGGCACTTCGATGGTCTTCTCATTCATTCTCGCGCCTCCTTGACTGGGTGGCGCGGTGGCTGAATAATGCCATCAAGCGGTCATCCACCGCGCCTTTCGATCGAGTGCCGCCGGTCGCCTCATCAAATGACCCGGCGGCACCCACTTCTTAACTCGACTCGTCACCGTCGTTGTCCGACGCAGCCACCCTCAGCGGCAGCACGAGCGCATCGGCGTTGATCCGCGTCGTCCGATCTTGCCAGTTGGACGGGTCAGCGTCCATGATCAGACCACGGATCACTTCTCCGCTGGACAATCCCGACACCTCCATCAGTTCCCGCAGACGCTCGACCAACGCGCCCCGCATCCGCAGCGTGACCACTCCGCTCCGTCCTACCACTCCGGCTGGCATCCCGTCCTCCTTCCCCACTGGGCGACATCCGCCTCGCCATCAATCTAGCAGAGACACCATCGCGACGAAATCTGGGAGCATCCAGCCATCCGTCAAATCCGCCGTGGCGGACCCCCCCGCCCGCGACCACCACATAGCCCATGGGCGCGGGAGAGAAGGTATGGGCAGCAGGGTTGGCGGCTCTGGGTAGCAAGTGCTGAGGCCGTCGGTTCGCCCCGACGGCCTCTCGCGGGTCTCTGTGGTCTCAGCCGAGCTCGAGGAGCTTGTCCGCGGGCGAGTGCGCCTTGTGCGCTCGTTCCACGTCCTCGCCGGCCAGGGCCAGATACCTCTGCAGCACGTCGAGGGTGGAGTGCCCCATCAACATGCGCAGGCTGTGGAGGTCCATGCCGTCCCGCAGGCACCAGAGGGCGAACGTCCTTCGCAGCCGGTGCGGTGCGCAGGGCATCACCCCTACCTCTCGTCCGAGGCGGTGCAGCATGGTCTGCAACCCGTGGATGCCCAGCGGCTCGCCGCCCCGACCGGCCCAGAGGGCCTCCTCGGTGGTCACGTCACCGCGCAGGCCCAGCATCTTGACGATGGCGCCGCGAGCCTTGGCGCCCACCCGCACCGTGCGCTGCTTCTGGCCCTTGCCCAGGACCGTGCACAGTCCGCTGCGCATGTCGAGATCGCCCACCCGCAGGCCGCAGAACTCGGCCGCTCGCAGGCCCGAATCGAGCAGCGTCAGGATCATGGCGTAGTTGCGGGCACCGAGTTCGGTGCGTCGATCGCAGGCGGCCAGCAGGGTCTGGACGTCCTTGGGGGTGAAGGGCGGCGGGATGCGCTTCTCGAGGCGGGGCATGGACACCCGCTTCATGGGGCTGACATCGAGCTCGCCCTCATCGACCAGCCAGTTGAGCCAGGCGCGGATGCCGCGGGCGTGGATGTGCTGGGTGGTGTCCTTCAGGCCGCGGCGCTGCAGACTCACCAGGTAGGCCCTGATGTGGTGGGGCGTGATGTCGGCCACGTCGGCGACGCCCTGCTGGGCCAGGTAGGTCGTGAACCCGCCCAGCGTGTACTGGTAGTGCTCGAGGGTCTTGGGCGTGCAGCGCATCGCCTCGCGCGACAGCATAAAGCCCTCGAAAGCAGAGTCCAGGCCGGTGCGGACGAGGGCGGGTCGCAGTGCGAGTTCAGTCATGGGTTGCCTCCCTTGCTGGTGAAAGCGTCTCGGAGGCATGGTAGCATTCGGGGAGGCGGGCTGTACATAGAGGGTCGGGGCTCATTCGGTCGAGCTCAAGGAGGGAAGGCCTGACACTACTGACTAGAGCTGCCGCAATGTGGTATTGACCCTGGCAGGACCTGGGCCTGGAGGCATACTCAGGGCCTGGACTGTGTAGATGGTACGCGACAGCCGCACCCGTGGTGGTCGTCACCTAGCGGCAGCTTCACGCTGGGCATGTCGTGGGCCTGGGACGCCCGAGGGGGGCAGCACCTCTCTGCTTCAGCGCTGGCCACACAAGGTCTTGGCGAACCGGGCCAATCGCACCAAACCTTGTTGAGGAAAGCTCTGCGCATCATCAAGCAAGTCGGCTGGCCCTGTATGCCTCCGCCGCCTCACGAATCAGAAGGGCGTTCTCGACCGCACCGTATTCGTGCTCCAACTCGTCCGCCAGAGCCAGGAGACCCTCGTAACGCAGGCGACGCGGGCGTAGCGCCTCGTAGACCTCCAGAACCTTCTCGTTGGGCATCTGGGCGAGTTCTGCTGCGCGGCGCAGGTTGGCGCCGAGGTGTGGAAAGCCGGCTTGCGTCGCAATCTCGGCTTGGGCGCGCAGGGTATCAGGATGAATGGACAGATCCCCCAGAGTGACCTCGCCGTTCCGCACCGCCTCCAATGTGATCTCGTCTAGGGTTCGCCCGGTGCGTGTGCGCACCTGGCTGTGTGGGTCATCTCGCAGAGGGTAGCGCATCATCATAGCTCCGGCTCCCAATCAAAGTGAAGCTCTGTGGGCGGGCGATCGGGATCGACCTGCTCGGTCTCCCGGCGATGTAGCAGCATGGTCTTGACGATGAGGCGTAAACGCGCCCAGTTGTCGATATTGACTGGTACGGGCCACACCGGCTTGCCTCTGGCGTACCGGGCTGCGTTGCGCCCAATCTGTCGGTAGGATTCGAGCGTGAGGTTGGGTGATTGGGGGAACAGCTCGAGATTGTTGAGAGGAGCCAGGTCGGCTTGGTGAATGACTGTGGTGCCTCGCGACTGCAGCCCAATGGCGATGCCCGAGCCGCTGAGTTGCGCACCGACATGCCCGATGGAAGCGCAATCGGCTGTGTGGTGCACCTTGATGAGCCGCGCCCACGCCCCCTCCTCGGCGATGCCCGCGATCAGCTGTTCCAGTACCGCCTCGTGGGGGATCCCGCCGATGGTCTCGGTGAGGGCGCGACCATAGCCGGGGCCTAGCGCGATGACCACCTCGGCCACAGTGCCCCTGGTGGCTGGAGCTAGCTCGACCAAGCGTCTTGCGGGATGATCGCCTTGCCCCTCCAGGTAGGCCGACGGATCGCGGGCTTGGGGGATGTCTTGCACCTCGCGCCAGCGTTCTCCCTCTAGCCGATAGCCGGTCCCTGGTCCGCCATAGTCGTTGCGATCGTTGATGGCGCTCAGCACACGGAACTGCTGGTCAAAGATGGCCGAAGGCTGGAGATAGTCGCCGGCCGCGCGCTGGCGGCCTAGCTCAAGGAGCCGCTCGGCTGTCTCGGTGAAGCCGGCGTCATCTAGCGCGCGGATGATGTCCACCAGCCCGCGATCGTCGCGCAGGAACGCGTCGGCGGCAGCCAGGTCGGCCACCACGTCACGATCGGGCAGGTCACGGCTGTCGTTGGCGATCACTGCAGCAACTACTTCCTCCTCGGTTACGCCAGGGAATCCCAGGCCCGCGTATGCCGCCTGAATGGCTCGCGCGGCGCGCTCTCGAACGGCCAGCACCTCTTCCTCGCGCACGGGTCGTAGCCCCGCGTCCACTTGCATATCGCGCTGGAGGACCAGGTAGTCGTCGTATTCGCTGGAGTCAAAACAACCTCCCCCAAAGAGGTTGTCATAACGCGGCATGGATGAGAACCCCGAGTGGACGAAATCGGTGCCGGGGATGAACTGGCACATCAGCTTGGCCGTTTTGCGGATGTCCGAGTGGCTGGCCAGGGCGTCGTTGCCGGAAGCGACCTCCAAGTTCAGCATGGCCGCCAGCACGTTCTCCGCCAGGATGGTCCGCACGCCGCCGGGGAGGGACTCGGGCAGGGCCACGCAGGAGATCGAGCCATTCTGTACGCCCTGGCTGCCCGCCCCGCGCGTGACCAGCAGACAGCGCGCCTCCAGGTACAGCATGGAGTGCCCTTGGGAGTGGCCCATGAGGGCTTCCGAGCCGGTGCCGGAGGTGAAGCGCACCTTGACGCCCCGCGAGGCATAGGCGGAGGCGAGAAGGGCCTTGGACCAGGGGGTATCATCGCCATCGACAAAGGCCCCCTCGGTGCCGTAGACAGAGAGCGTTTCCGAGTAGCTGGTGAGCCCCTTGAACCCCAAGCGCAGGTTGACAGCCTCTTCTACCGCGCATTGGGTGAGCACGCCGCCCCGTCCCACCTGTGAGCCGACCAGAATAGCTATCGCGTTCAGTGGGGCGTAGCGCGCGACGCCCACCGTGGTTTCGTTTTCCGCAAACCCCCGCAGGGCGGCCTCGGCGGCGTCGGCGGCCAACAGGGCGGGGTTCTCCTTCCGGTTGGTGACGTGGGCCTGGTTGGCGGGCGTGCGGCGCAGCCGCATCTTGGCAAGGCCCATCATCATCTCGAGCACGTTGAGGTGCCGCATAATGTCGACCAGCTTAGCGGCTGTGCAGCCACCCGCCAGGCGGGCTATCTGGTCGCGTGGAGCATTGATGTCCACCAGCATGCGGGCGAAAGCCTCGGACGGCGTGGACATGGCCTCGGCTGCCACCCCGAGATCCAGGGCGCGGTCGGCGATGAAGCGGTCGATCACGTCCATGTCGTTGCGGCGGACGCCGTCCATTGCCGTCACGCGGCCGTTCTCTACTAGGAGCGAGGGCCGCGGATCGGCGGGGCTGTCAGTTACAGTGAGACCCACCTCCGGCCAGGCATGGACGAAGGCCTCGCGGTTGATCGGTCGCCGGTCGAGAACCTCAAAGCGTTTGGACTGTCGCATGAATCTCCCTGGTCAGCGCGTAACCTCCGCCATGGCATCTGCCCCATTGTAGCACAGGCCGCCTAGTGCGTGCAGAAGAGGGGCCTTTGCCTAAGGGGGCGAGCGGTGGCGTTGTGCTAGACATCATGCGATGGGGGCGGGATGAGGGCCGCCGTGGCTCATAAGAATGCGTCGGCTCAATGAGGCGTTCGTCAGATGAAAGAACCCGCGCCTTGGGTGAGCGCGGGTCTCGCGGTCTGTGCTATGTGGTGGCGATTGAGCACTTTACGCTGCGGCGGCGCGAGCCACAAGGGCTTGTGATCAAAGTGCCCAATTGCACCACCGGTTGCGATATGAGCCGTGCGCGACTCGAACGCGCGACAACCTACGTATCGGATGGCCTTCCAGGCACACTATGTGAGGATTGAGGTTAGTTCGTGATCGTCCCCGACCATTGAACGCGAGCCAGGACTGCGAACAGCAGAACGACGTCGAGCGCAACTGACTTGGCTGGGACGCCAAGCCCCCACTATGTGACAATTGCCTCGCGTAAACACAGACTCCAGGCGAAGTGCCCATCGCTGGCCGATGGCTGCGACTTGCCTGTCGGATCCTGGCTCTGTACAATCGCGCGACGTTCGCCGCATGCCGGTCGGGAGGAAACAGCCGTGGATATGGTGAGTCAGAGCCCTCAGTAGGATGCGATGGGTCGCTTGACGGACAGGGTTCGCTTCCCGCTAAGGCGCCGCTACCGACGTGACATCGAGGCGCAGTCCCCACCTGGGCGCCACGGTCTCGGGAGTGTGACGCGCCGACCCGCAGGGGCCAGGAGCAGCGCGTGAAGATCCAGCTAGACCGGCGCCTCCTGATTCCCAAGTCGTTCTATCTGCTGTATTATGGCGGCATGGCCGCCCTGATGCCTTTCCTCACGCTGCACTATCAGGGCGTCGGCCTCAGCGGCAGAGAGATTGGCATTTTGATTGGCCTGAGGCCCCTGGTGCGGCTGCTGGGCGGCCCCTTTTGGGCGGCCGTGGCCGATGTCTCCCGCCGACACAAGCCCTTGCTGCTGGCCAGCCTAGCGCTCTACCTGCTCTCGGTTTACGGCATCTGGCAGGCGCAGAGCTTTACGGCGCTGATCATTTCCGGCCTGGCCATGGCGTTCTTTGCTGCCCCGATTGACGCGCTGGTGGATAGCGCCGTGCTGGGCATGCCGGGCGACCGGCGGGACGCCTTTGGCCAGCAACGGTTGTGGGGCGCGGTGGGATGGGGACTCGCGGCTCCCCTGGTGGGGCACCTGGCCGAGACCCGCGGAGCATCCTGGCACTTTTACGGCTTTTTCCTGTTGATGGCGCTGACCATCCCGGTGAGCAGTCGGCTGGAAACGGCGCGCATGGGCCGCCGCGTGGCGTTCTGGCGAGGGGTGGGCACCATGGCGCGCAACCGGTGGTGGGCGCTGTTTCTCGTTACGGTCTTTCTGGCGGGGTTGGGGCGTTCCGCCGCTTCTGGCTTCATGAACCTGCACATGGATGCCCTGGGTGCCGGCCGCGCTTTGATCGGCATCTTTGCCACGGTGGGAGGCTTGTCGGAGATCCCCACCTTCTTCTACTCTGGGACGCTGCTGCGCCGTTGGGGAGCGCGCACCCTGGTGCTGGCCTCGCTGGGGGGTAGCCTGGCCATGCTGCTCGGGTTTGGCTGGCTGACGACGCCCGGGCTGCTGGTGCCATTGCAGCTATTCCACGGGCCAGAGTTCGCGGCAATGTACGTGGCGGGCGTCTACTATGCCGGGCGGGCGGCGCCGCCAGGCATGGAGGCTACGGCGCGGGCGCTGTACGGAGCCGTAGGCGCCCTGGCGATGACCCTGGGGGGCTTTGTCGGAGGATATCTCTACGACGCCGTGGGCGCGCTGTGGCTCTTCCGGATGGCGGCCCTGATGATGGCGGCATCCATGGTCTTTTACCTGGTGACCGTCCGATCCGGGCAAGACGAGAGCCCCACATGAGCGGCGCATAGGGTTCCCTGTGGGCTGATCGGCGCGAGAAGAAGACAGCTGGCGCAGTGCAGACTGCGCCAGCTGTTGCGTCCCTCTACATCACGGTTACGCCGTTCGGTTCACTCGGCCTGCTCGTACAGCCGCACCTCGCCCACGATGCCCGTCGGCTCGATGGCCGGCTGGTCCACCCAGAAGCGGTTCTGCACGCCGATCTTGCGCACCTTGCGATCCAGGGTGGTGGCCACCTCGATGCGCAGCTTGTTCTGGCCCGGCACGATGGCTGGGGCGAGGTCAAAGATGAACGGCGGGGTGATGCGCATCCCCACATACTGCCCGTTGCACCACACCTCGACTCCCTCGTAGGCATCGGCGATCTCGAGCAAGCTGCCGTCGGCACCATCGAACTCGGTCTCGTAGGCGATAAAGCCGCTGAAATCAGGATACTGGTTGGCAAAGCTGCTCAGCTTGACCGCGTGGTAGGCCGCCTCAAAGCTCGGATAGGCCTTGCTTTGGGCCATGGAGACTTGCCAGCCGGCGAGAGGCTTACCCTCTCCCTTTTTGACTGGCTTGGCCACCAGCTCTCGGTCGGCCGCGCCCAACACGATGGCCACCAGCTCATAGGGCGCCAGGGTGAGGTGGAAGCGGGTGCCATCGCTGGTCTTGTCGTAACGCAGCGGCCGCAGCACGTTATCCCAGGGATCATACAGGCAGACGTCCGCGCTCTGGGGGATGGAGACCCATCCATCGAACGTGTCGCTGGTGGCCTCATTGGCGAACAAGTACAGGTCGTTCTCGCGGCGATAGTGGTAATAGACCAGCTTGCCAAAGGCCGGGGTGACCTCAACCTCCGCCAAGCCCAACGCGCGCACCTTGGCCGCCAGTTCCTCCAGGCCCACCACCTCGCCCGGCAGATCGCCCAGGGGTTTGGTGCTATCGCTCAGCTTGGATGGCTTGCTACCCACGAACAGCACCGGGAAGCCGGCCGCCTGAGCCCTATGGGCAAAGTCGGCCACGTTGGCCGTCGTGTAGTCGGCGCCTGGCACCACCAGCGCCCGATAGCGCTCACCGTTGATGATCAGCCCGTTGGCCAGCTCGTGTTGCCCCTCGGCGAGTAGATCGGCGGGGATGATGTCGAAATCGATCTGGTTCTCGGTCAGCCGGCGGGCCGGGTACTGCTCGAACATGCACGGCCCCACCCAGTCGGCTTCGCCGCTGTACAAGAGGGCCACCGGCGCGATGTGCAGGCCGCCATCGATCAGATGGCAGACGCGCTGCATGTATCGCATGAGCTGACCAAAATGGCGATACTGGGGATTCTCACCGTGAGCATGGAAATGGGGCGGGCCATCCTCAGCCGGAAACGGTTCTGGGTCAAAGGCATGGGGTGTGTAGCGGTTCACGCCGCGCACCATTAGGTGGTTGGCCGTATACATCATGCCGCGCACCCCCAGCGACCACCCTGACGCCCCCCAGATCTCGCACAAGGCACGGCCTTTCTTCTTGGGGTCGGTATGGGCGTGCGAGCTGGCCAGCTTGCCTAGGACAAAGTGATAAAAGTTGCCATCGGCGTTGACAAAGTGCCCGCCGCGATGGAGGGCGTTCTCGCCGCCGTACATGATCTGCCAGATGACCTCGTCGATGCCAGCCATGTGCTGCCCGTCCAGCGAACGGAAGAAATGACCCAGCGATGAGCCCAGGTGGCTCGAGCTGTTGTTGTCCTCCACCGCGTGCCCCACGTACTCGACGCCATGGTCGGCGCACCACTGGCCGAGCTGATTAGAAAAGTTCTCCTTCACCAGCAACGTGATGGTGTCCATGTAGGCGTAGCGGATGCGTGCGGTCAGGTCATCATCCGCGGCCGGCTGCCACAAGAGCGGCAGCAGCGCCAGCCAGTCTGCGCCCAGGCGCTCCTCAAGCATCGCCGGCACCTGCTTGCTCCAGGGCAGCGGCATCTCTTGGCGGCCGATGCGCGTGTCTCGTCCAAACCCCATGGTATTCCGAAAACAGGGCTCATCGGAGAAAAAGCCGGCAAACGTCTTGCCGAAATCGTCCTTGTAGCGCTCCCATTCCTGCTCGTAGACGGCATCCACCAGCACGCGCACGCTATCGCGGTCGATGATATTCATCACGGTGTTCGTGCGACCGGCGTTCCTAGTCAGGTAGGCCACATAGACCCGCCAGTAGCCAGGTGGCACATCCCAGATTAGGTGGCCGTCCTGGACCAGTTTCGTCAGGTCTTTAGCCTCGCCCAGCCGGTCACCTTCCTCGATGTGATAGGCCATCACCGCCAGGCGCTGGTCGTCATCGAACTCGCGCTTTTCAAGGCGTCGGCCTCCCGCGCCCATCCCGGGCATCGGCCGCTCGGGCGGAACATGGCTCATCTTTTCGACATCGATGTCCACCTGCGGAGTCGGTCCAACCATGTCGACCAGGTTAAAGTTCAGAAACTGGAGACAGAGCTCCGGGGCGGCCGTCTTGAGGGCGCCGTTGGCATAGCCGGTGGGGAAATGGGCATCATCGAGAAGCCAGACCCGCATGCCGCGCTGGCGCGCCTCGTCCATGATGATGTCCATGTCGTGCCACCACTGCGGCCCATGGAAATCGGGGTGGGGGCGGCTCTCCACGCACACCTCGTGGATCCCGCTACTATGGATGGCAGCCATGTACCCGCGCAGGATCTCTTCGCTCTCGCCATGCTGCCAGAAGAACGGCAGGATGTAGCTGCCAGTCAGTCCGTCCAGTGCTTCGGCTAATCGCTTGTCCATTTCGGTGCTCCTTTGCCCACGATACGTCGCAATGTCCGTGCTCGCTAGGGCAGCATTCTAGCACACGGATTCTGTGCCGTCAGGCTTTGGTCGGGCATTCGAGGCGATCGCGGCCGAGCTATGGGGACGCTAACGAGGTGGCTTCCGTCCCGGCCGGCTTCCAGCCGCTTGTCCTGGAGTGGAAGTTGGCTCCCTTGACCGATCCAGACGCCAGGATCTCAGCCAGAGGTGCGCTGCTAGCGCTCGACGCGACCAAGACGAGGATAGGCCCTCCGCTCGTGGCGACGAGCTGTGGAGAGATGACGATAGGAGCTGGATCGAGGTTCTGGCGTCGAGCAGGTCCTTACAGAGCGCATATCGCCTTGTCTTTCCGATGCCTGGCTGCAAAGCTGCTGACGATGCGTTGGACGAGGCCCCCCGCGTCACTCGCACCGGCACACCCATCAGGCCACACTGCGGGTTCGGGGTCCATGCCGGACAGTTACGCCAGGCTACCGGGGGTAGTCAGGACTGCTCTGACGAGGGCGAACGGCGGCATCACAAACTCGGGGGGAGAGCGCACCCGCGCCCTTCGAGGCATGGGTCTCGCGGTCTGTGCTATGTGGTGGCGATTGAGCACTTTACGCTGCGGCGGCGCGAACCACAAGGGCTTGTGATCAAAGTGCCCAATTGCACCACAGGTTGCGATATGAGCCGTGCGCGACTCGAACGCGCGACAACCTACGTATCGGATGGCCTTCCAGGCATACTATGTGAGGATTGAGGTTAGTTCGTGATCGGCCCCGACCATTGAACGCGAGCCAGGACTGCGAACAGCAGAACGACGTCGAGCGCAACTAACTTGGCTGGGACGCTAAGCCCCCACTATGTGACAATTGCCTCGCGTAAACACAGACTCCAGGCAAAGTGCCCATCGCTGGCCGATGGCTGCGACTTGCCTGTCGGATCCTGGCTCTGTACAATCGCGCGACGTTCGCCGCATGCGGGTCGGGAGGAAACAGCCGTGGATATGGTGAGTCAGAGCCCTCAGTGGGATGCGATGGGTCGCCTGACGGACAGGGTTCGCTTCCCGCTAAGGCGCCGCTACCGACGTGACATCGAGGCGCAGTCCCCACCTGGGCGCCACGGTCTCGGGAGTGTGACGCGCCGACCCGCAGGGGCCAGGAGCAGCGCG
>Ga0334886_1003492_pt1 | contig 13961 bp, 16 predicted proteins | sample GraSluR1_MG_9_FD_207232 | JGI IMG/M metagenome (GOLD analysis project Ga0334886, IMG submission 207232) | Sludge microbial communities from methane-producing bioreactor in Wageningen University, Netherlands - Granular Sludge_27_06-R1 | ecosystem: Engineered > Bioreactor > Anaerobic >...
TTTGTGTTTTTCTGAATCCACGTTCAGAATTTCTGCTTTCAGGTTTTGGCCGGAACGGAATCGTTTCTTGGGGTCAACATCCCGATCAAAGGAAATTTCCGATCGGGGGATCAATCCGGAAATGGGGCCAATATTCAAAAACACACCGAAATCTTCGATATTTTCTACCACCCCTTCGATCATTTGACCGGCGGAAATCGAATCAAAAAACTGAGCGATCTCTTCCTGGAACATGGTTTTTCGAGAAAGCACGATATTCGTTTGTCTTTTTCGCCGTTGGCGAAAGTCGATGACTTCAAAATCCATCTTCTGGTTGATTGGATCTTCATTCCGTTTGAACATGGACTGTCCACCGGGTAGAAAGGCTTCAACAACATCATAGGCCATTACCGTATATCCGCCTCGGACGCGTTCTTTCACAGTCCCTTCAATTTTCGTCTGATTGTGGTAGGCTTCCTGCAAAGCTTTCATTGCGTCCCGAACAGCTCTGCTGCGTTCAGAAACCTGGATTCTTCCTTCCTCTTCGTTGATATATGTAACAACTCCATTGATGGTATCTCCAACAGCATACTCGCCTACAGGACGGATCAATTCGGAGGACGAGATAATCCCTTCGCTCTTTGCACCCACCTCTACCAGAAGCTCATCTTGCAAAATTTGCAGCACTTTCACGCTGATCCGATCTCCTCGAGATGGATTTCCCAAAAAGCCATTGTCCAGATGTTCAAGGGCTTCTTCCATGTTACTGATTTCCAAAGGTTCTTCTCTACCGTCGATCATCTTAGTTCAACCTCCTGTATTTCTCAGAATGATTTCCTGGGTCATCCGCACATCCTGTACGGGTGTCGATGTACCGCTTATTATTCCATATGAAGCATTCGGTTTCATCCGTTTGCAATGAACACGAATCTCTTCTGGGTGTTCAATATGTATGGGTTCTTCCAGATATGCCCGGGCAATATCGACGAGTTTTCTGGTATTGGAGCTGTTCATTCCGCCCACAACAATTACCCCATCCAGTTCCCGAGCCATTTTTTGAACCTCTTTTTGACGATCTCTTGATATGGGACAAATTGTATTGACAACTTGAAGGCTTTGAAATGGTTTGAGCGATTGAATCATCCAAAGGACAACAGACCGAAAGTCGAGTTCTGAAACCGTAGTTTGCGATAACAGAGCAAGACTTTGATTCAAATCTTTCAATTTCCAATGGGCTTGGAGGGCCTCCAAACTTTCAATCACTCGGATCCCTGGAGCATAGCCCATGAGCGCTTGCATCTCCGGATGATGGGACGTTCCAAGGACAAATACATCATACGTTAGGTTTCGAAGGCTCTGCGCTTGTCGGAATAGCTGCTTCACAATGGGACAAGTCAAATCAACAAGCCTCGCCGCTCTCTTTTGGAGATCCGCAAAAACCGACGGGGAAACTCCATGGGCCCTTACCAACACAGTCTTTCCGGTTAGGTCCTCAAGATGATCGGAGTTCAATATCTGAAGCCCAAGGGCAACAAGCGAACGCATTACCGAGGGGTTATGCACCAACTCTCCGGTAACGCAGACCTGTTCTCCCTGTTCAAGAAACATCCGGGCTGTTTCAACCGCTTTATGCACACCCGAACAAAACCCGATACTATGGGCCAAATGCGCGTTGACTATGGAGATTTTCCTTTCCATATCGCATCTACCCAAATGCCAATCGTCGATACCACTTCTTCTAAAGTCAGATCGGTCGTGTCCAAAACAATAGCGTCTTCGGCAGGTCTTAACGGTGCGTGAACCCTTTGACTATCTCGTTCGTCGCGTTCTTTCAGTTCTTCTAGCGTCTCTTCGAACGATCTTTGGATGCCTTCTTGCTCCCATTCCTTACGTCTTCGAAGCGCTCTTTCTTCCAAAGACGCTTCCAAGAACACCTTCAGGTTTGCTTCGGGAAAAACAACGGTACCTATATCTCTGCCCTCCATTACAATAGTCTTGCCCGATGCCATATCTCGTATGGATTGATTCACTTTTTCTCGCACTTCAGGGTATGAAGACACTGGAGAAGCCCATCTTCCTACCTCAGGGGTTCGTATTTCCTCTCCTACTTTTTTTTGGTTCAAATAGAGGTGGTTTTCCTCAAAGGAGAATGAAATGCTGTCCAACAGGGTGATCCATTCGGAAGGATCCGATTCAATCACGCTTTTGTTTATGAGGAAAAACGCAATGCTTCTATATAGAGCGCCACTATCGAAATGGGTCAAAGAAAACCGCTCTGCAAGCTTTTGGGCAACTGTGCTTTTCCCACTTCCCGCCGGGCCATCTATGGCCAAGCAAAATACCGGGTTCATTTCAGTCCTTCCTCCACGGTATCCATAATGATAAATATTTTATCAAGGCGGGTCATCTCGAATATTCTCCGGATGTTTTGCCGCAAGCCGATCAGTTTGAGTGTCTTCTTATAGTTTCGAGTCTCCCGGAGGACGGACACGAGTGTTCCCAAACCGGCGCTATCAATATAGGGCACCATAGAAAGGTCCAACAGAAGTGTGGGACAATCGCCCCGGATATGATCCTCTAAGTTTTCTTTGAGTTTCGGGGAGTGATATGCGTCAATATCACCAATGATACGGACGACCACAGCATCATCCATTTCTTGAACCTGGAATGAAATCTCGTTCATGATACTCCCTCCTTTGATGGTCTTCGGTTTGAAAGAACTTCCAACCCCAAGATGCGAAGCTGGTCTTCCGGAACTTCTGAAGGCGCGCCAGTCATAAGGCAGGTTCCTGTTGTTGTTTTCGGAAAAGCGATCACTTCACGAATGTATTCTTCTCCAGCCATCAATGCAACAAGCCGATCCAAACCCAACGCACATCCCGCATGTGGCGGAGTTCCATACAAAAATGCTTCCAGCAGAAAACCAAACTTTTCCTTTTGATCCGTTTCGTCCAATCCCAAAAGGGTAAAGACCTTTTTTTGAGTTTCGCTGTCGTGTATCCGAACGCTTCCACCGCCAAGCTCCCAGCCGTTCATAACAACATCGTAGGCATGCGCGTGAATTCGTAAAGGATCTTGATGATTCCATCGATTAAATTCATCCATCACCGGAAGGGTAAAAGGGTGGTGTTCAGCAATATACCGTTTGGATTCCTCATCGTAGTGAAACATAGGGAACCGATTTACCCATAAGAAGGCGTCGGGTCGATTGTTGGTTATCTTTTCTCTTTTTGCGATGTGCGTCCTTAACGCGCCTAATGCCGTATTGACTGTTTCTTTTTCACCCATAATCAAAAACGCCATCGCTCCTTGGCTCATGTTCATCCGCGCAGAAAGAGAATGCAGTGATTCAGGACTGAAGTATTTCTGAAAGGAAGACTGGATCCCTTCATTCCCGTATTTCATGGTCATCAACCCCTCGGCGCCATATTGCCGGACAAAGGTCTCCAGTTCAGTTATGGTTTTCCGGGAATAGGTGGTTCCATTTTCTGAGAGGGTGAAGCCCTTGACGACGCCCCCTTGATGAAGGATGTCTTTTGCAATCGCGAAGGAGGATTTCTGGAAATACTCCGATACTTCTTGGAGTTTCATGTCATAGCGGATGTCGGGCTTGTCCGTCCCATACTCATTCATCGCTTGTTCGAATGAGATTATCGGGAATGGATGAGAAATCTCGACTCCTTTGACTGCACGAAAGACTTGGGTCAGCATCGCTTCCGTCAGTTCCATAACATCTTCTTCCGTAGCGAAGGACATTTCGTAATCGATCTGCGTAAACTCTGGCTGTCGATCAGCGCGGAGATCTTCGTCCCGAAAGCATTTGGCAATCTGATAATATCGGTCGGTTCCAGCGATCATCAACAGTTGTTTGAGAATCTGCGGCGACTGAGGAAGCGCGTAGACCTTTCCGGGTTTCATCCGGGAAGGAACTAAATAGTCCCGAGCGCCTTCCGGAGTGCTTTTGTTCAGAATAGGGGTTTCGATATCGAGGAACCCTTCCCGATCAAAGAAGTTCCGGATTGCGTGCGCGACCTGATGACGCAGGATGAGGTTTTTTTGCATTCGCGGCTTCCGCAGATCCAAATACCGATATCGCAAACGCATTTCTTCGGTAACATCCTCTTCTTTATTCGTGTAGATAGGGGGTGTTGTTGCTTTGGACAAAAGCTCGACTTCTTGGGCAAGCACTTCTATTTCTCCCGTGGTCATTTCGAGATTTCGCGCCTCTTCTGGTCGTTCAATGACTTCGCCACGTACGCAGACCACGTCTTCCCCGCGTAAGGAAGCGGCCAGAGCATAGGATTGCGTATCGGGATGCACGGTGATTTGTGTGACTCCATACCGGTCCCGCAAGGAAAAAAAGATGATCCCTCCAAGGTTGCGAATTCGGTTGACCCATCCGTTCAGAACAACTGTGCTACCCGCTTTGGTCCGTTGCAGTTCCCCGCAGGTATGTGTGCGTTTTTTCATGATCTGTTCATTCCTTCATTTTCTGGGATGCCTTTTCCACGGCATTCTCAATTTTGACGTATCCTGTACAACGACAAAGGTTGCCTTCCAGTCCTTTTCGGATTTCTTGAGGACTGGGATTGGGGTTATGGTCCAAAAGGGCCTTAGCGGCCAGAATCATCCCCGGAGTACAAAACCCGCATTGAACAGCCCCTTCATCGATAAACGATTGTTGAATTGGATGAAGACCATGGTCCGTTTCGAGTCCTTCGATTGTTATGATTTCTTTTCCGTCTAACTGAGCAGCAAAAAGCAGACAAGAACAGACCGCTTCACCATCCATAAGGATCGTGCATGCCCCGCATTCGCCTTCTCCGCACCCTTCTTTGACTCCGGTGAGAGAAAGGGACTCTCTGAGAAAATCCAAAGCCCTCAGATCATCGGGAACGTCAGCTTCCTGATTTTTTCCATTGATCCGAAATCGAATGTGGACCATCGAATCGGGCTCCTTATTCTTGGATCATTTTCAAATACGCGTCTTGATCCATCAATCCTTCCAGCTGTTCGGATTGAACCCCTTCCAATCGAATGATCCACCCTTCCCCTTCGGCATCTTGGTTGATCGTCTCTGGGGATGAATCTAAAAGGGTATTGATTTCAGCCACTTCTCCGTCAACAGGAGTGTATATATCACTCGCCGCCTTTACGGATTCAATAGAGCAAATGACCTGCCCCTTTTTCGCTTTTTTTCCCACTTCGGGCAAATCTACATATACAACATCTCCAAGTTCTTCCTGGGCGTGGTTGCTAATCCCAATTGTTGCTCGTGTGCCCGCTAACTCCACCCATTCATGAGATTGCGTATACTTTTTCATGTTATTCATCCCCTTCTGGTTTATGGTGATTTTTTCTTGGTTCGAACACTTCCCCGGTAGAACGGCATTTTGATTACTTTGGCGGGAACTGTTTTGTTTTCTCGAATCGATATATCGACTTCCGCACCAATTTTAATGTCTTTCGGTAGATAAGACATCGCAAGGTTTTCTCCAACGGAGGGGGACTGATTTCCCGAAGTGACGTGTCCGACTTTTTTTCCCTTGACAATTACTGGATTGCCTTGTCTTGGTATCCCGCCTTTTTCGAGAGTTTGAAGGCCTTTCAACCGTTTGCTAACGCCTTCTTCTTTCTGCTGCTTTAGGGCTGAATGGCCAATAAATGGTTTGGCCAGATCTACTGTCCATGAAAGCCCCGCTTCCAAAGGAGTTGTCTGTTCATCCAATTCATGTCCGTACAACATATAGCACGCTTCAAACCGGAGGAGGTCTCGCGCGCCAAGTCCAGCTGGTTTGGCTCCCAACTCGATTAGTTTCCTCCATAAGGGTTTGGCAGCGTCGGGATGGAGATAGAACTCAAATCCGTCTTCTCCCGTATAACCGGTTCGAGAAACGATGCATTCGATTCCGTTAATTCGTCCAATTGCAAAAGAATAAAAATCGATCGCCTCTAGTTCGACTCCAGACACCGATTCCAAAAGAGACTGCGAATTCGGACCTTGTAATGCGATTTGCGCGAAGGCATTGGAAGCGTCTTCAACATGAACGACAAACCCTTGGGTTTGAGATTGAATCCATGCGAAACATTTGCTTGCATTGGATGCGTTGACTACCAAGAGGATTTCGTCCTTTCGGATCTTGTATGCGAGAAGGTCATCGATCACTCCGCCCTGATTATTACACAGCATAGTGTAGCAGACCTCTCCGAACTTCATTGTTTCAATATTGTTGGTCAAAAGATAGTTGCAAAATGGGATCGCATCAGGTCCATTAACTCGAATTTCGCCCATATGGCTGATGTCGAAAAGCCCCGCATTGCTGCGGACAGCTCGGACTTCGTCAAGAATGCCAGAATACTGCATTGGCATACTCCAACCGGCGAAATCGACTATTTTGGCGTCCAGCCTCTTGTGCTCTGGGTAAAGGGCTGTTGTCTTGGTCTGTGTGTTTTCTTTATCTGTCATGAACCGGAATCCTCCTCCTCATCATCCTTTTTTTCTCCGCAGGTTTCGTCCTCATCATCCTGGCTTATCGTAATCTCAATGATATCTTTTGCTTCGTCATAACATGAAGACGGGACCAAAATCTCCATGGGTACAATCCCTGTTTGTCCCATAATTACCGGTTCTCCAAAGGGTATTGCAAGGCCTTTTAATAAACAGGGGATTCCTGCCGCGTCCAATGTTGATTTAATGATTTCTGCGGTCATTTCATCGGGGGTGGTGGTTACAGCATACCATTTTTCCATCACGCTTTCAAGGTATCTCATATTTTCTTTGAGCAACCCAAAAGCTTTATCGTAATCTTCTTCTTCAACCCAAATTTCGACAGGAGTCATTTTTTTCTCTTCAAAGGAAATCCCATTATCTTCTAAGATGTCCATCATAGTCCTTGCTTGTTCTTTGTACTTGAAGAGTTTTAGCATTTTCATCTTATCACCTCCTTGACCCAATTATATCACAAGCCCGAATAAATTGGATGATTCCCGTTACTTGGAGGGGGTAACAATCCAAAACTCTGAATGCCCATCTGCTTCTCGTTCTTCTAGGTTGGCCACGCCTAGTTTGACAATCTCAAGAATGGCCAAGAAAGTGACGATCAAGGAAATCCGGTCTTCCGATTCCGATAGAAGCTGGCGAAACTCCAAATCACCTTCCTCCTGGAGCCGTTGCGTAAGGCTTCGGACACGAGAGGTGAGTGAATACCGCTCCCCTTTGACTCGATATACCTTTTCTCTTAGTTTGAGCTCGTTATAGGCGCTCCGAAAGATTTCCAGTAGTTTTTTCGGTAATTCGCGCGTCCGGTCTTTGGGGAGGATTTTGTTTCGAACGATTGCACCAAATCGTTTTTGGGCATCTTCATACCGGCTGTCCAAAAAGGTGACAATCTGCTTCATCTGTTCATATTCTTGCAGCTGGTTTTCCAGTTGCGCTTTGGCGTTCCGGAATTCCTCCTGATCTTCTTCTTTGGCCAAGAGTGCTTTCGATTTCAACTCCATGAGGGTAGAAGCCATGACCAAAAAATCAGAGGCGATAAACACATCAATTCGGTGCATTTTTTCCACGTAAGAAGCAAATTCATCCGCAATCAAGGCAATTTGAATGTCTCGTATATCCATCTGGTGTTTACGGATGAGAAAGAGAAGCAAATCCAAGGATCCTTCAAAAGCTCCGATCTGAAACTGAAAGGTGTCTTGAAGTTCTTCGCTCATCTTAGGACATCAGATGCATCGCAGTACGGACTTTTTCCAAAGTCTGACGGGCAATGATTTTCGCTTTCCGGTTCCCCTCTTCAATTGTTTGGTGAATGATCGAAGGGCGCAGATTAATTTCAGAAAGCTTGCTCCAAATGGGTGATAAGGTTTCGGTAAGGTTTTGGATTAGCGCTTTTTTGCACTCAATGCATCCGATTTTGGCTTTTGTACATCCTTCAATAATCCATTGTGCTTGATCAGGGGGTATCTGAAAGGCCTTGTGATAGGACCAAACTGGGCACTTTTCTGGATTGCCCGGATCTGTTTTTCTTTTACGAGCTGGATCGGTAATCATTGGAAGAATCGCTTGTTTCAGTTGTTCCGGAGAAGAATCGATCTCGATGACATTGCGATAACTTTTTGACATCTTCCGGCCATCGGTTCCGAGAAGTTTCGTGACAGGAGCCAGGAGGGATTTCGGCTCTGGGAACAGATCGATTTCGTAGAGATAGTTGAACCTCCGGGCAATTTCTCTGGACAGCTCGAGATGGGATAGTTGGTCTTCTCCGACAGGAACCGCCTCCCCCAGAAGGACCAAGATATCGGCTGCTTGAAGAATGGGATACATGAGAAAGCCCATATTCGACAAATCCCGATCGGATAATTCTTGTTTCATGTCTTTGTAAGTGGGGACGCGTTCTAACCGCGCCACTGATGTAAACATAGAAAAAAGCAAGGTGAGTTCTGCGGTCTCTTTCAGAGCGGATTGAACGAAAAGTACCGATTTTTCTGGATCCAGCCCACACGCTAAGAATGTCTTTATGACTTCAAAGGTATTTTGCGGAATCATCTGGGTATTTGCGTAATCAGTGGTTAACGCGTGCCAATCGACTACGAAAAAAAAGGTTTCATTTCCTTCATTTTGTAGGCGCACCCAATGCTCCAAAATCCCAACATAATGCCCAATATGAAGCTTACCTGTCGGTCTTGTGCCGCTAACAATCCTCACCTTTCGCACCTCCGCGCTTTCGGTTTACGGGTCAATTGTACCACAATTCAGCTTTGAACGGTCAAAAACGCGAAAGATTGGTTTACGGATCTCATTGGGATGAAAATGGGGAATCGATATTGGATCACCAGAAAAAAACAGGAGCGAAGGTTCTTCGCTCCTTTGATTTGATTGAACAGCTTGAAGGGTTTCTCAAACTACTTTGAACATTTGATGAGCGTTAGGGATATATCCCCCGGAGCTTTGTAGCATGAGCGACTTTTTCAATGGCCACAACATAGGCTGCAGACCGCATATCGGTTTTGTATCGTTCGGCGCAATCGGCCACATCCGCGAAGGCTTTTTCCAAAATGGAATGCAGCGCTTGTCGAATTCGATCCAAATCCCAGAAAAACCATTGCAACCCTTGGACCCATTCAAAATAGGATACGGTAACCCCGCCTGCGTTGGCCAAAAAGTCGGGTACGCTGAATATTCCCTTTTTGATGAGAATTTCATCCGCTTCAGGCGTAACAGGTCCATTCGCGCCTTCTACAATGATCTTGGCCCGAATGTGATCGGCGTTTTCTTGGGTGATCACGTTTTCCAAGGCGGCAGGAATCAGAATATCAACATCCAAAGTTAACAACTCTTCGTTGGTCAATACCTTTTCTGCTTTCGGATAGCCTTTGATGACTTTGTTTGTCTTAACGTATTCGATGACATCTGCCACGTCAAACCCTTTGGAATTGTACATCCCTCCAGACACATCGCTAATTCCAACGATTGTCGCTCCACATTCCTGTTGGGATGTTAGCGCGGCGAAAGAACCAACGTTGCCAAAGCCCTGGACAGCCACGGTCATTTTGTTAATCGGTTTGTTGATGACCCCTTTATCGTTAAGGTATTTTACCGCTTGTTCAGCGCAAACTCTGCATCCTCTGCCTGTTGCCTCGTTTCTACCGAGAGATCCGCCAATGTCCACCGGTTTTCCCGTAACAATGCCTAACACAGAGTGGCCAATATTCATGCTGTAGGTATCCATGTACCATGCCATGATTTGGGCATTGGTATTCACGTCTGGCGCTGGGATGTCTTGGTTTTCCCCAATGATGATCTGGATTTCCGAGAAGAATCTTCGGGATAATCGTTCAATTTCCGAATCGGAGAGGAGGCTGGGATCTACCTGAACACCACCTTTACCACCGCCATAAGGAATACCGACAACTGCGCTTTTCCAGGTCATCCAAAACGCAAGCGCCTTTACTTCATCTAAGGTAACGTCGGGGTGGTATCGAATCCCTCCCTTGGCAGGACCCCTGGTTAAACTGTGCTGGACCCGATGCCCAGTAAAAACCTTGATGGAACCGTTATCCATGCGAACGGGGAAATTGACGGTTAACTCCCGTTTGGGTAACGACAGGGCTTCCCTCATCGATGGATCGAGTTGCATTACATCTGCGGCCTTGTTAAACTGTTTTAGCGCATTTTCAAAAAGACTCAACGCCATAACCTCCTCTTTTTGGGTTTTCGATTCTTTTTTGAGATTTCAATCATCGTTTCTATTCCGATTCTACACGAACACTTGCGTTTTCCTGTCTTCTAATTGTGGGGGTTTTTCGCCTTTAGGTTGAATCTAGTGCCATGAGAGAAGTCATACTTGCTAAATGAAAAGTATGCTTATGTATACATGAAAGAGATACCTTTCTAGTATTGAAACGTTGGAAAAGGGCGATTATCCCGGTTTCTTTTTCAGGTGGTTTTTTCGGATGATTGATCTTGCTAACAATAAGGTCCCCCCAAAAATTGCGTACAGACTAATGATCCAAAGAATGATTTCGAAACGCGAAATAATGATGACGCCGAACGTGATACTAGCGATCCCTGCAAGGGCAATCACCCACTTGTACCATGAACCGGCAGTCTTTAGGGGAAGCAAAAACCCGACAACTGTTTCCAAAACCCCCAAATAGATCAGAGTCAATCCAACCACAAAGACTGCGATGGTTCCAACAAATCCAGGAGCAGCAAACGAAAGGATTCCGATGATGATGCCGGCAAACATTTCAAACCCGATCATCACCTTGTTTTGATCAGTTTCCTTCTTGAAAAAAACAAAGAGCTTAAAGGCGCCGATGGCAAAACCCAAAATACCGATCAACGAAATGATGATCTTTGAAGATTCTTCGGGCCAGATCAGGGTTAGAATTCCAAAAACGACCATGATGATCCCTTTGTACAGCCAGTCATACCATTTTCTCCGGGCATAGTCCGCCTTTTTTTCTTCGAAAAAAGAGATCTTTCTTGCCTTATCCTCCACCAAACCACATCCTTCCTTGAAGCATTTGAGCAAATATCGTTCATCTGGAACGAGATCAATCGCTAAAAGAGGATACGAACCAGTTCCTCAGGATTAAGACGATAGGACGAGGGGTTTCCTTGAAAAAAATGATGTTTATGGATCAGATGAAGTGCCAACTCTGAGTAGGTTATGCAATCTTTGGTTGATATTTTGCAGACGCGCGCGTTGATCTTGGCATAGATTCCGTCTTGGAAGGGGCAAACCATCTTGCCTCGGGCTTCATCCACCCAAACTTCCCATTCATTGTCTACCACAATCGGTTCCCCAAGTCCTTTCCGCCCGTGTATCATGAAATATTCCATCCGCTGGAATAGTTCATCAAAGGATTTTCCTGATTTGGCCAAGCGTTCCTCATCTTCTGTAATGATATCGATCAAAGGGCGATGGTCATCTCCGAGAAATCCTTGTCCCGAAATCTTTCCTGGAAGCATATTTTCCTGTGCCATCTGCAATTCTGGGGTCATTTTCATCGTATCCGCCCCCCTAGGCAAATTTGTCGTAATAGATCCGGTCTTCTGGGATCCCGTTTTTCTTCATAACCTGCACACATGCGTTGACCATGCCGGGACTTCCGCACAAATATCCTTCTTTCGTGTGCTCGGGATCTACGCGATTGCGCAGGTATTCGTCCAAAACATCAGTAATCAACCCTGTTTCATCCTTCCATTCGTCTTCGGGCAAGGGATCGGATAAGGCTGGGATGAAATGGAAGATGGGCCAGCGTTCTTCCAGACTTGAGAAAAGGTCTAGATAGAAAAGATCTCTTTTGGATCGCGCTCCGAAAAAATACCAGATATGGCGCGTTTGTTCCCCTTTCTCAAACAAATCCATTAGGATCGACTTGATAGGCGCCATCCCTGATCCACCTGCTACACAAATCATATCTGCTTCGTTATCACGAACATAAAAATCTCCAAAAGGCCCGATCAGCTCGATTGATTGTCCTTCTTTGAGGAGTTCGTGGACATAGGTTGTTGCAATCCCGTTCGGAACTTTCCGTATGAGTAATTCGACAGTATTCGGCTGAGAGGGTGTTGACGACATGGAATAGGCTCTTTGTGTGGATTCTGGGATTTTGCGGTAGGGAGGAATAACAAGTTGGACATATTGGCCGGCCTGATATTCAATGGAATCAGGCTTTTCGAGAGCGATCCGCACCTCTTTGATGTCATGAGTCACATCCTTCAATGAATCGATCACTCCCAGATAGGGCCTGGCTATGAACAATTCTTCAGGGATTTGGATTTCAATGCTAGCTTTGAGTTTGATTTGACATGACAATCGAATCCCGTCTTGCCGTTCCTGTGGGGAGAGTAGGGGATATTCCGTCGGAAGGATCGGACCGATATCGGAAAGGACCCCAATTTTGCATGCTCCGCAGCTTCCCCTCCCTCCACAGGCAGATGGAATAAACATCCCATGTTCGGAAAGGGTCGATAGGAGAGAGGCTCCTCCTTTTGCTTGGAGTTTCTTTTTACCCTGGTTGATATCAATTTCCACTTCTCCGTAGTTGTTGACGATTGCGTCGATGATGGCAATGGTTAAAGCCAAAACGGCTCCGATTCCTCCAACGACGAGCGGGGCAATCCAAATCGACATTCCGATCATCCTTCCTATTGAACGCTCAGCATACCTGCAAAACCGATGAACGCCATCGCCATAATCCCGATGGTTATGAGCGTGATTCCTGGTCCTTGCAAGGCAGGAGGTATTGGGTTTTTGTCAATCCGTTTCCGGATTGCGGCCAGCAAAAGGATGGCAAGCCACCAACCGATTCCGGAACCAGCGCCAAAAAGAACCGATTGAAAAAAACTATATTGGCGAAGCTGCATGAACAGGGCAACACCCAATATAGCACAATTGACGGTGATCAAGGGGAGAAAGATCCCCAGACTAATATACAAAGAGGGAGAAAGCCGGTCGATCACCATCTCAAGGATCTGCACAACGGCGGCAATGACTATGATGAAAACGATATAGCGGAGATACTCCAGATGAAGAGGAATGAGGACCGAATGCAGGACAACCCAGTTCACAGCAGTTGTGAGGGTCATGACTAAAGTTACCGCCATCCCCAGTCCATTAGAAGACTTGAAATCTTTGGAAACCGAAATGAATGAACACATACCCAAGAAGTTGGTCAGGAGAATATTGGAAGTAAATATCGCTGCAAAGAAAAGGATAAAAGCGTTGATGGGAGGCGTCATGGTTTTGTCTCCTGATTCTTTTTTGTCGCGGTTTTTGCTAAGTAATTCCCGCGCGCGATCCAGATAAAGATTCCCAGCATGAAAAACCCGCTAGGAGCCATGATCATTATGGTCCAAGGGACAAACGACTCTGGTAGCAACCGAAAGCCAAAGATGGAACCAAATCCCAGGATTTCTCTGCATATGGCAATCGTCATGAGGACGATCATAAACCCGAATCCCGTAGTTAATCCATCCCAAAAAGAGAGAATTGGTTTGTTGGACTGCGCAAAAGCTTCCGCTCGACCCATGATGATGCAATTGGTGATTATGAGACCCACATACGGACCCAGCGCTTTGCTGATGTCTGGGAGAAAGGCTCGAAGGACGATGTCCACCAAGATTACGAAGAAAGAGATAACCAAGGTTTGAATGATCATTCGTACTTTTCTCGGGATCCAGTTTTTCATGATGGAAAGGAAGAAGTTGGATAAGGCAGTAACAAAGGTGACGCTGATCGAAAGAATCAGGGTATTCGTTGCATCATTGGTGACTGCCAAGGTAGAACAGATGCCCAAGATTTGCACGAATACCGGGTTGTTTCCCCACACATTATTTGTGAGTATTTGCACCGATTTGGATGCCATTTCAGTTCTTCCCTTCGCGAACCAGGTTTTGAAGGGTGTGCAGGTATTGGTTCAGGATCTTCTCCACAGACTCGGAGGTTAGGGTCGCGCCTGTGACTGCATCG
>Ga0334886_1003508_pt1 | contig 13931 bp, 9 predicted proteins | sample GraSluR1_MG_9_FD_207232 | JGI IMG/M metagenome (GOLD analysis project Ga0334886, IMG submission 207232) | Sludge microbial communities from methane-producing bioreactor in Wageningen University, Netherlands - Granular Sludge_27_06-R1 | ecosystem: Engineered > Bioreactor > Anaerobic > Unclassified...
TCCCCGCGATGACCCGTTTCGGAACCGCCGGAGGAGTGGCGCTGGCGGAGCAGAACGGAGATCTCCCCTTGAAGAACTGGAGTATGGGTTCATGGACGGAAGATGTCAAGTCCATTACCGGAGAAGCGATGGCCGAGACGATACTGACCGGAAACTGGGGGTGCATGTCCTGCCCGATACGATGCGGACGGGATGTCGAGTTCGACGGAGTCAAGGGCGCCGGACCGGAGTATGAAACGATCGGCATGTTGGGAAGCAACTGCCTCATCAACGATCTTAAGGCCATCGGACGCGGAAACGACCTGTGCAATCGAATGGGTATCGACACGATTTCAGGAGGTTCGGCCGTCGCTTTCGCCATGGAGCTCTACGAGCGAGGGATAATTTCCGAAAAGGAAACCGGCTATCCGCTCCTTTGGGGCGACGGGGAGTCCATGGTACGGCTTTTGTCGGATATAGTCGAGAAGCGAGGATTCGGCGCTCTGTTGGCCGAGGGGACCAAGAAGGCTGCGGAGCGTATCGGCAAAGGGGCGGAACGGTACGCTATCCATTCGAAGGGAATGGATTTCCCGGCCCACGACCCGCGCTGCTACAAGAGCCTGGCAACCGGATATGCGACGTCGAACAGGGGAGCCTGCCATCTTTCCGGCTTTTCGTATTCGTTCGAACGGAGCATGACCTATCCCGAGTTCGGCGTCGATACGGTGATGGACCGGACAGTCGATGAAGGCAAAGGCTCTGTGAATGTCCCCTTCCAGAATATGATGGGGGTTCTCGATTCCTTGAAAATGTGCAAGTTCCCCTTCGCAATTACAAGGGTGGATGATATCCTGCAATGGATCAACGGCATTACTGGGTGGGATATGAGCGCGGAAGAGCTTCTTTGTACCGGAGAGAGGATCTTCAACCTCAAGCGGCTTTTCAATGTCGCTTGCGGCGCCTCGGCGCTTGACGATACACTTCCGGAGAGAATTTTAAGAGAACCTCGCGGGAGCGGCGGATCGGCGCTCACGCTTCCGGACCTCAAGCTACAGCTGCGAGAGTACTACCCTGCAAGAGGCTGGTCCGAGGACGGCATTCCCACTGCGGAAAAACTGAAATCTCTTGGGCTGGAAGAGTTCCTGAACTGTTTGCTCTCTGAATGATACTCTTTCGGAAAAAAGGAGTGAATCATGGTACATAAGATTACCCGCTACTCCGTTCTTTTGTTCATACTGGTTCCCCTGCTCACTTGGTTCGCGTCGCGAGGAGCCGACATGGTTGCGCTTGCCAGGTGGAATACGGAAGACTCCGCGATTATCGTCCTCGAAAGCATACTCGGTCGGGAGAACGATCCCGGAAGTGGAGCCGAAGGCGATTGGGAGACCGAGCGTGTGCAAATACGCGTTACTTACAGAAACGGTCCGTTCAAAGGCACGACGGAGGATATAGAAATTCTTCAGCTTGCGGACAGCCGATTGGAACTCGTCCCCGGAAGAGAATACCTCTTCCTTGTCGATACGTTCGACGACGGGACGCACCAGTATTCCATAAGCGACAGGTACAGGATCCCCGCCGTCGCCGGTTTCATCACTCTGGCATGCGCCGCGCTTGCTGTTCTGGCGGGCAAGGCGGGCGTGAAGGCTCTTTGCGGTCTTTTTCTGTCGCTCTTCCTGTTGCTTGGTTGGTTCGTCCCGAAGCTCGCCGAGGGGTATACCCCGGTTCCGTTCGCTATACTGGCAATTGCGGGAGTGTCGATCCTCACCATTATTTTCGTGGTTCCTAAACGGGCTCTTTGGCCTATTCCGTTTATCGGAGCTGTAGGAGGAGCGATCGCGGCTTCGATTACAGGCTGGACTATGGTAGGACTCTGGCAGCTGACAGGGTTGGAGAATGACAGCGCGGTGCTTCTTTTTTCCGTTGCTCCTCACCTCGAGCTTCGGGGGCTTCTTCTTGCCGCCGTGATGGTCGGCGCCATAGGGGCGGTGCTCGACGTCGCGGTTTCGGTGACCTCGTCCATGGCGGAGCTGTACTCCTATGATCCCTCTATTCCGCTGCGGAGATTATGGAGGGCGGGCATCAACGTCGGGAGCGATGTTCTCGGAAGTATGATCAATACGCTGATACTCGCTTACCTTGGGAGTTCGCTCCCCTTCGTCGTGCTTATCTCGATGGAGGGGCCCGATGTGATCGCGCTTCTCAATGATCCGCACATCGCGCAGGAAATTCTTCGCAGCGTTGCCGGAACCGTCGGCCTTCTTCTCACAATTCCCGTGACCGCCGGCGCAGGCGTATGGTGGATAGCGCGCTCTTACCTCCCGGAGGAGAAACCCAGCGACGAAGAGCTTGCTGACTGACCGTTCACTTTGTGATAAAATATACCAATATAGATTTGTGCTATTCATACACTTCTGGAGGTGTTGCAATGAAAAAAATAGCAATCAACGGACTTGGAAGGATCGGACGGCTTGTCCTTCGCTGCTATATGGCGAACAAGCCTTCCGATGTTGAGATCGTCGCCCTGAACGATCTGACGCCGCCCTCGGAGATGGCCTACCTAATTAAGTACGACTCGATCCACGGCAAGGCCAAGTTCCCGGTCGAAGCGAGGGAAAATTGCCTGAAACTCGATGGGAAAGAGATTCCTCTTTTCAAGGAGAAGGATCCTACAAAGCTTCCTTGGAAAGAGCTCGGTGTGGATATCGTTCTTGAGTGCACGGGCATTTTCACGAAGAAGGAAAAAGCGATGGCGCACATCGAGGCCGGAGCCAAGAGAGTCATCATCAGCGCGCCCGCCGACGACTCCGATCTTACGATAGTGCTCGGCGTGAACGAGAATTTGTACGACCCGGCAAAGCATGTCGTTGTTTCCAACGCGTCCTGCACGACGAACTCTCTTGCGCCGGTTACGAAGATTCTCAACGACGCTTTCGGCATCGAATATCTCATGGGAACAACGATTCACGCCTACACATCGACACAGGTCCTCGTCGACGTACCCAAGGGGGGCGGCAGAAAGGGCCGCGCCGCCGCAGTTTCTCTTGTTCCTGCAACAACCGGAGCGGCGAAGGCCATGGTCCCTCTCTTCCCTGAACTCAAGGGCAGAATGGATATGATCTCCGTACGTGTTCCCGTGGCCGACGGATCGCTCACCGACATCGTCGTTCATTTCAAGAAGGAAGTCACCGTGGAGGAAGTGAACGCGGCGCTGAAGTCGGCTGCCGACGGCAAACTGAAGGGAATCGTCGAGTACAACGACGAGGAGATCGTTTCCGCTGATATCATCGGCAACACGCACTCGGGCATCGTCGATGCGCCTTCCACGAAGGTGATCATGGGCAAGGTCGCCAAGGTTATGGTGTGGTACGACAACGAGTACGGCTATTCAAACAGAATGGTGGAGCTGGCTCAGTACATCGCAGGCAAGGAGTAGCCATTTCGCGAAGAGCCTTTCGCAAGCGCCCGGATTCCTCGGAGGGAGTTCGGGCGCTTGCTCTTTTTTCTGCGAGGTCGCGGGCAATTTCAGTAGTTTGTATCCAAAGAGGTTTCTCCTCGGTCCAGAATCATCTTGACAAAGGCCTTCACGATTTTCGCGTCATACGCTTTCCCCGCAAGGTCCATAAGTTCTTTCAAAGCGACGGGCACGGTCTTTTTTTTTCTATAGGGGCGATCGGACGTCATGGCCTCATAAGCGTCTACGACAGACAGGATACGCGCTTCAAGGCGAATGTCTTTTCTCTTCAGGCTGTACGGGTAGCCTGTTCCGTCCACGCGCTCATGATGCTGAAGAACGATCTCCGCCAAAGGCCATGGGAAATTCAGCAGAGAGAGAATGTCATGTCCGAATTCCGGATGTTTTTTTACGAGCTCGTACTCGGCTTCGGAAAGGCGCGAAGGTTTCCCCAGAATTTCGGCCGGTATGTAGAGTTTGCCTAAGTCATGCACGAGTCCCGCGTACCTGACCGCCATCCTGACCTCTTCGGGAAGCTGCATCTCCTTCGCAAGCCCCTCCGCAAGAATGGAAACATTTTTCTGGTGTCCCGAAGTGGAGACGTCCCGGAGTTCGCTGACCTGGCAGAGCGCAGTTATGGCTCCGGTGAATCTGTCGTGAATTCGTTCATGCGTCTCTCGAAGCGACTCTTCCTCTTTGCGTCGTTCGATCGCCATTGCCATCAGGTCGGAGAAAAGACCGAGCAAAGGCTCGTTGGATGTGTCTACCCACTGAGGAAGAGGATCCGTGAGCGCAAGAAAACCTTGGAAGCTTGCCTTGACGAAGAGAGGGAGAATCGTTATGGATTCGATCCCGATGTGACGCAGAAAATCCCATTTACTGTCTCTGACCTTATGCACTGTTGATTCTATAGTGATAACGGCAGGAAGAGCGTCATTCAAGAGGAGCGATTTCCAGAAGAAGTCGTCTCCGTCGGTGAAGTTCGCGGCAAGAGAGGGACCTCCTTTTTCCGGAGAAAACGCTTCCATTTCGGGAACGAGAAGGCCGGAATCGGACATCACGAAAAGCGAGGCGGTTCTTGCTCCCGATAGAGAGACCATGTCCTCGAGCGCGGCTTCCATGGAATCCCTGTAGTTCTGAAAAAGGACGAATCGTGAAGAAATAGCCGTCATCCGCTCTTGAAGAAGAGTTCTGCGGTGGAGCTTGCTTTCCATCGATTTTCTTTCCCCGATGTCATGGAAGAGAGCGCAGAAATTTATGTCCTCGTCGTTCGACGAAAGAGGAAATGCCTGGAATGAGACCGAGAGCGTTCCGCCGTCCCCGTCGGGCAAGGCTGCTTCCTTTGGCGGAGCGGCAGACTCGGAAGGGATCTCTTCCGGCGGAAAGATGTCGTTTCGTAAGAAATCCGCTTCGGTTCCCGAGAGAAGCGACATGATGTTCTCGGGAAGAGGAGCCTGCACGGAGAAACGGAACATCTCCCTGAAACGGTTGTTTGCCTCCCTTATCCGCCCCGCGCCGTCATAGATGAGAATGCCCTGAGGAGAGTGTTCAAAGAGTTTTTTCCAGTACTCGGTCTGTTGAAGGAGCGCTCCTTCCGTTTTTTTCCGCCTGTTGATCTTTTTTTTAAGATAAACGGCCAATCCCCCAAGAAAAAGAAGGAGAAGCACGTTTGCGAAAATAAAAGGGACGTACTCTTGAATACCATAAAAAGGATCTCCTAAAATAATACTCCCTGCAGGAAGAGCCGATCTGGAGATGTTGAACTCCCGCATTCCGGAGTAGTTGAAAAGCAGCTTCGGATCCATCCCTTTCCTCGGAGGTATTGATTCGGGAGGCGTTCCTCGTAAAATTTCGAGCGCCATTTCTCCTGCGGCGAATCCTTTCTCGAAACCGCCTTCCGAGACGCTGCCCAGTACGCCCAGTGCAGCCCCTTCTTCGATAAGAGAGTACACGGGGAGTTCAGTTGCTTCTTGAATAGCCTCTATCAGCCGTGGGAAAGAGACGAGCTCTCCGTCCCGTGTTATGCTGTAGTGTCCGAGGATGATGACCGAGCCGGGGGGAAGTTCCGAAAGAGAAGACGCAAGCTCCTCGATGTCCATTCCGAAAAGAGGCCGCAGTCGTTTTCTCGGTAAGGAGAGAGCCGTCGCCGCCTCGTTCAGTTGCGCGATGTCGCGGAACCCTCGGGGGGACATATCCGTTATCAGCGCGATGCTGGAAGCGTTCCGGTGAAGGCGGTTGATTTCGCGAAGCAAAAAGAGCGGCGTGTTTTCGCTGAAAACTCCCGTTCCCTTTGTCCGAGGGAAAATCGAGAGAAGCGCTTCGTTCGTCAGGGAGCAAAAGACGATGGGAACATCGGGAAAGAGGATGCCGATCTGTCCGAGAGCGAATGTTGTGGCGTCGTTTTCCGTTGTTATGATAAGGTCCGGAGGCAGAGAAGTATACCGTGCGCGGTAGAGCTCACGGAGTTCCGGGAGGTGCATTGCTGAGAACGTTCCCGTGATATCGAGATTTTCAACGAAGAACTCGATTTTCGCTCCGTTTTCTTCAAAAGCTGCCGAAATGCCGCGATTCGTCTCGGCAGTCCAGAGGTCTTCAATGGAGTACGAGTTGAGCAGGAGGATTTTTCCGGCTACGCGAGGGGCCGCACACGACGATACTGTACCCTGGAGAAGAATCGCTGCAACGAGTACGAGATACCTAATTTGCTTTCGAAGAAAAGAAGCGTTGATCGGCACTATGTATCTCCTCTCTCGTTGATTCTTTACCGCAGCAGTGCGAAATCGGCGGCGCTTTCTCCCGCCCTGTAACCAGTGCTCCAGCACATTTGCAGGTTGAACCCGCCGGTGGGGCCGTCGAGATCAAGTACTTCTCCGGCAAAAAAAAGGTTTTCCACCAGCTTGGAACGCATCGTTCGCGGTTCTATCTCCTTCAGCGCCACCCCTCCGCTGGTCACTATGGCCCAGTCGAATCCGAGAAGCCCATCGGGGGTCAGGGGAAAGGCTTTGAGCAGCTCGGCAAGTCTTTCGATTTCCTCATTGTTTGCGGAGTCGACGACTTTCTCCTCCGGTAGAGGCGCCAAGGCGAGCACGGCGGGTATAAGTCCTCTCGGGAGAAGCTCGCCGAGCGAGTCCTTGAATTTTCTGCCGGAGAACTTCTCGAAATCTCTGCCGATCCTGTTTTGGAGCACAGGAAGAGAAAGCGCAGGTTTGAGGTCGATTGTAAGCTTGGCAGAGCCTGTTTTCATGGCTGCCGCGATCTCCTTGCTCATGTCCATGGCTATAGGACCGCTGATTCCGAAGTGCGTCAGAAGAAGCTCTCCGAAGCGCTGCGATTCAACCTCGCCGTTTTTCCAAAGAGTGAGCGAGACATTGCGCAGCGTCATGCCTCTGGAGGCAAGGGGCCACTTTTCTACTGTCCTGACCGGACAGAGCGCCGGAACAGGAGGTACGACAGTGTGTCCGGCCCTGCGTGCGAAGCGGTATCCGTCGCCGGTCGATCCTGTTTTCGAAAAGGACTTTCCCCCCGTACAGATGATGAACGCGTCTCCCTCGACCTCCTGTCCTCTGAGTATGAAACGAAGGATCCTCCCGTCGCGGATCTCGAGGTTGATCGATTCGCGCTTGCGGTAGATGGTGACTCCGCCTTCCCGCACATAGTTCAGAAGGGCTGCGAGCACGCCCTCGGAGCCGCCTGTTGCAGGGAAGAACCGTTTGCCCCGTTCTTCCTTGAGCGGCACTCCCCTGGATTGGAAAAAAGAAACCGTCTCGCGCGGTCCGAAACCGGCGAAAGAGGAGTAGAGAAATTTTCCGTTCGGTCCGTACTTTGAGAGAAAGACGTCCATGTCCTCCTCGGCGTTTGTCAGGTTGCAGCGTCGTTTCCCGCTGATAAGGAGCTTTTCGCCGACGGTCTGATTCTTCTCGACCAGCACGACCCTGGCGCCTTTCTCAGCCGCGCGCCCGGCGGCAATCAGTCCGGCTGGACCGCCGCCGATTACCACGATCTGCGGGGCGCTCATCGGTGCGGACCTTTTTTCTCTTCACGCATGGAGAGCGAGATGCGTTTGCGCGGAAGATCGACTTCAAGTACCGAGACGTCGACGCGCTCTCCGGGGCGAAACTCTTTCCCGTGGGGCAGGTGCTTTTTGTGGACGAGTCCGTCCTGGTGCACCCCTACGTCGACGAAGATGCCGAAAGAAGTGATGTTGGTGACGATCCCCGGAAGCGGCATGCCCGGAAGCAGGTCGTCGATCTTCTCGACGCCTTCTTGAAATGTGAAGGGCTCGAACGTCTCCCGCGGGTCGCGTCCGGGTTTCTCCAGTTCGTTGAGTATGTCCGTCAGCGTGGGGAGTCCTACGTCCGCGGAGACGTACCGTTGTATATCCAACGCCTTCTTCACCCCCGGACTCGAAATCAGGTCCGAAAGAGAACAGCCAAGATCGGCGGCCATACGCTCAACAAGCGGGTAGCGTTCTGGGTGGACGGCGCTTCCGTCGAGAGGATTGGTTCCTCCGCGGATTCGGAGGAACCCCGCCGCCTGCTCGAACGTCTTCGGTCCAAGCCTCGGCACGTTCAATAGCTCTTTTCTTGAGGAGAACGGTCCATGAGCTTCCCTGAATTTTATGATACGCTCCGCCGTCCCGGAGCCTATTCCGGAGACGAAAGAGAGCAGTTCGAGGCTCGCCGTGTTCAACTCGACACCGACTGCGTTCACGCAGGACTCGACGACCGCGGCGAGCGCGTTCTTCAGTTCCTTCTGATCGACGTCGTGCTGATATTGGCCGACGCCTATCGACTTGGGGTCGATCTTGACGAGTTCGGCGAGCGGATCGAGCAGTCTGCGACCGATGGACACTGCTCCGCGCACCGTGAGATCATGCTCGGGGAACTCCCGCCGCGCCGTCTCCGAAGCCGAATAGATCGACGCGCCGCTCTCGTTGACCATAGTGATCAGAATCTTCGACGGGAGTCCGAGCCCGCGAAAGAACCGTTCCGTCTCCCGTCCCGCCGTTCCGTTGCCGATGGCGACGGCTTCGATTTCGTAGTCGTTTATTGTCTTCCGCATGATTTCCGCGCTCTTCGCTTCATCGGCGCGAGGAGGGTGTGGAAAAATGGTCCCGTTAAGGAGCAGATCCCCCTGCCGGTTAAGGCAGACGAACTTGCAGCCGGTCCGGAAGCCCGGGTCGACCGCGAGTATGTTTCGAGGGCCCAGCGGCGATGCGAGTAGAATCTCCCGGACGTTTTTGGCGAAGACGGCGATAGCGTCCCTGTCCGCCTTTTTTTTCAGCGCGTTGCGGAGCTCGGTCTCCATGGAAGGCGCAAGCAGACGCCTGTATCCGTCGACAACGGCTTCATTCACCAGTATGGAGTCGGAACCGGCGCCGTGCACGAAAAGGTCGCGGAGAATCCGAAGTGCTTCATCCTCGGGCGGGAGCAAGGAAATGGAAAGGACTTTTTCCCGTTCTCCCCGGAACATCGCCAGTATTCGATGGGAAGGAGCAAGCGCCGCAGGTTCTTCCCAGGCGAACCAGTCCTTGAAATTCGCTCCTTCTTGTTCTTTCCCTTTAACGCAGCTGCTTTTCAATTTCCCTCTTCTGCCGAAGAGAATGCGGACGCGCCGACGCGCTTCGCCGTTTTCGCTGATACGTTCGGCGACAATATCCTTTGCACCCTGTAAAGCCTCTTCTTCGGACGCAACGCCCTTTTCTTCGGATACGAAAGGAACTGCGAGGTTGAAGGGGGCTTTCCCCTCCTGAAGGAGGAGAAGGTCGGCAAGGGGAGCGAGTCCTTTCTCGGCGGCCATGGACGCTCTCGTCTTGCGTTTCGGGCGGTAGGGGAGATAGATGTCTTCGAGCGCGGTGAGAGAACCTGCGTTCGTGACCGCTTTTTCCAATTCTTCGTTAAGAAGCCCCCGGTCCACAAGCGACGCATGAATCGCGCTTCTGCGCGCCTCCAGCTCTTCGAGACGAAGTGAACGCTCTTTGATAGCGAGTACGGCCTCTTCATCCAATGATCCGGTCGCTTCTTTCCTATACCGGGCGATAAACGGCACAGTGCAGTCTTTCTCCAGGAGCAGGAGCACCGCGTGCACGGACTCGCGCGGCAGTTTGAGTTCTTTTGATACTCGTTCGCAAATTTCGGTGTTCATCAGGAATCCCCCGATCCCGCAGATGCATGTGTGAGGCCTGTTTCTCTCTCATTCTAGCACGAGAAGAAATCGGAGGAAATATCGTGGTAGAATCTGTAGAGAAGAGAGGCGTTGCATAGTGGAAAGAAATACATGGCTTCTTCTGTACAGAAGACTTTGGTGGGGGCTTTCTCTCCCTGTGAACGCGGATGATCTGCGAGGAAAAGTAGCGCTGCACTTCTCGGACACTCCGTCCACTTTTTACGGCGTGATGGGGCGCCTGATACGCTTTTTCGAGCCTCGGTGCATCATCCATACCGGAGACTTGGCCGACGATGTGAAGCTTGAGCTGCGTCCGGGCGAGCTTCCGCTGTATCGAAGAAAATTGATACAGCTCGCTTCGGTGCTCTCGACTGTTCAGAAGAATCGTATCGTGCTCGTTACAGGGAATCACGATCACGAAGAAAGTATGCGCGAGTTCTTCCCGGACAGTCCCCTATTCATAAAAAACGGGCGAATCGATATGTGCGGCTTGGATTTGAATCTAAGCCATGAACCGCAAGAATTACAAACTCCGTACGGGCGCTTCAACCTTTTCGGCCATGTACCCGCCCGGGAGGAAGCGCCGCAGGAAGGGTTCCTCTTTCTCAACGGCCTTCATGCGATTCATGCGTTGCATGTCGAAACCGGGGAGGTGCTGGCGCTGGAGTACCCCGGATATGTGAACGACGCCCGGCTCAATAAAAGAAGAGTCGGTCTTTGAATGCAGTAGGGAGGGGTATCGATGCTTTCGATTGTTCGAGGTGGTCCGCGTGTTCTCTTCCTCAAAGGGGATCGAAGCGCCTTGGATCATGCGCTTTCCTCCGCTTTTCCCGTAACGATGCATACCTTTGAAAGCGCCTTGGACTGCGCCGGGGAGGGACAGACGATTGTCGCGCTTCACGGAAAGGAGAATGACGGCAGCAGGGGGTTTCGAATCGTCTCTTCTTCGTCGGACGAGGTGCTTGCCGCGCTTGTCAACGCAAGCTCCTGCCGCCTCGAAACGGTCCGTCTGCTTCCCCGCATTCTCTTTTTCCGCATCTTCGGCGACAAGGAGCGTGTACTGGATCAGATTGAAAAAGATCTTGCGGGGGGAGGAATCCCCGGAGCAACCGTGCGGAGAGGGAGATTGCGGGCTCTTTTAGGGAGTTCACGAAGAAACGCGATCGCGGTTTGCTTTACGTACGTCCCTTTGAACGGCCTCATAGCTGTTGCGGACATGCTGGACGACGTCCTTTTTGTGGAAGGGACGCCGTTCCATGACTTGAATGTGTTTCTCCGGAGCCGCGGTCTCTGGTATTTCAGCGAAGGACTGGAGAACCGTTCATGGAACGAGATGGAAATCCGCATATACGATTCATGGGGGTTTTTCATGGAGCATGCCGAACGTCTTCGTACCGTCCTCGGCTCCCTGGAAATAGGTATGATCCTCGGAGAGGGCTGGGGAAAGGATTTTGCGCATATTCTGATGTCCGTTCAGATTTACCGTCTTCGTCTTTTTACGTTTCTTTCAACGCTGCTCGTCAAAGAACTGCTCATCGGGCTGGAGTACGCGGAGAACGGCGACAGACTGGCGGACTTCGACCTGTACAGCGGTCGGGACAAAATCTCGTGGGGAGGTTTAAAAGACCGGGGAAGCGGACGAGGCAACCTTGGGAAAACAGCCAGGGAAAAACTTTTTTCTCGTCTTTCCGAGCGTGATCGTGAACGGCTGAATGCTATGGAACATCGACTGCTTCGCCTGCGGGAGTCTGGAAACAAAGAGTAGGAATCAACCGCGAAAAGAACGTTCTTCATCGTATTGCGGCCGGATTCGCAAAAATAGGTTGATGAATGTGTTTTTTTAAGACGGAAAAACGATCCGCTCCTTGCAAAGAACTTGCTCCAGCGATTATACTAATTTAGAAACTTTCGGAGAACTCTAGTGGCAGACTCTTAGGCTTTCTCGCCCCGACGAATTGAAGGGGAACCTGTTTCTTCGGACTCCTGATTCGTTGGATGCGTTCCGATACGCGCAGATCGTCAACCTACGAAGGAGGTCGCTACTTATGGAAGTGCTCAAGGTCTCTGCAAAGTCACAGCCAAAGTCGGTCGCGGGAGCCATTGCAGCGGTACTGCGGGAGAAAGGGGCGGTCGAAGTCCAGGCAGTGGGCGCCGGAGCCGTGAACCAGTCGGTGAAGTCCATTGCAATCGCAAGGGGGTATGTCGCTCCCAACGGTATTGATCTTGTGTGTATACCGGCCTTTTCGAAAATTTCCATTGACGATGAGGAAAGGACGGCCATCAAGTTTCAGCTGGAATCGCGCTGAATTCACGCGGCGTATTCAACGCATTCGAGCCCGGCCCCGATTCGAGGGTCGGGTTTTGTTTTTTTTAGATCATCTCTGGAAAAAAAACGGAGGAATGGGTATACTCGCTTGCATAATGTATTCGCCCTCGAGGTGTCTCCATCTTTTTCTTTGAGGTGAAGGAATGCAACAGTGTTTCGGCGGAGCAAAAAACCGCCGGTCGGGAGGAGAAAGCATGGCGGAAATGAGCGCACCAAAAGGAGTTCGGGATATTCTTCCGGAGGAATCGTGGAAATGGGCGTACGTCTTTAGGATGGTGCAGGAGACGGCCCGTCATTTTGGATATTCGGAAGTGCATCTTCCCATTTTTGAACATACCGAGCTGTTCTCGAGGGGAATCGGCGACACAACGGATGTTGTCGAAAAAGAGATGTACACTTTTCTCGATAAAGGGGACAGGAGCATTACGCTCCGTCCGGAGGCTACAGCGTCGATGGTGCGCGCATACCTTGAGCACCGGATGGGAACGTTGCCTCAACCGGTGAAGATGTGGTGCGCCGGGCCGATGTTCCGGTACGAGCGCCCTCAAAAGGGGCGGTACAGACAGTTTTGGCAGGTCGATTTCGAAAGTATCGGCGCGGCTTCTCCGTATGCCGATGTCGAGATCATCGCCATCTCTCTGGAACTCTTCAGGCGCCTGGGGCTTCGTCACCTTGAGGTGGTGATCAATTCCGTCGGGTGTCCCGAGTGCCGCCCCGACTATAGGAAGCGTCTCACCGACTACTTCGAGTCGAGAAAGGACAATCTCTGCGAGACGTGTCTCGGGCGCCTCGAAAGGAACCCCCTGCGCATACTGGACTGCAAGCGGGACGGGTGCAAAGCGGTCACTGAAGAGGCTCCCGATGTCTACGACAGCCTCTGCGGCGAATGCCGGGAACACTTCGACGTGGTGAAGGACAGCCTTGATGCGCTCGGCGCCTCCTACCGTCTTGATAAGCGCCTTGTCCGCGGACTTGATTACTATACGAAGACGGCGTACGAAATTCTTTCAGGAGAGCTCGGCTCCCAGAACGCCGTCTGCGGCGGAGGCCGTTACGACAACCTCGCGGAAGCGATCGGAGGGCCGCATGTCCCCGGCGTCGGATTCGCCGCGGGCGTTGATCGTATCGTGATGGTGATGGAGCAGCAGGAGTGTTCGTTTGGTTCCGGTCCCTCCGTGGAAGTCTTCGCGGTTGCCCTGGACGACATCTCGAGGCGGAATGTCCTGCAGCTTGTGGATATGCTTCGCCGGAACGGAATCGTTGCGGAGATGGATCTTGCGGGGAAGAGCATGAAGGCGCAGATGAAGGCCGCTTCTTCGCGCGGCGCGCGATTCGCGTGCATTCTGGGAGAGAGCGAACGCGCAAGCGGCACGGTAATGGTGAAGGATCTCGCAACGGCGGAGCAGCAGGAAATTTCACTGCCTTTGCTCGTTGCCGAACTGAAAAATAAACTGACCTCTACCCGCGAAGGGTAAACGGCTCCTGGAGGGAACGCTTCATGGAAGGTGCGCAACGATATTTCGACAAAGAGTGGCAAAGAACGGTCTATTGCGGTGATGTCTCGGGAAAGAGCGGCGAAGAATTTCCGGTCGTCGTCAACGGTTGGGTCAGACGAAGGAGAGACCTCGGCGGTCTTATCTTCATTGAACTTTGGGATCATACCGGCGCCGTTCAGGTGGTAATCAACCCCGAGCTTACCCCCGAGGTACATGAGCGAGCTCGGGAACTGCGGAGCGAGTTCGTTGTTTCGGTGAAGGGGAAGATTCGCGTCCGTCCTGAAGGGACCGCGAACCCCTCGATGAAAACAGGAGAATGGGAGATCGTCGCCGGGGATTTTCTTCGCCTCGCGCCCGCCGCTCCGCTGCCTTTCGAGATAGGCGAGTTGACCGACAAAGTGGATGAGAACTTGCGCCTCCACTACAGGTATCTCGACCTTCGCAGAGAAAAGATGCAGCGGAACCTGCGTCTTCGGCATAAGATAGCGATGTACACCCGGAATTTCCTGTCCGC
>Ga0334886_1003514_pt1 | contig 13909 bp, 22 predicted proteins | sample GraSluR1_MG_9_FD_207232 | JGI IMG/M metagenome (GOLD analysis project Ga0334886, IMG submission 207232) | Sludge microbial communities from methane-producing bioreactor in Wageningen University, Netherlands - Granular Sludge_27_06-R1 | ecosystem: Engineered > Bioreactor > Anaerobic >...
TCGCGAGAAGATGGGTGGTGACACTTGGCGCTGCGTCGGCGATAGCGGTATTGGCCTCGTATGCAGGGGTCGTGTTGGCCGGTCTGGTAATCTCTATCTGGATCTTGGCCGCCTTGCCCCCCACCGCAGTTATGAGGTCGTCCTGTTTTGCGGAAGTCGCCGCCCCAGATGGAAGCCCGGATTCAGCGATGGATACTTTCCCGTCATCGTCCACCATGAGGGGGACGAGATCTCCGCCCACTGTCCGGCCATATGTCACCTTCGCACCGATCCGTCCGCCGTATACGATTTCTTCGTCTGCCATCATTCCTCCAGGATCTCGATCGTTCCTTCGTCGGCCATCAGGTCCAGAAGCACGTCGTCTAGGTAGATCCTAGCCTCGTCATATGAGACTATCTCGCCCTCATCGAAGACGTTGCCGCCCCTAATCGACGTCCGTCGATTGAACCTTACGCGCCTCATCCGGGGCCTCCTTCTTTTTCCGGGATCGCTTCACGGGTTCGGGTTCGGGCCTAGGTTCGGGGGCGGGTTCGTCCGCCCCTTTCCTCGGATACCATGAAGACTGAGAGGCGGCCGCCCCGATCAGGAGGGCCGCCGTTACGATGATTGCGATTAGTTCGCGTTTCATGTCGATCTCCTCACGTCGCGGGGGTGAGAGCTGCGAAGGGGAACCGGGTTCCGTCGGTCTCGTTGACGAGGTTCTTCGGGTTTGGCAGAACCCAGCCGAGCCGCATGGTGAGCCGGAGAGCTACCATATCGTTCTGGAAGAGGTTGTAGACAAGCTCCCCAGAGGCGTTATGGATCGAAGCCTCCGTGGCCACCTTCCAGGTGACGTCCTGGCGGATGCCATAGATGGCCTGGTTCCAGTCGCCCACTACCGCGAGGGCGGTCGTGTCGTCCCATGCTCCGTTGTTCGGGAAGGTGATGGGGGCCCCGGCGAGCCTGTATCCGGTCGACTCCTTCATGTCGTTGAGGAAGATGAACTGGCCGTTTGCGTCCCGAAGACCTCTGAGCCGTCCCATCATGGGGACGCCCGCCATCGCACCGTTGACGATGTACCCGTCCTGCTCTACCAGAGAGTAGAGACCGTTGTTGGCTAGAAGGGCGTCAGCTAGATCGGTGAACGTCTTCCCGGACCCCACGTCATCCATGCTCACAGAGTTGGACTTTGCGATCGCCTGGGTCACGATCCCATCCGGCCAGGAGGCCGGGGCGATGGATCCGGACGAATCGTAGAGGATCGACTGATCCACCAGAACGCCGAGAGCTTCGACGAGACGGGGCTTGACCATCCCCCACAGATCGAAGTTCTGGGATGCCATGTCGGAGATCACGCTTTCGGGAACCGGGACGATGACGGCAATCTCCTCCATCGTCATGGTGACGCCGGTCCAGTCCATCTTCGTGGTCTTTTTGGTGTTCCCGGCGGCGTATGCTCCGGCCACCTCATCGACGAAATAGGCGCTGGGGAAGCTGTTGAGCATCGGGAGCCGCGTAACCTTCGAGGAGACGGGAGGAAGGCCCCTCATCTTCTGGAGGCAGAAGCTCTGAGTCGGGATGGCTTCGATGATCTGTTTGCTGTACTCAGTCGGCAGGAGTTCCGCCGACCTTCCAATATAATTATCGTAGTCAGTCATAGGTAATTACCTCGTTATCGGCCCCCCCTGCCCGCTGCCTGGAGAACCATTCGATTGAATTCGTTGCCGGTCGGCGCCGATCCGCCTGGGGGCGTCGGCCCGCCCGCTTTGTTGAGACCTCTGGACTTAGCCCATTCTTTCGCATCTTCGGCGATCTCGTCCTCGGTCGTCCCCCTGAGCCGGTCCCAGTCGGCTTCGGGTATCCCGGCCTCCCGGCCGTATTTCGCCCTCCACTTTTCGAGGTCGCGTTCCGCTTCCAGGGCCGCCGCCCGCTTCTCGGCGGCGGCGTATTTATCCTGGAGTTTCTGAAGTTCGGTCTTGGAAGCCTCCTGGAGTTTGTCGTACTCGGCGGCCTTCCTCCGATATTCTGCGTACTTCGCCTCTTCCTTCCTCTTTTCCTTCGCCAGGATGGAGTTTAGCTCGTCCTGTGTGAAGGTCTTTGGAGGGTCGTTCTCTGGTGGGTTCCCGGAGCCGTTATCGCCTTCCGGTGGCTTGATATCGTCTGTCATAGAATCTTCCCCCGTCGTTTACCGGCGACGGTTGCCGTATGTGATTATGAGCCGGGCATGAACATTTCGCCCGCGTTCTGAGTTTGGAGCTTTTCGAGCGCGCCCTGAAGCGACTCGCCTTCGAGATGGTAGAGCATCCGGAGCGCTTGTTCGTCCCAGATGAGGCCCTGGGACTTGAGGAGCACCACATTCGCGACCGTCTCCTTGAAGTCCTCGGGGAGGCCGTCTTGCCATTGAATCCCGATCGATTCCAGCTTCTCGGCCCCGGTGGACCCCCGCGCGGCTTCAAATGCCGTGAACGTCTGGAGCTCGGCTCGAATGATGGGATCGACGACGAGCTTGAGCCGGTCCACCTTCTTCAAGGGGACGAAAAGCATCAATCGGAGAGCCGTCCCGGATATTTGGGCTCCGAGTTCAGCAGGCTCAAAACAAGCGGCGCAAGTCTCGGATATGATGTAGAGCTGCCGGATTAGGGCGTCAATTTCAGCGAACGCCCCGGAGAGCTGCCCGTCCCATGTGACGTACCCGGGTGCGGCTTTGCCTTCCTCCACCGCGAAAGCCTTCCGCTTCCCGTCGAAAACCCAGGCCCCCGATTCGGTCTTGATGAACGCACCCGAATCCTCGTTCGCGTAGAACATCGGCTCGGAGTGGACGTCCAGGATCCGCCCTATCCGCGTCAAACGGGCTTCCATCCGCTTGACGATCGAATCCAGGTCTCTGTAATCGTCGATCAGTTTCCCGCTTGAGGTGTGTAGGTTCCGAACCTCAAATATTAGAGGTCGATCGACGCCCGTCTCTTCGATCGTCGGGGCCTCCCCCCCGCCCATGATATAGCCCGAAGCCGAGACGACGTACTCGCGGGTCTCGATTTGGCCGGGGCGGTGGATGCGAACTCGGAGCTTACGCTGCTGGATGTGATCGACGTATCCGAGATCTTCGAGCCAGGCGACGACGTGCTCCTTGGTTCGCCCGTATTCATCGACGACCCCGAAATATCGGCCGGGGTGGACGACCTGCAGCTTGACCATCCCATCCTCCATATAGCCCTCGATGAAACCATGCCCGAACCGCGACACGTCGATCTGGCGAGCGTGCTGGAGCTTCCAGTATTCGGTTCGGTCGATGAAGGCCGAAAGGTACTTCTGCTTTTTGGATTCGGGGTCTTCGTCTCCGATGGCGCGTGGGATCTCCCCGAACAGGAAGTCGGCCCAGAGCGTCGATATTCGGCGATGTAGGTTGAGGATGAGAATGATTTTGTTGTACTCTGCCGTCTGGCTGGAGAAGAGGTCGAGAAGCGCCCGGAAGACTTTCGTGTGCTCCCCATCGAAAAGGTGTTCGTTCTCTTCGTACCTCTGGAGCCGGTCCTTTTCCGATTCCGGTGGCCAGGGTTGGCCGACGGCGAGCGCGGCTTCAAGATCTCGAATCATATCATATAATCCTCATCTGCCTAAGTTGTTTTGCGGCTTCCCTCGCAGCGTAGCGGTTGCCGTCGCATATATGATCAGGATATCCCGATCCGCCCTTGATGTACATATCGATTCCTCTCTCTTGCTGCCTCTGATCCCAAAGGAGGTCATTGAACCCCCATATCGTCTTTTCGCATTTTTCGTAAACCTTGAGCTTCCCCGTAGCGAAGAGGGTCGATATGTCCTCCAGGCCGGGCATGATCGAGTTGTCGGCTGCCCGGACGTGCGATAGATGCTGATATTTAGACTGCTTTATCTCTCGGATGAATCCGGCCTCTTCGGGGGGGACGATGATCTTCGCCGGGACGGGGTTCTTTTTCCAGTAACACAAATTCGCCAAATCGTCTATGTATTCGTGGTTGACCTTCTGTTTGTGCTCTTTGACCGAATCCCAATAGAACTCTCGGATGATATACCAGACCCCGCCCGACAAACCCCACAACGTCGCGGCGAAGGGGTTCGCGGTTCCGTAGTCGGCACCGACGAGGTACATGGTGAAGTGGTCCGGAAGAGTCGAGACGACGTAACCCGCCGACGGGTCTGGATCGAAGAATTGGAAGACCCGGCCCTCGGCTGCGACCCAAAGACCCTCCACCCAGCGACGATACCAGATCGTCCCCGGCGCATACATCGATTTGATCCAAGCCTTGTACTCGTCGGAGAGATGGGGGTTGTCCTCCATCGTGAAATGGTAGAGCTTTGCCCGGATGCCCGGATCGTCGGCCCTCTCGACGATCTGACGGTGAAACCAGTGATTAGGGTTTTCGGGGTTCATCGTCATGATCGCTTTGGCCCCCGGGATTCGGAGACGGGACAAGGCCATCATGAAGAACGACTCCGGCCAGGTCGTCACCTCGTCGCCGTACCAGGCATAGAGGGTTTTGCCCCTGATCTTGGACTCGGATTTGGAGTCGTTGGCCCCGTAGATCCTGATTTTGCGATCGTAGATGTAGACGATGCCCCGGCCCCGGTTCTCAGTGTATTTCGACCCCAGGAACTCGGCGAGCGGATCGAGGACGTTCGCCTCCAGCGTCCTTTCCGTCTTCCCGATCATCGCCAGGGGGTAATGTTTCGGCGTCCTTTCAACGAAGGCGGCCCAAGCCTGGGCGCTGGTGACGGTCTTCCCCGACGAGACCGAGCCCCAAAGGGCATATAGCTTATGATCTCCATCCAAGAAGTCAAACGCCATCTGGCGGTGCTTTTGCATCACCGGGTGGTGGGGCATTTTCCAGCCGTCGTAACTCATCGAAAGCGGCTGCGATACTTCCCCGCTCGTCGTCGTCATCGTCGGATCCACCAGTCTCTTTCCGTCTCTGTTCCAGAAGCCGCTCCACCGCCGACGTCCACTCCATCATGCCTTTGGGGTATCGAGATTTAGGGAGAATCGCTTTCAACGTCGATAGACCTTCATCGAGTAGGGTAAGCCGCTCTTCGGGGCCGAAAGTTGATAAATCAATCTCCGCGATGGATTCGGGTTTAGGAATTGTAACCTTAGGTTGATAACCTTTTTTCGGAGGGCGGCCTTTGCCTTTGCGAGAATACCCTTCCTTCTTCGCGATTCTTGAGACCGTCGGCTTCTTCCCGCCATCGCCTAATCGCTTTGCAGCGATCTCTTCAAACGAAAGCCGTCCCTCTCGGAGATCCTCGATAATAGCGTTTCGGACTTCCGGAGGAAGAGGCGGCGGCATGTCATCAGTTCACCTTTCATGTCTTAATTTGGATTTTCGACCCACAAATCGGCCCCATCGGGCAATGTCCCGCTCGGAAGGTTCCGAAGGCTGGTAGATCTCCCTCGGCCTCATCCCGCACGTAGGACATCCTCCGTTCTGGAGGTCCCAGAAGATTATTTTACGGCAACGAGGACATATAAAATCAAGGATCTCCAGCCTCGCACCAAAAACGGGCTCCCAGTGGCGAGCTGTCGGGAGCGGAGGCTGGACGACCAACCCCCTGGAGTCTTGCTTACCGTCCGGTGGCCCGACGGGGTTCGGAATCACTGCCTGTATATAACATCGTTACGGTATATATATCTTTCCTCTAAATGCCTCTGCTGGAGGCGGATGGCATGGCAGCGGCGGCACAAGAGCACGCCGCCGCGTCGCCTCATCTCGGACTCGTCCACCGAGCGCATACACCCCCAGCAGTAGGCGATCATTCATGCCCCGGCCAATAGGCCACCGGCCTCCGGCCGCCGCGCCCGGGCTTCTTGATCCCGTGATGCTTGCCCCGCCAGTATTGGACCATCGTGGCATAGCATCCGTTTCCGATGATGTCGGCTATCTCCCGGTCGGTGAGGCCCTCGTCGACGCGGGCCTTGACCCAAGCCCTGTCGGCGAGCTGGGGGTGTGGAGCTGGCCGGGCCGTCCTCATCCCTCCACCAGCCGGGGATATGCCCCCGAAGAGTACCGCCAATACCAGATTGCAGCGGCGGTCTTGTTCTTCTCGAATTGGTTCCAGTCGGATATCTGGCGCATGTAGCCGATATATCCCCGGTTGGTTCCCGGAATTCTCGGCATCACCACCACCTCACCAATGCCGAACTGATGAGGATCAGACCAGGCTCGACCCCCAGGCGTGCCGCTAGGGGCACCACACGAGCCCGCCAGAAGCTTTCGTCGCCTTGCTCCATCCCAGCCCGGCCCCGGAGCATCCAAGCCCTCTGAAGGGCTGTAATCTCGCCCTCGGAGACGGGATGGCGGGAGAAGTCCACCCGGCAGACGCCGCCGGGGCAATCGGTGACGCCGAAGTCAGAGAGGGTCATTTTTTCCATCCCCATTGCGGTATCGTGTCGGGCCGCTTCAGCCGTTCGGCGATCTCTCGCAGCTCCTCGTCGATCGCATCCAGCGATCGAGAGCGGTGGCGGGTCATCTTCTCAGCACCTCCTCGACGTACCCGGCCTCGAATCGGTCGCCATGCCACAAGACGCCGGGGTCGTGGTAGGCGTCGCCCGCCCGGAGGATCGGGGCCGATAGGCTGAAGATGCCATCGCACCGGAGCTCTGCCAGGACTGCCGGTTGCGTCATGTCTCGTTCCTCGAAATCGATACCGAGCCGCTCCAGGTGGGCCGCCAGCACGCGGCACCTGGGGCAATCTGGGGTTTTGTATATGACTACTTGCATATTTTCACCTCACAAAATCCATCGCTTCTTTCTTCTTTTGCCAGAGCCAGTCGGGGATCTCGATCGTACCGTTCTCAACCTTGATCTGGCTTTTAGGGAGCCAGTAGCCGATTTTCTTCACGTCCATCCCGTCGGCTACATGGACGACCTCCAGCAGCAGCCCTTTCTCGGTCTCGGCTCCGATCCGGTGAGCCGTCGATACCCGGACACCCTCCAGGTTGATCGACGCCTTCTCAGTCAATTGGAATATCACCATAGTCTTTTTTCTCCTCACGCATCCAGCCACCAATGTTCTACGGGATCTATCATGGTTCAATCACCTACCCACTTTGCTTTTCCTCGGTTGATCAGTAGGCGGGCCTGCTTAAAAGGCAGTCCGGGGTTCACGCTTACCATGTCGCCCCGCCGCAGCTTCCAGACCTTATCATCCAGCCCGACGAACGCCGGGATATCTTCCAGTACCATCATGATCTTCATCTCGTCTCCTCCGATGGCGGCCACCAGACGCCGCGTTTTTCTGTCCATCCTCCTTTGTCCATGGCTTCCAGCATCTCCATCTCGTCGTAGTCAGGATAGTCCCTCGTCCGGATCGGCTCGCCCTTCCGGGCGTAGGTGGCGAGGAGCTGAGTTAGGGAATTAGCCTCGTTTTGGGCCGGTAAATCGTCGGTAAGGCGGTTCCCGCTACCGGAGTTAGGTGAGTTAGCCTTTTTCGGAGGATGAGTAATAGAGAGAATCTTACCATCTCCCAGTAAGGGTTTCTTAGTCATTATATACTTACTATACTTACTATTACCTATACTACTACTCCCCTTACCGATTTTTGAGTTAGCTTTCTCCCTAACCGGCTCCTTACTCAGCCTAACCACATCATCGAATCCCGCCAGCCGGTCAAAACACCCAAGCCGATATACCTGAATGCTTTCGGTCTGATCTTCAGTGATCCGGTTTGTGACATTCACCAGATCGAAGCCAGGAAGCTTCTGCATCAGGCCCCCGTCGCCCTTCGTTCCCCGCGCGATCTGGGAGATACGCGCCGGGGAAACGCCGAGCTTTTCGGAGAGTTCTTTTCGGGTCAATCCCAGGGGATAGGCGATCAGCATCTCCGCGAACTGGCGTTCCTTTTTCGTGAGCCGATTGATCATCTCCTCCACATCGACGCCCTCTGAAAATAGTTCCCTGGCGCATTTAAAATCCCCCTCCGTCGCCAAATAGAACCCCTCCTCGTCTTGATCCCGTTGAAAGCAATGCAACGCCGTCACGCCCGCCAGCAGATCCATAAATATCGACGGATTGCGGCGGTTCGTGTTATCAAGCCATTCGATCCGGTCGGCGAAGGGTATTCGCACCTTGATCTCTTCCAGCTCTCTCAACTGGCGGAATATTTCACGGCACAAGATCACCGTGTCATCGACGTATAGCTCCTCCAAGCCCTCACCATAAGACGATATCGTAAACCCGTTCACCTTCGCGGTCAGATCTTGCGAGTCGTCGGTATTCAGGGGTATCTGGCGGTTGAGCACCTGGATATCCTGAGATGCGTCCACCGACGTCACGCACCATGTCATCTCCGACCCTATTTTGAGGGTTGCCGCCTCTTGCTTTTTTACCGTCCGGTGGATATACGGTTTATGAAAATTAGACGACGTTTGTTTTATGATCGTGTCCAAATCCTCATTAGGCACGTAGTCATCCAACAGAATGAAGAGGCGGTTTCCAAGGTCATGATACGCAAGGGCCTTGGGGGTGAGCCCGCCGGCGATGTAGGCGTCTTCCGGGAGATGGTGGAGGAAAACCTTAACGCACCAGGTTTTTCCGGTTCCGCTCTCACCTGATAGCTTCGGGTGAAGGCCCCGCGACGACGGGACCATCTGGACCATCTGACAGCAGACAAGCTTTTTGATGGCGTCCTTCGCCCCCAAAACGAACCGCTCGCAACTATCGAGAACCAGGTCTAGGGGCTTTCCTTCACGAAGTATCAAAGACGCCAGTTCCTTTATATCTTCGGGTGGCGGCTGGGGCAGTTCTTCATCAGATTCTTTTATGGCATCTCTCGCCCCGCCGGGGGCATATTCTAACACGCTTTCAACTATCCTCAAAACTTCATGTTCGGGTAGCGGGGGATTGCATTGAGTAGAATTCAAAGCCAACAGCGCGGCCTCGATGGCGGCCCGGCCCTGTCCTCTTGCCCTAGCCGACGCGCCTTGTTTAAAAAGCACCTGGTTTCTTTCGCCCTCCTTGATTTTAATTACTTCATCCGAGAATAAAGATCGCTTCGATCCGTTTGATCCTGTCTTGAGGTATTCGATCAGCCATTCGGGGAACGGGGCGAGGTCGATCTCGTCGGGGCCGTGTCCCGGCGCCCATGTGTAAGTGATCCCTGTTTCTCGATGTAGCGATGGTGGAGCTACAATATACCCACCGTCGGTCTTGATGTCGATGTCCTCTGCGGCTCTAACCAAGTTTCGGAGCTTTCCCGCCGGCTGAAAGCATAGATGCTTTCCCTTCGCGGTGAGGTTGATAACCGTTGAATTAAGGGCGGCCTTTCCCTCATCGAATAGCCCCCGCTCGTTAAGCCATGATATCAGAGCCGCCTCTCCCTTCTGGCTATCGATGTCCACCACGTCAAAAGACTTTGCGCCACATGCTATCCCCACGTTGGCATCGGGCCAACGTTCCCACCATTCGGTTATGATGTCCGGGTCGGTGGTGGCGTCATCGACCCCGTGGGTGGTGATCGGCTTTTTCCCATCGGAGCCCCACAGAGGAAAGACCGGCCAGCCCCTTGATGCGTATTTGAGGGCGGCGTTGAGACAGTCGGGCATTGAATCCTCCTATACCGCTTCGCCGTGCTCAAATCTAGCAGATCGGGATTTTTCGATGGCCCTCCTCACTCCACTATCAGGCCATTCCCCCTCAAAATTCCAGCAGGGAATGTAACCGGAATTTGAATAAAATCTATGTTCGTCTGTGGGGTAATTATGGTACATCGAAATAAGATAATCATATTCCTCCATCCAGTCCTCCATCGGTGGTTCCCACGCCAAATACGTTTTGAAGTCTGGTGGCCCAACCAACCTTAAGACCGGGCGGCCCGTCGCCTCGGCTAATGCCCTCGCCTTCGTGTTCTCGGCGTCGTTGAAATCGTTTGCCTTCACCTCCGCCCACATTCTCACCTGTGGTAGCCAGAAGTCCGGAAGATAATATCCCGCCTCGCCGAGATCGAATCCTTCCATTTCATATTCCCATTTTAATCCAAGCTCATCGAAATAGACGGCCCACCTCGCCTCCAAACGGCTGCGAAATCGATATCCTCTGTACCGGGTCTCGATCGCCTTTATCTCCATCTTCACGCGCCCCCGTCCCTCATCGCTTCGGCGAGATCCAGCACCCGCCCGAGGCAATCGTTCATCGTCTCTGAAGCGTCGCCGAAAGAGGCCAACCGCTTCTTATTTTCCTCCGACACTCTAATCAACGGCTTTTCCATGCCCTTAACATGGTATCGTAAGTATAAGTAGTTAACGACACAAAAAGAATGTGTGGCAACGCATGTTTCTCGCCACAATTATCGCGCCACATTCATGGCACGAAGTCCTCCAGCGTCTCCGGGGGCCGTTCCGCCGCCGCCAGTCTAGCCTCGATCAGCTCGATATAGTCGGGGTTGGCCTCGATCAGGATATAGTCGCGGCCTAACGATTTGGCGACCGCGCCGACCGTACCGGACCCGGCGAAGGGATCGAGGACGGTGCAGGGGACGGGCTTTCCAGCGCCACAAGAGCAGGATGGCGAGAAGCCGATGGTCTGCTTGAGGTCCCTCTCGCCAGGTTGTGTACGATCTCCGCCGTCTCTGGCCCCCGTCTTCCCCCTGTCGAAAAACGAGCCTTTCGCAGTCTCGTCAACGTCAGCCGTCCTCTCCACCACCCGGACCCACGGCGCTCCACAGACCGGACAGCAGCCCCGCTCGCTCGTCCCGGCCTTGATGCAGATCTCCGGGATCTCCGGAGGAAAAACGGCGAAGTGGGCGGCCCTGTACGGCTTGGTGGCGATGGTCCACACGTCGCGGCGGTTGCGGGTGCCTCCAACTCCGTCCCATTGCTCTGCTGTCCCTTCCCCTCCCGACAACGGGCCGACCCTCGAGCTCCCACCCTGTCGCCCCTTGAACCCGTTGCCGCTTTTTTGGTCGCTTACCGCGGGTTCCTTCACCGCCTCGTTATCGTAGAAGTACCGGGCCGATTTGGTGAGCATGAATATGTACTCATGCGACTTTGTGCACCTGTCCGTAACACTCTCGGGCATCGGGTTGGGCTTGGCCCAGCAAATGTCCGACCGCAGCCACCACCCATCTGCCTGGAGGGCGAATGCGACTCGCCAGGGAATCCCGATCAGGTCTTTGGGCTTGATCCCCATACTCGAGAATCCATATTTTCCAGGCGGGACAAAATCCCCGTTTCGGACGGCCTGATCTTTCACCATTGACCCTCGAGTTATGGGCCGCTGAGTACCGTTGCCTCTATTTTGTCCGCCAGCGTTGCCCCACGATCCTGCGTAGCTATCGCCCAAGTTCAAAAAGACCGTTCCATCGGCCCGCAGTACCCGCCGGACCTCCCGGAACACCTCCACCAGCCGGCAAACATAACATTTTCCACAGCGTGCGGGCTCAAAGCAATCTGGCGTCTCTTCGAGCCCGATCTGGCCGTCGAATCCATAGTCTCGGAGCCCGAAAGTAAGGAGGGGATGTCACGGCACAATGCACCGACTCGCTCGGCAGTTCTTTCAGAACCGACAGCGCGTCGCCCAAAATAACTTTGTTCATGTCTCCCTGTAATATCATTCGAAGTCCTCCAGATACTCGATCATCGCCCTCCGCGCCTCCCTTTCGGGATCGGCGGCCCCCAAGATCCGTATCTCCGGGATGCCGATCGAGACGGTGAACTGCATCCCCTTCGGTCCCTCGAATAGCTCCGCCGCGCCGGTCGTCTTCCCCTCGGCCGCGTCGATCAGCCGGGACACGATCTCGTCCGTCGTCATCGTTCGCCCCTCGGCGGCGCTCATCCGGCGACGAAGATCGGCGAGCCGTTCCAGCGTCTCGGGGGAGACATAGGGCCTCTTCGGTGCCATCAGGGTGCCTCCCCGAACAGATATTGCCTGAGCCGTTCGGCCTGCCATTTTCGTTCGGCACCCCTGGCGGCAACCCCGGCGGCAACCCTGGCGGCATAGGCGGCATCCCTGGGGGCAGCCCTGGCGGCATAGGCGGCATCCCTGGGGGCAGCCCTGGCGGCATAGGCGGCACCCCAGGCGGCATCGGCAGCACCCCTGGCGGCAACCCTGGCGGCATCCCAGGCGGCAACCCTGGCGGCATCCCTGGCGGCGGCCCCGGCGGCATCGAGAGAGGCCCGGGATGCGTCACCTACCGCGAACCGACGTGACACCTCGATCGCGGTGCGGGGCCGAGAATCTCCAGGATACTTGTCCTCGAATATCGACAGAACCCGTTCCGCACAGTCGCAAGCGAACAACCGGGCCGTCCGATCGTTCCAGGTGGCCAGCTTCCGGACTAGCCTGGCTTCCGAAACTACGAGCTTGTCGCCAGCATCTATCCGGTCGCCTCGCCACTCGGCTTCCCAGATCGATGGACCCACCCACTCGACCAACTGGAGACCACCGTCACAAAGATGGTAGCCTCGTTTGCACGGCTCGATGTTCTCGATTCGAGGCATCCAGCCGCCGTCAAGGTCCCACTTACCGGACCCACCATGGCAAGGTGTGCCATCGTCGTTCAAAACCTTGTATAATCTCGCCCTGGCGTCGTCGATACGCTTTTCGACGAGCCGAAGCCGCATTCCTGACTCTTTCGACATAGTACTACATAGTACCATATAGTACTTAAAGATAACGGTCCTGAAAAGAGAGAGGTGCTGGCGGCCCCGGTTGGCATCTCCGGGACCGCCTAAGGAGGGATCTCATGGCCCCACATCATTAGGAATTTGGGCGGGGGCATGATCCCCCCGCCGCTGGATCGCGTCCGGGCGAATCTCTACCAGAGCAATGGAAGGAGTGCAAGTCCACCGCCCGCGCCGCGAACCTGGAGGAATCGGGGCGGTCTGACGCGCCCCGCAAGCATCCATAAGACGCGCCAGAATATATACCTTTTGGTACAAGGGGGCGACAGGTTGGCACAAAGTATATATACTATGGCCCCCTATAAGGGAGTAGTGAAATGTGAGGTGATAGAAAAATGACGTATCGAATATGGATCGGCGCGGACAACGCCGGCAACGTGCTTGTCGGCGCGAGAGAGATAGACAGGCGGGACTCGATAGTCGCCACTGAGAGGATATATCCCTCCCAGATGGCCCACCGGGCCACGGCCCGGATCGACGGCGATATACGAATAATGACGCCAACCGAGGCCAGGGACAGCGGGGCGGAGATCGTCCAGCGATTCCCGCGAGCTGATGGGCGGATGCGGAGAGGATACTGATGGAGGAGGAGTACCTCGCCGCGACGACAAAAGACCGGAGGGTATCGCGCATACCCCCCAAGGTCTGGCAGCGGCTCGGCCTGGAGCCGAATCAGGTCGTCCGGGTCACTATAAGAGTGGAGGACTGAGGAAATGAAAATCGAAGAGGTACGGGCCGCGATCCCTCCGGGGATCCCGGCGGCGGTGCGGCGCAGCATCGATTCCAGCCTCTACTGGCTGGATATCATGGAGGAGCGGGAGGAGGGCGATCCCCGCCAGATTCAGGCAACGCTCCACAGCCTCATGGCGACGATCGAGATCTATCGCCTCGTCGCCGAGACGGCCCGGAGGGTGAGGTAGATGCGACCCGCGCGGGAGGGCGCCCGGTATTGCCCCGCGTGCGGCCGCGCCCTCGATGAGGAGGACCTCTATTGCCCCTGCGGGTCCGAGGAGGACTACGCATGAGTATCGAGGACCTGCGGGACGCGGACCTGCGGGGCGCGGACCTGCGGGACGCGGACCTGGCGGGCGCGAACCTGCGGGGCGCGGACCTGCGGGACGCGGACCTGGCGGGCGCGAACCTGCGGGACGCGAACCTGCGGGACGCGAACCTGGCGGGCGCGAACCTGCGGGAAGCGGACCTGGCGGGCGCGAAACTGCGGGACGCGAACCTGCGGGGCGCGAACATCGATTTCGCATCGTGGCCCCTCTGGTGTGGGTC
>Ga0334886_1003525_pt1 | contig 13884 bp, 9 predicted proteins | sample GraSluR1_MG_9_FD_207232 | JGI IMG/M metagenome (GOLD analysis project Ga0334886, IMG submission 207232) | Sludge microbial communities from methane-producing bioreactor in Wageningen University, Netherlands - Granular Sludge_27_06-R1 | ecosystem: Engineered > Bioreactor > Anaerobic > Unclassified...
GACTTGACGGCAGCCTGACTCCCCCTCTCCACCACGTGGAGAGGGGGCTGGGGGGTGAGGCTAGACGTGAGACGTTCGCCTGGTTTCACGTTCGCTCAATGCCTGTCCGCCCCAGAACCGTAGACGGAGAGGGGGAAAGGCCGAGCGTAGCGAGGCCAGGGGGTGAGGTCAGGCCGCGTGATTGGGGCTAGGGCAACGCGATGTGTTGCGTTACAATGCGCGATGTCGCCAGAGCGCACCATCCAGTTTACGGTTCTTCAACGGGGCACCCGATGACCCACCCTTCTTCACGCCATCCCCTTGTCCGCCTGCTTGGTTACGCGCGGCGTCACCGCTGGCGCGTGCTGCTGGCCTGTCTGTTCTCCGTGCTCAACAAACTCTTCGACCTGGCCCCGCCGGCGCTGATCGGCGCGGCGGTGGACATCGTGGTGCAGCGCGAGGACTCCTTCATCGCCAGCCTGGGCTTCCCCAACGTGCACGACCAGTTGCTCGTGCTGGCCCTGATCACGCTGGTGATCTGGATATGGGAATCCATCTTTGAGTACGTGCACCGCATCCTGTGGCGCAACCTGGCCCAGACCATCGAGCACGAACTGCGCGTTGAAACCTACACCCACGTGCAGGGCCTGGAACTGGCCTACTATGAGGATCAGAGCACGGGCGGTCTGCTCTCGATCCTCAACGACGACATCAACCAGCTTGAGCGTTTCCTCGACGTGGGAGCCAACGACCTGATCCAGGTGACGACGACCGTGCTGGTCATCAGCGGCATGTTCTTCATCGCCGCGCCGGGCGTGGCCTGGATGGCGCTCATCCCCATCCCGGTCATCGTCTACGGCTCGGTGTGGTTCCAGCGCAAGCTGACGCCGCGCTACGCCGCCGTTCGCGAGCAGGTGGGGATGCTCAACAGCCAGCTTGCCAACAACCTGAGCGGCATCGCCACGATCAAGAGCTTCACCGCTGAGGAGCACGAGATCGCGCGCATCAGCGACTCCAGCGCGCTCTACCGCGAGCGCAACCGCGCGGCCATCGTGCTTAGCTCGGCCTTCTCGCCGCTGATCCGCATGGTCATCGTCATGGGCTTCATCGCCATCCTGGTCTTCGGCGGGCGGCTGGCCCTCGACGGGTCGCTGAACGTGGGCGTCTACAGCCTGATGATCTTCATCACCCAACGCCTGCTGTGGCCGCTGACCCGCCTGGGTGAGACGTTCGACCTGTACCAGCGGGCAATGGCCTCCACCACGCGCATCCTCGACCTGCTCGACATCCAGCCGCAGATCACCGACGGCGGCGAGCGGCTGCCCGTCGAATCCGTGCGCGGCGAAGTCGCCTTCGAGGATGTCGAGTTCACCTACGGCAACGGCCAGGACGTGATTCGCGGGCTGTCGCTGCACATCCCGGCGGGCGACACAGCGGCCATCGTCGGCGCGACCGGCGCAGGCAAGAGCACGGTGATCAAGCTGCTGCTGCGCTTCTACGACGTGCAGCGCGGGCGGATCACGCTCGACGGGCGCGATCTGCGCACGCTCAATGTGGCCGATCTGCGCGCCGCAATCGGCCTGGTCAGCCAGGATGTGTTCCTCTTTCACGGCACGGTGCGAGAGAACATCACTTACGGCACGTTCGGCGCGACGGACGAGCAGATCGTCGCGGCGGCCAGGATCGCCGAGGCGCACGACTTCATCATGCAGCTTCCGCAGGGTTACGAGACCATCGTCGGCGAGCGCGGGCAGAAGCTCAGCGGCGGGCAGCGCCAGCGCATCTCGATTGCGCGGGCCATCCTCAAAGACCCGCCCGTGCTCATCCTGGACGAGGCCACGTCCTCGGTGGACAACGAGACCGAGGCGGCCATCCAACGCTCGCTGGAGCGGATCATCGTCGGGCGCACGACCATCGTCATCGCGCACCGCCTCTCGACCATCCGCAACGCCGACCATATCTTCGTGCTGGAAGACGGGACGCTGCGCGAGCAGGGCCGCCACGATGACCTGATCCGGGGCGAGGGCATCTACGCGACGCTGTGGCGCGTCCAGACGGGCGAGCGGCTGCGTCTGGCGGGCGATTAGCGGTACAATGGGAGCAACCACAAGCGCCCCGAGGTGGAGCCATGCGCACCCTACGCCCCGCCCTGCCGATCACGCTGCTGACCCTGGCCCTGACCGTACTGGCGACCGCCTGTGCGGGCGAGGAAAGAGCCGGCCCGACTCCGCCGGCGACGACAGAGGAGGTTCCTGCCATGACGCTTGAGCTGACCAGCACGGCCTTCAGCGAAGGCCAGCCGATCCCCGCGCGCTATACCTGCACGGGGGAAGACATCTCGCCGCCGCTGGCCTGGCGCGGCGCGCCCCCCGGCACGCAGAGCTTCGCCCTGATCATGGACGATCCCGACGCGCCAGGGCGCACCTGGGTCCACTGGGTCGTGTTCAACCTGCCAGCGGAGGCGACCGGCCTGCCCGCCGCGATCCACTCCGACGGCGACCTGCCGGGCGAGGCCGTGCACGGCCAGAATAGCTGGCGGCGCAACGACTACGGCGGCCCCTGCCCACCCAGCGGCACGCACCGCTACTTCTTCAAGCTCTACGCGCTGGACACAACCCTCGACCTGGCCCCCGGCGCGACCAAGCAGCAGGTGCTCGACGCGCTGGCCGGGCACGTCCTGGCCGAAGGGCAGGTAATGGGGACGTATAGAAGGTAGAGCGGTAATCGGTGATCAGTTCTCGGTGATCAGTTTTCAGACGGGCGGCATCGTGTGCCCGCGCGTTTGGCACACGCTGAGGCTTGCTCCGCCGAACCCTGACGACCAATCACCGACAACCGACAACTGATCACTGACAACTGACGACTGACCACTGTCCACTCCCACCGAAGCGAGGCTCTCATGGACGCATCCCGCTTTCACGGCATGATCCCCCCGCTGGCGACGCCGATGCACGCCGACGGCTCGCTCAACCTGGACGCGGTGCCCGCCCTGGTCGAGCATGTGCTGGGCGCTGGCGTGCACGGCATCTTCACGCCGGGCAGCCAGGGCGAAGCCTACGCCTTGCACGCCGATGAGCGCGTCGCCGTGCTGGAAGCAGTGCTGGCCGCGGTCAACGGGCGCGTGCCGGTCATCGCCGGGACGGGCGCGATCACCACGCGCGACGCCATTGCTCACACCCGCAACGCCGAGCGCGCCGGGGCCGACGCCGTAGCCATCGTCACACCGTATTTCATCAGCCCGTCGCAGGATGAGCTGATCGCTTTCTACAGCGACATCGCGGCGGCGACCTCGCTGCCCATCTTCGCCTACTCCAACCCCGCACGGACAGGTGGTGTGCGCGTCGCGCCGGAGACGCTGGCCCGGCTGGCGGCAGACATCCCGCACTTCGTCGGCGTCAAGGAGTCCAGCGGCGACCTGGCGACGACGATGGCCGTCATCCGCGCCTGCCCGCCGCACTTCCGCGTCTTCACCGGGCGCGACACGCTGATCTACGCTTCGCTGTGCCAGGGGGCGGTCGGCGCGGTGGGCCTGACGACGAACATCGCCCCGGCGTGGTCGGTGGGCATCTATGAGGCGTTCCGCGCCGGCGATCACGCGCGCGCCCGCGCCCTGCAGGATCGCGTTGCCGCGCTGCGCGAGGGGCTGCCCCGCTTCGGCTCGTACCCGCTGTGGGTCAAGGAATCGCTGGAGTTGCTGGGGCTGCCCGCCGGGCCGGCCCGCCGCCCGATCCTCCCGCTGAGCGAGGGGCAGCGCGCGGAGCTACGGGCGTTTCTGCGCGGCCTCGGCCTGTCCGTGTGAGCGGGGGGCCAAACAGAGGCGCGGTCGGGTGCGGGCAAAGGCCGTCAGCGGCTCCTTTGACGCCAGGCGTAAGGGCGCATGACCATACGCCTCGCCAGACTTCCGAAGTTTGAGACTTCCGAAGTTTCCAAAACTTCGGAAGTCTATGGCAGGGCCAGCGATGGGGGGTCAGAAATCCCCTGCGGTCTCTCGTGCGCTCTCTGCTGTTCAGGACGGAGCCTGCGGAATCACCACCGTGAACGTGGTGCCGACCCCTTCTGTGCTCTCGAAGGCGATGGTGCCGCCGTGCAGATCAACCGACTGTTTGACAATTGCCAGCCCCAAACCGGTGCCGGGTCTGTGGCCTACGTTGGAAGCCCGGTGAAAGGCTTCGAACAGCCGCGCCTGGTCGGCTTCTGGGATGCCGATGCCCTGATCCTGGACGCGGAACACGATCCGGTCTGGCTGGCAGTCCAGGGAGAATGTGATCGTGCTCTCCGCAGGGGAGTACTTGATCGCGTTGGAGAGCAGGTTGTCCAGGATATGCCGCAGCAGATTGGCGTCCAGCGATGCTCCAGCACAGGTTCCCTGGTAAGAAAAATCAATGAGCCGTGTCGTCCCGCCAGCCTGCCGGGCTTCCTCAGCCAGGTCCTGACAGAAGGCGATTACATCCAGAGGGGCCGGGTTGAAGGTGAGCTTGCCGGATTCGGCTCGCCCAATGATCAGGATGTCATCCAGCAGGGTCACCATGCGCCCGATGCTGTCACGGATGACACTGTGCCTCTCCCGCTTCTCTTCCGCCGACATTCGTTCGCTGTAATGCTCCAGCAGTGTAACCGCGCTCTGGATGATCGCCAGGGGGTTGCGCAAGTCGTGGGCGGCCATGGACACATAGCGCGATTTCAGTGCGCTCAGCTCTATCTCTTGTTCCAGCGTCTGGCGGAGTTGGGCTTCCATGCGCTTGCGCAGCGTGATGTCGCGCAGGCTGCACACCACGCCGGACACGCGCCCCGCCTGTTCTTCGACGATGGGCGACAGCACCACATCCGCGTCAAAGGTGCCGCGTCCTTCGCAATGCACAACCACTTCCAGCCGGTGGGGTTGGGCGGTGCGGATCACTCCCTGAAAGGCTTGCTCCAGCAGGGGGGCGTGTTCTGCAACGACGAGGCTGGTCAGCGGTTGGAACAGGGCTGCATCCGGCTGGCATTGGAACGTCTCATCAAAGGCCGGGTTCACCTGGCTGATGGTCCCGTCCGGGCGGCACAAGACAATAATATCGGTGCTGCTGTTGAGGATCGCTTCGATGCGCCTCAGGGTCTGGCTGAGTTGCGCCGTCCGTTCCTTCACGCGCTGTTCAAGTTCGTCCGCATGGCGCTGAATCTGCTCGTAGAGCTGGGCGTGTTCGATGGCGATGGAGACCAGGTGGGCAAACGCGCGCAGGCGCTCGGCGTGACTCTCGTTGAAAAAACCGGGAGTGCCGCTGTCCAGGTTCAAGAAACCGATCACGTTGTCGTGCGACCAGATAGGCACACCGACATAGGATTTCACCCATTCCGTCACGGGCAGGTGCACCCAAGCCGGATACTGGTCGGTGTGCGCTATCAGGAACGGCGATCCGGTGGTCAGCATGTGCTGCAAATTCTGCGTTTGGGCTACTGGGATACGAAATTCCTGAATATAAGGAGTCTTTTCCGGCCCATAGCCGTGCCAATAGACCACCTGTGCATAACCGTCTGTGATCAGCATGATGTTCGAGGCATCGTTGGGCACCACGCGCGCGACGTTTTGCAGAATCGTGTGCATCACTGCGTCGAGGTCCCGCGCACCGATCAATGCTGCTGCCGTATCGCGTAGCGCCTCGGCCAGCACGCGCTGTTCGTGTTCGGCTCGCTGGGCCTGCTTGCGCTCGGTGATGTCGTGCAGGACGACCTGAATGGCCGCGCCTTTCTGGTCGGTGAAGGGCGAGGCGGTCACTTCTACGTCGCGCACCGTGCCGTCCAGGCGCACGATCTGCTCCTCAATCAGCGGCACAGCCTGGCGGTCTTCTGCCAGGAGGCGAATGCGTTCGCGAATGAGGGCATGGTAATCTGGGTGAAAGACATCGTAGGGTGTTTTGCCGATGATTTGCTCAGCAGAGGTGGCCCCGAACAGCGTCAGCCCGGCAGGGTTGATGTACTCAATCCGGTTGTTGCGGTTGACAAAAAGGGCTACGGGCGACAGCTCCACCAGATAGCGATAACGCTCCTCACTGGCGCGCAGGGCCTTTTGCGCCGCGCGCTCTTCCGTCTGGTCGCGGAAGGCCAGCACCACACCGCTAAGGTTGCCGTCGGGGTCAAAGATAGGCGCGCCGCTGTCGGCGATGGGGATTTCCCGGCCATCTCTGGCGATCAGCAGGGTGTGGTTGGCCAGCCCGATAAGCAACCCCTCCTGCATAACCCGGCGCACCGGATTGGCGACCGGCTGGCGCGTTTCTTCATTGACGATGCGGAAGACTTCTTCCAGCGGCCTGCCACGCGCTTCACCGGTGGACCAGCCGGTGAGCGTCTCGGCTACCAGGTTGAGCAATTCCACCCGCCCCACGGCGTCGGTGGTGATCACCCCATCGCCGATGCTCAGCAGGACGGCATGGTGGCGCGCCTCGCTCTCATGGCGCGCTTTCTCCGCCTGGAAAAGCCTGCGGTAGTGTGTTTTCTGGGTTCTCTGCCAGATCGCTCCCCAGACTGTCCCCACCATGACCACCAGCCCCAGGATCAGGGCGATGGTCAGGGACGAGCGGGTGCGCCATTCGGCCAGTGCCTCTGCTTTGTCCACCTTGACGACAATGAACCAGAGGGAGTCCGGGATGGCGTGCAGCACCGAGAGCACCTCGACCCCGCGCGAGTCCTTCCCCTCGACAACGCCTCTCCTGCCCAACACGGCCATCACTGTCAGGACATCGGTCTCGCTCAAGGGAACGCGCAGCGTGAGCGCCGTGCCCGGCTGATGGCGCAGGTCGTTCAGATGCAGCACAGCGTCGCCATCCTGCCGGACGAGCAACGTTTCGGCGCTCTTGCTGGGCGTGGGCCAGGACTGGATCAGGGGGTAAAGGGAGTCGGCGGCCTCGCTCTGCAGGATGACTGCGCCCAGCGGCGCGGCCTCCGGCTGGCTGCTGGCGAACAGCGGCGCGATGACACTAATGCGGGGCGGTGCGCCGTCGTAGCCCCGATACAGGTCGGTCAACACCGGCTGCCGGTCGTCCCAGGCTGCGGTGAGGGTCTGCGCAACCTCGTCCCCAAGCGGGTCAAGCTGCCCGCTCAGGCTCAGGCGGGCCTGCCCATCGCTATCTACCAGGACGACATCGCGGTACCCGTAGTGCTCTTGCAGCACCCGGAACCAGGCGAGGATCGCTTCCGCCTGCTCGCCTCGCGGATCGGCCAGCCAGCGGAGCACACCTTCGATGATGAAGAGGTTGCGCCCAAGTACGGCAGCATTCGCCAACTGGTTCGTCCGCCACGCCGCGATCTCGCTCGCTTTCAACGCGGCGATGGCCTCAAGGTCTTGCTCTGCCTGATCGCGCAGGTGCTGTTCTTGGGCGCGATAAAACCAACCGCCCCCTGCCAACACCACGAGCAACACCAGCGTCAAGGCTGCCATCAACCAACGATGAGACGCCTTCGGATGCATCGTCCGACCTCCGTTACCAGGTGACGGGTCTCATCTGCGCGCCATGCGCGTGCCTGTCGTGTGACAAGCCGTCCCCTCCTTCACGGCTGAGTCATAGACCTAACGGGGGAAATGCTGTTCTGGTTCGCCTGCTATTCTGTTCTGGGCCTGATCAACTGTACTCCCCCTCGCTTTCGCTGATACATTCTTGAGGCTTATTTAGCATATCACAACTAGAGGCTGTTATGAACTTCATGGAGCGTGTGTCCCCTCACCCCTAAATCCCCTCTTTTGTCCGGCTTGAATCTGTCCAAGATTCCGACCACAGTACGCATAGTCTCCTCACTCGCAAGGCAGGTCAGCGGGCGGAGAAGGTGGAATAGAGCGCCCGGTCTCAAGCTCACTGTGCGTTGATGGCGGCCAGGCTGAGATGGGTAGCTCCGAACTCTCAGGCTCAGAGACCGTATGGAAAAGCCTGCAACCCCACCCTAAATCCCTCCCCGCCTGCGGGGAGGGACTTCAAGAGCAGTCCTTTCTCCCTTCCCTCACTTGCGGGGGAAGGGCCGGGGATGGGGTAAAGATACCTCTCAAACGGCCTCTCAGGTTCGACTCGCGGGCAAACCAGCATATAATGAGAACATACTTCGGCGGTGGCCCGCGCTGACCTCCCCTCGCATACCGCCTGCGATGCTGTGTTGTTCGGCCCCGTGTGGACCACTTCACGAGAGAGAGATTGCGCATGAGCGTCGAGAATTTTCTCCGCAGCACGGCAAGCCTGGTTGCTGCCCTGGGAACCCTGCTGGCGGCGGCGGCCAGTCTCGCGGCGGCCCTCAAAGGCTTCAGGGCGACCCGTCCCCCTGAGCCACGCCCAGGGAAGTCACCCCAGCCATCTGCCCTTGTCAGTCTCCTCAGGATGCCGGCCTTTGCCCTCGGCATCCTGCTGATACTGCTCTCGGTGGGCATTTTCGTGGCACGACAGCTCGTCCCGCCGCCGACTGAGGTCGCGATAACCGACCCTGCGGAGGGGCAGGCGATTGAAGTGCGCCTGCTGCCGGAGACAGGCGCTGGCTCCTTTGCGGTCAGCGGGACTTCGGATGAGGTGTTCGACGACCCCGCGCTGCGGCTCTACGTGCTGGTTCATCCCGCCGACCCCTTCGCGGCAGGCTGGTGGGTTCAGCAGCCGGTGGCGGTGGATCGCTCTGGCCGGTGGACGACGCAGGCCTGGATCGGTAGTGCGGACTTCCCGCCTCATGTGGGAGACAAAATCCATATTGTGGCGATTGCCGCCGATCCCGCGCAGGTCGGCGGGCGCACTCAGTTGAGCGATCCAAAGGATGCCCGCCCCGCCGCGCAGTCCGAGATCGTCAGGGTGAGCATCGGGACGATCAAGTAAGCACAGCGGGCGAGGGGAGCAGATTCTCAGCTACATCGGCTCCCGCTATCTGGAGAGCGCCGGGAAGGGATGATCAATCCGCTCGCCACAGCATCCCGGCGTTCCAGCGTCCCCGTTGCTCCTGCAGATCGCCCCTTGCTCCCCAGATCACTGGGACTCCGTGTGCCCTGAAACCCGACGACCGCAGCCGGCTTCTTCAGACGTGTCCGACGGCCTGTCGCCTGGCGTGGCCTTCGTCCGCGTCAGGGACGACCGGTTTTCAAACGAGCGCCACCGGCGCTATGCTGCCCTCCCCTGCGTCAGTCGAGAACTCTTGCAGAGATTGTTAACCATGCCCGAATAAACTCCTCGCAGATCGTGGACAGATGGGCGCGCGTCGAAGGGTGCATTTCACGAGAATTCACGGTCGGCTGATAGTGCATCAGGCGACTCACGTCCAGCCTCACCCCCCAGCCCCCTCTCCACGTGGTGGAGAGGGGGAGTCGGGCTGCCGTCAAGTCCCCCCTCCACGTTGTGGAGAGGGGGGTCAGGTTGACGTCAAGTCCCCTCTCCACTGCGATACTGTTGGCGAAATGCTTCCGTAGGGGCGTATTGCAATACGCCCCTACGAAACCAGCGCGTGCTTAGTTCGCCAACAGTATCACTACGCGGGGAGGGGATTTAGGGGTGGGGCTAATACTACGCACCCCATCACTTTGCCCGTCTCAATGATTCTCACCTGCCTGTCCTCCCCTGAAATCCCCGGCCCTCAGGGGCAGGTCTTGATTCTCTGAGCGAAGAGCAGCCCCATGTGTTCCCGCTCAAACCGTTAAGAACTTACCCCTGAGAGGCCGTTTGAAAGGGCCTGCAACCCCACCCTAAATCCCTCTCCGCAGGCGGGGAGGGACTTCAAGAGCAGTCCTTTCCCCCTTCCCTCGCTTGCGGGGGAAGGGTCGGGGAGGGGGTAAAGATACCTCTCAAACGGCCTCTGACAGCAGGGAGACCCCACCGATCACGGGACTTCAGGTTATGAAAGTATTGTGAAATTTACGCGAAAGGCCGCGGTTTTTTTATTGCGTCTTAATTTCTAGTCGATACAGTGATATGCGAGCGCGGCATTCTCGCCGGCACAACCCGCAACCCAAACCAGCTATAGGAGAAAAGGCACATGTTCAGCTTCAAGTTCCTCCACAAGGACGAAAGCGGCCAGACTGCCCTTGAAACCGCCATCATCTTGATCGCTTTCGTAGTCGTCGCCTCCGTCTTCGCATTCACCATCCTCTCCGCCGGCTCTTCGTCCACCGAAAAGGGCGAGGCCGCTATCTACTCCGGTCTGAAGAACGTCGAATCCTCGATGACCGTTAAGGGGGCCGTCATCGCCGAGGAAAGCGCGGCTGGTGACACAGTGGGCACCGTTTCCTTCACGGTGGCCCTGGCCGGCGGCGGCGAGCCTGTTGACCTGACGGCGAACAAGGCCGTGGTCATTGGCTACCGTGACGTTGATGAGAGCGTCAGCGCCCTTGAGTGGTCTGCGGAATTCATCGTCCAGCAGGACGGCGATCCAGCCGACGACATGATGCTCGAAGATGGCGAGCTGGCCGAGATCACCGTTGACCTGGCTGGCCAGACCACCCCGCTGACCAGTCTGCCCGGCCCCAACTCGCAGTTCACGCTCGAAGTCAAGCCGCCGACGGGCGCCGTGCTCAACATCACCCGCACCACACCCCCATCCATTGAACCGGTGATGGAACTTCGGTAACCCTTAGGGGCGGAAGACGAGGGATGGCCGGAGCATAGCCCGGCCATCCTGTCCCCCCACACTGGTAGCACGCACACAACATCTGAACAACACAACAGGCACGGCCAGGCCTATCAGAACAAGTTCATACCCCGGTCTCAAGGCTTGACATCAAGCCTACAGACATCGCCCCACCTGAACTTGGCCGTGCCGGTGGGGCGATTTCTTTACCGCACGCACACGGTTAAGCCCGCGGGGGAACAAACACCATGGACCTGGAACAGCGCGTCACGATGCTCGAACAAGAGCTACAGATCCTCAAAAACCAGATACAGGCGACGCTCCTCGACATCCAGGAGCACCTGCTCACCAACACGTACCCTTCCCTGCGGGCCGAGGCCCGGCCAGAGACCGCCCCGGTGAAGACCGTCAGCGCGAAACCCGCCGCGCCCGCCGCGCCGGAAACGGAGCCTGCTCCGCCCACCGGCCAGCCATTAGTCCGCCAGGTGTCGCTTAAGGAGATGCAGGCCCCGGAGCCGCCCGTCCCTCCGCGCGCGCCAGAGCGCAGCCTGGAAAACTTGCCTGGCCAGGACTCCCGGCCACGCCGGGCCGCCGAAGCCGATGCGGTCTCTGAGCTGGCGGAGCCGGAGGCCACCGCCGGGCCGGGGGCACATCGGGCGGCCCCCTTGCCTGCCAGGAAGAATGGCGTCACACCAGGCCCGCGCGTGACCCCCTTCATCGTGGATGACGTAGATGATGACTTGCCACCACCCGCCGCAGCCGACGACACGCCGATCAGCGAGGCGGACTGGGCGCTCCTGGGCCAGCTCGAAGAGTGGACCATCCGCCGGGTCAACAAGTTCGGGCCGCGCCGCACACGCGAAATGATCAAGCAGTACGCTGCCGAGGGCCGCATCGCGCCCACTATCAAAGACTCGCTGCTGCAACTGGTGTCCATCGTCGTCGGAGACACCGCGCTGCAAGGCCCCAACGGAGACTACGCTGTGCCCGTGCGCGAGCCTGGCCCGCCCAGCCAGGCCGTCAGCCCACCCCCTGACGAGGTGTCGCTCCAGCCGCCCAACGGCGGTGACGGTGAAGACGTGTCGCCCAACCTTATCCTGCGCCTGATCGCCGGCATCGCCACCCTGGGCACCAACAACTCGCGGAGCAGGGATCATGGATAAGGTCATCACGACGGCGCTGTTGATCATCGCCAGCATGATCATGGCGGTGTCCCTCTTCAACGCAGCCTACCCAGCTATCGTCGAAGGCGGCGACGCCATCGCCAGCATGGCCGACCGCGCCGACGAACGGATTCGCAGCCAGATTATGGTCATCCACGCGACGGCTGAATGGCAGGACGGCGCGCCGCTGGATATGAACGCCAGCGGGAACATTGAAGCGTTCGTGTGGGTCAAGAACGTCGGCGACACACGCATCGCGGCGGTGGAGCGCGTAGATGTGTTTTTCGGCCAGGAAGGGAACTTCGCGCGCATTCCCCATGCCAGCGAAAGCACAGCGGGCACCTACTGGCAGGCATCGCTCGACAACGCCGCAGAATGGACGCCCACGGCCACATTGCGCATCACCATTCACCATGCGCCGCTGCAAGCCGGGCGGCAGTTCGTCAAGATCGTCGCCCCCAACGGCGTTTCGAGCGAATACTTCTGGAGCCTGTAGGCGATGGAGACGGTTCTCGCTGCCTTCCTGGTGGTCTTCGTCATCCTCTTCGCGGCGCTGAGCCTGTCCTATGTGGTCGTATCGTCGCAGGACGTGCTGCAGGTGGCTCAGAGCCAGATGGACGCGCGCCTCTCCGCGCAGGCACACACGGCCCTGCAGTTTGTGGACGCGCGCACGATGGACAACCGCACACTGGTTGAACTCACGCTGCGCAACACGGGCAGCACGCGCCTGGCCGACTTCGACCGCTGGGATGTCATCGTCAAATCCGCCAGCGAGTCCAGCGGCGTGGCCCAGATCGAATACCTCACGCCGGACGCTGCCCTGATCGCCGGCGCAGATTACGAGACCGTCCGCAGCACCTTAGCCAGCGCGTCCTGGGCGGCCAGCCTGTTCGCCGACGCTGCCAGCGGGATCGCCGAGTTCGCCGAGCCAGCCATTTTGAATGCCGGGGAAGAGATGATCGTCTGGGCGCGGCCTGCTCAGGTGATCGAGCCGGGCAGCGTGGTGGAGATCAGCGTCGCCACCGAGCATGGCACCGGCATTTTCGCCAGCTTCCGGGCGAATGTGCCGCCTGTGCTGGTCAATCACAGCCTGGTAATCGGGCGGACGCAGGAGACGGCTACGCTTGGCGCGCAGCATTTGCTGGCCACCGATAGCGATCCTGGCGACGAGCTGAGCTACACTGTGACCGACACCAGCCTGCTGGACGGCACGCTCAGCGCCCTCACCTTCTCCCAGGCGGGCATTGACGCCGGGCTGATCGCCTACTCACGCACCATAGATGGGGAGAGCGGAAGTTTCGTCTTCAGCCTCAGCGATGGCAAAGACACGCTCGCCGGCCAGGTCTTCACCGTCACCGTCAACGAGCCGCCCGTCTACGCGCCAGAAACCACCACCGTCACGCTGGGTGATGGTGAGGCTGTCCCCGTCAGCTGCATGAACACCACCGACCCTGACGACGGGCCAGAGGCGATCACCTTCACCTTGACAGCAGCGCCGGCGTCCGGCACGCTGAGCCTGGCGGGCAGCCCGCTGGCCGCCGGCTCCTCCTTTACCCTGGCCGATGTCCTCGCCGGCGGGTTGGTCTTCCACTGGTCAGGCGGCGAGTCCGATAGCTTCGCCTTCACCGTCGGCGACGCCTATAACAGCAGCAGCGAGGTCTACACCGTCCAGGTTCTTGCGCCGCAGGGTTAAGACACAGGGAGCAGCGCCGATGACCATACACAGTGCAGAAGAAGACGCGGTTCGCCGGGTGATTTCGTCCGGCAACGAGGAACTCGACAGCAAGATGGGCGGGGGCCTGCCGGTTGGCTCGGTGACGTTGATCGAGGGGGGATCGGGGTCGGGCAAGTCAGTGCTGTCGCAGCAGATTATCTGGGGGTCCCTGCAAGAGGGGTTTAGGGCGTCGGTCTTCACCAGCGAGAACACGGTCAAGAGCCTGATCAAACAAATGCAGAGCATCGAACTGAACGTGCTCGATTATCTGCTGTTGGGGCGTTTGCGCATCTACCCGATGGAACTCTCGCGGCTGGGCGAGCGCGCCCCGCAAACCCTCCTGGCCGCCATGCAACGCGAGAAGGCGCGCGACATTCTGGTGATCGACTCCTTCACGGCGGCGGTGATCCACGCCCGCGACCAGAAACAGATCATCGCCTTCTTCGAGGGGTGCAAGCGGCTCTCAGCAGAGGGAGT